>FZPS01000063.1_pt1152 | contig 13031 bp, 13 predicted proteins | sample 1817821 | NCBI WGS metagenome assembly FZPS01 (sample SAMEA104158645, study PRJEB21678) | metagenome | place: Germany | collected 2015-04-21 | reverse complement strand
AATATAAAGTATGCAGATGCGTTTGTAACTCCTACTGGTATATTTGTTTCTTTAGAATATAAAGGGGAAATGATGACTTATTTAATAAGAGTCAAAAATATTAAAATTGATTTAAATAAAATCGACTTAGTAAATCAATTCTCTAGAGAATTTGTTGACTCTACCATATCTCCTAGTGAAGGAATAGTTAGACTAAAGAAAATCAATAAAATTAAAAATTATTCTCCTAAAACTAAAGTATTATTTGGTAGCTTAGCATGCGCTTTTTTCACCCTTTTGTTTGGTGGTACTTTTATGGATTTCTTATCTACCTATATGATAAGTTTAATAGTACTTATAATTATAAGTGAAATTGACAAGTTTAAAATGACATTTTTTCTTAACAATTTTATTGGGGCAGCTCTCGCTTCCTTTTTATCTTTAGTATCTACTATGATTGGTTTTGGAGAAAATATGGATATAATCATTATAGGTTCTATTATGGCATTAGTACCTGGTGTAGCAATAACTAATGCCATAAGAGATACTATTTCAGGAGACTTTCTTTCCGGATTATCACGAGGCATGGAAGCCATATTTTCTGCATTAGCTATTGCTTTTGGAGTCGGTTTTATATTAAATATTTATTTTAAGGGGATGATTTAATGTCTATTTTAATAAAATTCTCATTTGCATTTTTATCTACAATTGGATTTGCTATCTTATTTGACATTCCTAAACAATCCATTTATAAATCTGGCATAGCTGGTGCATTAAGTTGGATAACTTTTTATATTGTTTCATTTATTTTCAATAGCCTTATTGCTGGCACTTTCTTTGCTTCAGTAGTAGTCGGAATATTAGGCGAACTACTAGCTAGATATTATAAAAAACCAGCAACCGTATATATTATACCAGGAATAGTACCCCTAGTACCCGGTGCTGGCATGTATTATACTATGTTAGCTTTAGTAAGAAATGATTTTTACACAGCTGTAAATAAAGGTACTGAAACTTTTTTTATAGCTGCTGCTATTTCGCTAGGGATTACAATTTCAACTTCCCTATCCCAATCAATAAAACGAGTAAAACATAAGAGCTAATTTTGTTTAGTATATTTAATCATAATATCTACTAAACTGTCCAATGTTTCATCTCCTACATCTCCATCTAAGTAACTTTTAAGACAATCTTTCATATAATTTTCAAGTATTAAGCCCCCAACAGAATTCATAGCAGATCTAACTGCCGCCACTTGAATCAATATATCACCACAGCCTTTTTCTTCCTCTACCATCTTTTGAATCCCTTTAACTTGCCCCTCAATTCTTCTCAATCTTTTAACTATGGCTTCTTTATCATCTGTCCTCAAAGTCAACCTGATTTCCTCCCTTTCTAAAATATTATTTATCTACAATATACGTACCATTTCTATAGCTTTGTCATTTTTATTTTTAATAAATTTATCTATTCTTCTTACTATAAAAAAAGAGATTACTAGAAATAGTATACCTATTAATAGACTATAAGTTTCAAAATTATTTACATCAAAGGATTTAAATAGGCTAATACCCATAATTATACCTAAAATCAACATAAAAAATGGTATCATATAAAGTATTAAAGCATATTTAATTATCTTATTGGCTTTTCCCTTTAATTCTACATAATCTCCTGGTTTGGCACCAATTAAATTATCCATTTGAATTATTATACTTGGAACATTACAAGATCCACCACAACTACTGCAACTACCACCACAACTTGAAATTCGCCGAACTTCTACTTCTGCCATACCATTAGATACATTACGTATATAGCCAATTTGATCCATCAGTCACACCTCCATAACTAAATCCTTTACCACTTCAGAGGCAATAATTAAACCTGCAACAGGTGGAACAAAGGATACACTTCCTGGTACTGCTTTTCTAATATCATGTTTTTCTAAATTGGTCTTTATAGGTTCCTCCTTGGACCAGACTACCTTCAAATCTTGAATACCTCTTTTTCTCAATTCCTTTCTCATAACTTTAGCTAAAGGGCAAGTATGTGTTTCATATATATCTCCAACTTGAAACATAGTAGGATCTAGTTTATTCCCTGCACCCATACAAGATACGATTGGAATTTTTAAGGCTTTACATTTTTCTATCAAACTTATTTTAGCTGAAACCATATCTATTGCATCTACAACATAATCATAACTAGGGGATAAAAGCTCTTTAGCATTTTCTTCTGAATAACACTTATCATATACAACAATATCAAGATCTGGATTTATTTCCAATAATCTATCTTTCATCACATCTACCTTCAATTGACCTACTGTCTTAGATGTAGCATGAATTTGCCGATTTATATTAGATACATCTATTATATCATAATCTACAAGTACAATCTTACCCAACCCAGATCTTACTAATGCTTCAGAAGCATAAGAGCCTACACCTCCTATTCCAAACACAGCAACTTTTGAAGTAGATAATTTTTCCATCGCTTTCTTTCCCAACAATACTTCTGTTCTTGAAAAACAATCCTTCATACCTATCACCTTTTATAAATCTATTTTTATATGAAGTTCTTTTAACTGCTCTTCTGAAACAGCTGTAGGAGCTTCTGTCAACAAACAAGTAGCAGACTGAGTTTTGGGAAAAGCTATAACATCCCTTATATTATTATTACCTGTTAATAGCATTATCAATCTGTCAAATCCATAAGCTATACCACCATGAGGAGGTGTACCATATTTAAATGCTTCTAATAAAAATCCAAACTTATCCCAAGCTTCATCCTCAGAAAAACCAAGAGCTTTAAACATCCTCTTTTGCAATTCTTGATCACTAATTCTAATACTTCCACCACCTATCTCATCACCATTTATGACTATATCATAAGCCTTAGCTCTAACCTTTTCAGGTTGTGTTTCAAGCAAATGAATATCCTCTTCCATTGGATGAGTAAATGGATGGTGTTTTGCAACATACCTTCCTTCTTCATCATCATATTCAAATAATGGAAATTCTGTAATCCAAACTAGTTTAAATTCATTATCATCTAATAAATTAAGCCTTCTTGCAACCTCATTTCTTAAATTCCCTAAACTATCAAATACAACAGAAGGTTTATCTGCAATAAATAACAATAAATCTCCCTTTTCTGCTTCCATTCTATCCAAAATTCTATCCACTTCTTCTCGAGACAAAAATTTAACAATAGGAGATGTTATTCCATCTGATGTGATTTTCATCCAAACTAACCCTTTAGCTCCAAAATCCTTTACATAGGATTCTAAATTTGAAATATCCTTCCTAGAAAATTCATCTCCATACCCTTTTACATTAATTCCTCTTACACAGCCTTTGTTTTCAATGGTTCCACTAAATACTTTAAAATCAGAATTTGTTACTATATCTGTAATGTCTGTAAGCTCAAATCCAAATCTTAAATCTGGTTTGTCTACTCCAAATCTTTCCATAGCTTCCCTATATGTCATTCTCTGTATTGGAAGTTCTATTTCTATACCTTTAAATTCTTTAAACAATCTATATAAAAGTTTTTCATTTAACTCTATTACATCATCTACATCAACAAAGGACATTTCCATATCAATTTGAGTAAATTCAGGTTGCCGATTTGCCCTTAAGTCCTCATCACGAAAACACCTTACTATTTGATAATATCTATCCATACCAGATACCATTAAAAGTTGCTTCATAAGCTGTGGTGATTGAGGGAGAGCATAAAAACGCCCTGGATTTACTCTGCTAGGTACTAAATAGTCCCTTGCCCCCTCTGGTGTAGGCTTTGTCAACATTGGAGTTTCAATCTCTATAAAATGATTCTCATCTAAAAAATCTCTCACTAATTTTGCAACTTTATGTCTCATTTTTAGATTATTCTGCATAGAAGGCTTTCTTAAATCCAAATACCTATATTTTAACCTCATAGATTCAGAAACATTATCATCATCTTTTATATATATAGGAGGCGTATTAGATGTATTCAATATTCTTAATTCCTCTGCTAAAACCTCTATCTCTCCTGTAGGAATTTCCGGATTTATAGATTCTCTTTTCCTAACCTTTCCTCTTACAGCCAATACAAATTCACTTCTTACCTTTGATGCTTTATTAAATATTTCCTTGGAAACCGTACTATCAAAAACTATTTGACATATACCAGTTGTATCCCTTAAATCCACAAATATCAATGAACCTAGATTCCTTTCCCTTTGAACCCATCCCATTAGTATTACTTCTTCATCTACATTTGATATTCTTAAATTTCCACACATATGACTTCTTCTTAAATCTCCCATACCTTCTTTCATATGACTACCTCCCTTAAATAATAAGACCCCTCATCTCTGATTTCAGGGACGAGAGGTTAATTCTCGCGGTGCCACCCTAATTAGGATTTTACCTCGCTTATAGCTGTAACGCAAATATTTGCGAACAAAACAAGTTTATTAACTCAGAGTTATCTTCATTAAATATTGGTATCAGTTTCCACCAATCCTGACTCTCTACAACCAAGGGATTTAAATACTATTTCTCTTCATAGTTTCATATGTTTTTAATAATTATAAGATATAATTTATATTATGTCAAGACAATATGGCTCTCTTTCTACTCACCATTTCTTCAGTTCTCTCTAAATATTCCTTTAGACTTTTTACATTTGGAATTCTCTCTATTCTATTCTCTTTAGGATAAAATATTTTAGATACTCCTCCCATACCTGCTGCTATTACTGTCTCTTTTTCTTCCATCATTATTATATTATATAAACATTCTTTACCTTCTTTAGCATAACCAATATTTTCTAAATTGCCTAATATCTGTTTTTGTCTATATAAATAATAAGGTTGAAGCTTCATATCTTTTGCATACTTTCTAGTAATTTCCAACATCTCGTCTATAACCTTTTGACTTTCAATCTTATATTTATCCATAGTGGCCTTAAACTTAGAACCCCTTTTTACTGATAAAGTATGCACCGTTAAATTCTCTGGGTCTAACTTCTTGATTTTTTCCAATGTACTTCCTATTTCTTTTACTCCTTCAGAAGGAAGACCAACTATTAAATCCATATTTATAACATCAAATCCAATTTCTCTTGCAATATAATAGGAGTGTATCACATCCTCAGCAGTATGGTTTCTTCCTATTAATTTTAAAGTAGAATTGTTCATAGTCTGAGGATTTATGCTAATCCTATCTACATTGTTTTTCTTAAGTACCTCTAGTATTTGTCCATTTATAGTATCTGGCCTACCTGCTTCTACAGTAATTTCTTTAATATTATTATGCCCAAAACATTCATATATATATTGAAGTATCCTCTCTAGATTATATACAGGAATAGCAGTAGGAGTCCCACCACCTAAATATACTGTGGATATTTCTTTTCCCTTCATCATATCGCTAATTCTGCCAATTTCATATATTAGCTTGTCCGTGTACTCATCAATATAACTCCCATATTTTACAGCACTACACGTAGGGAAAGAACAATATAAACATCTAGTTGGACAAAAAGGAATACTTACATACAAGCTAAATTTATCTTCATCTAAAGGATATATATATCTTCTTTGTCTTTTACAAATATCTATGATTAATTCTGCTTTATCTTTAAATAGTCTATATTCTTTGTTTAATATATTAAATATTTCCTCTTCATCTCGTCCCTCGTCCAATAAAGTATGAACAATTTTAATAGGTCTAATACCAGTTAAAACTCCCCAAGGAGCAGATATTTCAGATACTTTACTTAGTGCATCATATATGCTCTGCTTAATACCAATTCTTATCTTTTTCTTTAAAATATCTCTTTCTATTTCTATATCTTGAATATCATTTATAGTAGAACTAGATACTAACTTGCTATCTATATATACCATAGTAGTTGATATAATTTGATCTAAAGTATTTGATAAAATATTCTTTACCAATATACCTTTCCCTTTATAATCCTCTTCATCATGAATAAATATTATATTTTCATTAAAAAAGAAAACCTTAACTAACTCTCTTACTTCATATTCAAAATCATGACCTTCTAAATAAATATAAATCATAATTTCTCCCTTCAATAATCTCTATAAAAATCTTCTATTGTCTTTTGTACGTATTTTTTTGATATTCCAAATTCTTTAGATATTTCCTCCTTACTTAATCCCAATTCAATTAACTCATACAAATCGTGCAAATCCACTTGTCTTTTGTTTTTTTTATATTTATATTTTTTTCTCAATTATACCACCTCCTGCTAAATACGATTCCCTAAAAGGTGGCTTTTAATTCTAATATCTCAAAAAAGGATTTGTAAGTTTCTCCATTTTAACAGTTGAAGATGGTCCATGCCCAGGATATAGTTTTGTATCATCTGGATATATTATTATTTTGTTTTTTATTGAATCCATTATTGCATCAAAAGAACCGCCTTCAAAATCAGTTCTACCAATAGAGCCTGCAAATAAAGTATCTCCTGTAAATATACTATCTTCAATTTTAATAGAAATCCCTCCTGGAGTATGCCCTGGAGTGTGGATTATTTTAGCCTTTAAATCATCAAAACATATCTCATCTCCATCTTCAAGTATAATATCTGGAGTTAGTTCGATTGTTCCCATAGCCATTATACTAGATAAATTGCCTCTACCATTTTTTAATAACTGTTCATCATATTTATGAATTGCCACTGGCGCATTAGTGTATTCCTTCACTTCTTTAACTCCAGCAATATGATCTCCATGACCATGAGTAAGTATTATATATTTAATATTAAGTCCTAATTCTTCAATTTTAGCAATAATATCATCTACATCTCCACCTGGATCTATAACAATTCCTTCTTTATCTTTTGCTGAATATACTATATAACAATTTGCAGCATAAATTCCTGCAGGTATTCTAATAACTTTCAATAGTATCCCTCCTAAAAAATTTTTTTGCTATCAATTAATATAGTCACTGGTCCATCATTGACAAGTTCTACTTTCATATTTGCTCCAAACACACCTTTTTCAGTCTTCACACCTTTTTGCTCACATTTATTAATAAACTGATTATACATTTTCTCTGCTATATCTGGCTTAGCAGAATCAATAAAACTTGGTCTTCTCCCCTTCCTAACATCGCCATACAGTGTAAATTGAGATACAACCAATATTTCTCCTTTTATGTCCAAAAGGGATAAATTCATCTTATTATCATTATCTTCAAATATTCTCAATCCCAAAATCTTATCTACCATATAATCCAAATCTTTATTATCATCATCATTTCCAATGCCTAAAAAAACCAATAGACCTTTTTCTATTTCACCAACTGTTTTTTCATTAACCTTTACATTAGCATTAAGCACCCTTTGAACTACTGCTCGCATTTAAAACCATCCTTTCTTTAGCTAATTACCCTATATACATCTATTACACCTTTTAATTTTCTAATCCTTTTCATCAATTCCTTTAGCTGTTCTGTATCCTTAATTTCCAAAATCATATTTATTAATACCAACTTTTCTTTACTAGTTCTTGCATTTAATGATAATAAGCTAATATTGGAATCAGTAATTCCCTGAGTAATATCAGCCAACAATCCTGGTCTATCTGTAGCTTTTATTTGTATTTCAACTGGATATTCTGCCTTTTCATCAGTGTCCCATTCCACATCTATAAACCTTTCTTGCCCTGTTAAATCCAATATGTTTGGGCAATCTTTTCTATGAATAGACAATCCTCTACCCCTGGTAATATATCCTATAATCTCATCTCCAGGAACTGGATTACAACATTTAGCAAATCGTATTTTAACATTATCTACTCCTCTAATACTAACACCTTGTGTAACCTTTTTCTTTTTTTTAGGAATTTGAGGAATTTCACTAAGTTTTTCATTTTCAATTTTTTCATCATCTATCTTATAATAATCTTTATAAAATTCCTTTAATCTTTGAATTACTTGAGATAATGTAACACTACCATAGCCTAAAGCTGCATATAAATCTTCAGAAGTATTTAAATTAAGCTTGCTAGCTATATTTTTTAACCAATCTTCTTTCAATATCTCTGCTAACTTATATCCTTGCCTCTTTAGTTCTTTTTCCAGCATCTCCTTGCCCCTATTAATATTTAATTCTCTCTCTTCACGTTTAAACCATTGGCGTATTTTATTCTTAGCTTGACTACTCTTTACAATCTTAAGCCAATCTCTACTTGGTCCAGTACTAGTTGAAGATGTTAATATCTCAACTATATTCCCATTTTTAAGTTTATAATCAAGGGGCACAATTCTACCATCGACTTTTGCTCCAACACAATTATTGCCTACTGCAGTATGAACTTTATATGCAAAATCTATAGGTGTAGAACCATTGGGCAAGTTTATTACATCTCCCTTAGGAGTAAATACAAATACTTCATCAGTAAAAAGATCTATTTTTAAAGTTTCCATAAATTCAGTAGGATCCTTTAAATCCTTTTGCCACTCCAATAATTGCCGTAACCATGTTAATTTTTCATCAAAATTATCTGTTTTTACTTTACCTTCTTTATATTTCCAATGAGCTGCAATTCCATATTCAGCAGTTCTATGCATATCCCAAGTTCTTATTTGAACTTCAAATATCTCCCCCTCAGGTCCTATTACAGTGGTATGGAGAGATTGATACATATTTGGCTTAGGCATAGCTATATAATCCTTAAATCTACCTGGTATAGGTTTCCACATGGTATGAACTATCCCTAATACTCCATAACAATCTTTAACAGTATCAACTATAACACGTATTGCCATTAAATCAAATATTTGTTCAAAGGATTTGTTTTGATAAACCATCTTCTTGTATATGCTATAAAAACTCTTAGGCCTACCACTTATATCTCTAGAAATATTCATCTCTTCAAGCTTTTCATCTAGTTCTTTAATTATTTTTTGGATATAGGCTTCCCTCTCTTTTCTACGCTTTGATATTTTATCCACTAAATCATAATATCCTTCTGGATCTAAATACCTCAATGATAAATCCTCTAATTCCCATTTTATCTTTGATATACCTAATCTATGGGCTAAAGGTGCATATATTTCTAAAGTTTCTACAGCCTTTTCTTTTTTCTTCTCTTCGCTCATATACTCAAGAGTTCGCATATTGTGTAGTCTATCTGCCAATTTTATTATAATTACCCTAATGTCCTTTGCCATAGCTAATACCATTTTTCTTAAATTTTCTGCCTGATTTTCTTGCTTTGTCTTATACTGCAATTTTCTCAATTTGGTTACACCCTCTACTAAATCTGCCACTTCCTGTCCAAATTCTTGCACTAAAGTATCATAAGTTACATCTGTGTCCTCTAATACATCATGTAAAAGTCCTGCAACAATAGTATCAGTATCCATATTTAACTCCGTTAGAATAATAGCTACATTATACGGATGTATTATAAATTTTTCTCCTGAGTTCCTAAATTGTCCTTCATGAGCAGCTTCTGCAAAATTATAAGCTTTTATAATTTGCTTCATATTTGCATTAGGATTATATTGTTCGATCCTCCGCAATAAATTTTCAACCATTCTATTCACCTGCTTAAGATAAATTATGACTCCTATTTATTTAATACTATTTCCACAAGAATAAAACAATTTTGACTATTTGTAAATATGTTTTAGACTATAAATATATTATAGCAATAAAATACCTATATTAAAGGGTTTTAATTACATATATAAAAATATTATCTATAATTTTGAATATTAACTTGAATGTTTCTATTACCCATGTATTCATTTATCATGGGAGTATATATTATATCCAATACTATATTATTATCTAATCCCTTATACATCTTATCTAATTCTTCTTGTCCAAATTTTTCGCACATTTGCCTTTCAAATTGTTCTATATCACCAAAATAAATACCATCTATTATACGCCCTTTTTTAGTCAATAATAATAATTTAAGTACATTTTGATTATTACCTAATATAAAACCTCTTTTAACCTTCACGTTTTTTTCACCAAATAAGGGTTTAGGATTACCTTTTCCAAAAGGTTCTAATTTCTCTAACTCCTCAACCAAAGCAAAATTAATATAATCCAACGGAAGATGCATATCTATATAAACCTTAGGAGTCAAATCATCAACAGTTAAAGACACATCTCTATTTAACCTATCTCTAAATTCATCTATACTAAAAACATCCAATGAAAGTCCTGCAGCCATAGGATGCCCTCCAAAAGCTATCAATAATTCTTCATGGTTAGATATCTCTTCAAACATATTATATTCTTCTATTGATCTTCCTGAGCCCTTAGCAATGCCTTCTTCCTTAGATTGAGTTAAAACTATAGTGGGCTTATAATATTTATCCTTTATCCTACCAGCAATAATTCCTGCTACACTTTCATGAATTTTAGGTTCAAATACGACTAATACATCTTGTTTTTTTAAATCTGTGGTCTCTATTTGATTTACTACTCTTTCATAACCCTTTTCCGTCATAGTCTTTCTTTTTTCATTTAATTCATGCAATCTATTGGCATATTTTTGAGCCTTTTCTTGATCTTCAGTCAAAAATAATTCTACAGCAATATCAGCCTTATCTAACCTCCCAGAGGCATTGATACAAGGACCTATTACAAAACCTAGAGAATAGGTGTTAATATTTTTACCTTCTAATCCTGTAGCTTTAATCAAAGCTTTCAATCCTAAATTATTAGTATTATTTATCCTATTTAAACCTTCTTTAACTATTATTCTATTTTCATCAATCAAATCCACCACATCACAAACTGTTCCCATAGCCACAAATTCCAATAATTCATAGGATTCTTCAATATCTATATTCATCTTCATATATAAAGCCTGTATTAATTTAAAAGCTACTCCTGCCCCACATAATTCTTTAAAGGGATACTTACAATCCCATCTTTTGGGATTAATGACTGCCTCTGCATCTGGCAAAATGTACTTCTTTATTCCATCTCCATCTTCTTTATAGGTTATATCATGATGATCTGTAACTATGACCTTTATGCCTAAATCTTTAGCTAATCTTATAGGTTCAAATGCTGATATTCCATTATCACAGGTAATTATTAAATCTATTCCATCCTTTTTAGCTTCCTTCACTATTCTTTTATTTATTCCATATCCGTCTACTATTCTGTGAGGAATTACATAATCAACCTTTGCACCACATCTTCTTAGTCCCTTATAAAGAGTTAGTATAGCTGAATTGCCATCTTGATCATAATCCCCAGATATTCTTATTTTTTTCCCTTTTTTAATGCTTTCTACTATTAAATTTACTCCTTTGTCCATATCTTTCATCAACCAAGGATTATGTAATTTATCTAAACTTGGATTTATAAAACTATCCATTAATCTATAGCCTATAATATGCCTATTTAATAACAATTTGGATAAAAATTTGCTTATACCTAAGCTACTGGAAATTTTATCCAAATCTCCTTTCACATTTCTTATATACCATTTTTCCAAGATAATATCACTCCTATAACTACTTCAACTTTCAATTTCTATACCATTTCCTTCAATAGAATTATTAAATTCTTCTATCTTTGGCTCTAATTCCTTTATACTTTTCTTTAATTTAGCAATCTCCTCTCCTCTATTCTCTAAAAGAAATTGCATGTTGTTTTTTTCTTCTTTAAGAGATTGAAGTTCCTTATTTAAATCTCTAATCTCCTTTTTATACTTAATATTTTTTACTCCACTCAAAATTGCAACTACAACCGCTCCAAGTATAGCTGACAAAAATATAACAATGGCTTGAGATACTTTTACCTTTGTAAATATAAAATCTATAAGTACTTTGTCACCATTCTTTAAAGCAAAAACAGCCACAATAGCAGCAAAAATTAATGAAAGTATAAAACTTTTTTCCATGGTATCCTCCTTATGTAAAGTATTAAATACAATATTATAATATTTCTACCCAAATTTAAAGAACTAACTACATAAAACTGCCAAAAGGCAGTTTTATGCTTTCTTAGTATTAAGTTTTCCTTTATTATTCAACTCATACCATATAGGACTAGCAATAAACAATGATGAATATGTTCCTGCTATTATGCCAAATATAAGAGGTAAAGCAAGAACTCTAACATCTTCCACTCCTATTATATAAAGAACTAATACTGCAACTAAGGTAGTTAAAGATGTATTTATAGTCCTAGTCAAAGATTTATTTATACTTACATTTATTATCTCTTCTAAAGATTTCTTAGGATTTAATTTTAACTCTTCTCTAATTCTATCAAAAATAACTATTGTATCATTAATAGAATAACCTAATATTGTTAATATAGCAGCTATAAAAGCACTATTAACTGGAATTCTAAAAATTGAATATACCGAAAAAGTAACTAGCACATCATGAAGCAATGCGATAATTGCCGCTACAGCAAACTTAAACTCAAATCTCCAACTAATATAAATTAACATAGCTACGACTGCAATAGATGATGATAATAATGCTTTTTTCTTAATCTCTTTTCCCATAAAAGGACCAAACTTTTCTGATTGAAATTCCTTCTTTTCTATATCATACTTTTTTGCAAATTTATCCATTATTTGGTTCATCTCTTCATTAGTAAAATCCTTCTTACTTCTAATCATTATTTCATCTTTATTTTCTCCAATATGAACAATACTTGCTTCTTCATCATATTCATCTACTATTTCTTTTGCTTCATCTACGGTAATCATCTTACCTATTTTTATTTGAATAGAGGTGCCTCCAGTAAAATCAATGCCATAATTTAATCCTTTTACAAACATCATAATTATACCAACTATAATGATTCCTAAAGATATTGTATAGCATATCTTTCTGCTCTTAATAACGTTCATCTCCTCACTCCTTACATACCATATAATTTAGCATTCTTAGTATTAGTCATATCAACTGTTAACATCAATGAACTTTTTGCTTTGTGCTTACTTTTGCAAATTTATTAAAAAATTTCTTAGATATGTTCGCCTTTTTGATAATAAATTCTCTCTGTTTGCTTCTATAAAT
>FZPS01000020.1_pt74 | contig 13052 bp, 12 predicted proteins | sample 1817821 | NCBI WGS metagenome assembly FZPS01 (sample SAMEA104158645, study PRJEB21678) | metagenome | place: Germany | collected 2015-04-21 | reverse complement strand
AGACAGATTATACGGACTCAACTTCTGGAGGGATGTTAACAATGAGGACACAGATTAGGGTTTTGACGTGCTTGGTAGTTGTGTGTATGTTAACCATAGGCCTGACCTCAATCGCCGCCGCACAGAAGGCATATCCTAATAGGCCTATAGAGATGGTTGTCCCGGCAGGTGCAGGTGGGGGTCTAGACACATGTTCCAGATTCTTTGTTGAGAAGATGAAGGAGTATATCTCTGTACCTATCAGAGTGACGAATGTTTCAGGCGGTGCCCATGTAAAAGGGATAGTATACTCGTACGCGGCTCCTGCGGACGGCTATACGATACATGCGTTGAGTCCGTCAGATATTATGGCGGATGTTTTCGGTAAGCTTGATTTCAAGTTTACTGAGGAGTTCGTTCCTCTATGCCGAGTTCAGCACGATACCGCAGTGATCTGCGTCAGCGCGAAGAGCAAGTTCAACTCCTTTGCGGAATTAGTAGAGTATGCAAAGGCGAATCCCGGGAAAGTCACGTGGGGCGGTTTGTCACCAGGGTGAATAGACGACGCGGTTTGCGGCCTACTGTCTCAAGCTGCAGGAATGGAGGTTACATTTGTTCCTCATGAGTCGTCCGGTGCTCTGAATGCTGCCGTTCTTGGCGGACACGTTGATGTAGTTCAAGGTGAACCTGTTGAAGTGCTTGAGCTAATCAGATCCGGGGATTTTAGGCCCCTTCTGGTCTGTGCAGAAAAGAGGATTGACAGGGTGAAGGAATTTGAAACTGTGCCTACTTCGGTAGAGATGGGGTACGATGTCACCCTGGCAACATGGCGTGGTTTTTCTATGAAGAAGGGAACTCCACAGGAAGTCATTGACTATCTGGCATCAATATTTGAAGAAATCTTTAACTCAGCTGAGTACCAAGAATTCATTCACAGTACCCTACTGGATCTTAGACCCGGATGGCTGGGACCACAGGAGTTTGATGAGTTGTGGCGTAATGAGGTGAAGCTGTACACAGAAATATTTAGGGGCTTGGGACGTATTGAGTGATAGGTCTACACATATGTGCGAAATCGCGCCGGTCGCCGGGATTTCTTTCCCGGCGACCGGCAGCGCTCTCCGGCTCAGTCATAAACACGAGGGTCATTGAGGAGGGTTAGGGATGAATGGTGAGATTATAATGCATATAGTGATACTCATCGGTATGATATTTCTGTTCAGATACAGCTACTCATTTCCGACTCTCGCTATTGGTGGAAAGCTTGGACCCGGATTCTGGCCTAGGTTATCATTGACAATTGGAATGGTCCTTACCATAATCTCGGGATACCAGGCGATAGTTAAGTCAAAGTTGCCAGAAGCTAATGAAGAAGATGACAAAGATACAGTATCACCTGGTGTTTCACAATCTGATAAGTTGGGCCGTTTTCTTGTTTCCGCTGTTGCCTTTCTGGTTTTTGTGTTGCTCGTGCAGCGTATAGGTTTTATGGTCAGCGCCCCATTCTTTGTTGCCTTCTACATGTGGCAGTTAGGAATCAAACGAGTTCCGGTGCTGGTAATAGGTTCTATAGGAATTACGGCCGCCTTTGTCCTTTTATTTGGGCGCTTCCTGTATGTGGCTTTACCAAGAGGTACCGGAGCACTAAGGGTGTTGAGTTACTACATTTACTGATGAAGCTATATGTAGTTGATTCTTAGGGAGTGCTTGGGTTAGCCAATGACTGGAGGGATAAGCATGCCTTATCTTTTTGAAGGAATAAAGACCGTTTTGTTTCCTGCCAATCTACTATTGGTGTTTACGGGTTCTATGGTAGGAATCCTGTTTGGTGCTCTTCCTGGTATTAGTTCAGCTATGGGTTGCGTTTTGCTATTACCTTTCACATTTCATATGGGAGCCATACCTGCTTTGCTACTATTGACATCTGCATTTTGCGGAGCTACATATGGTGGATCCATTACTGCGATTCTATTTAAGACGCCAGGGACTCCCGAAGCTGTCATGACTACCTTTGACGGGTACGCCATGCATCAGAAGGGACAAGGGGGAAAGGCTCTCGGAATAGCTATTAGCTGTTCCGTGATAGGAGGACTATTCAGCTCGTTCGCTCTACTTCTGGTTGCTCCGCCGTTAGCACGTGTTGCTCTGAGCTTCGGGCCGGCTGAATACCTGGCTCTTGCAATCCTGGGACTTAGCGCAATTTCAAGTCTGGGACATAGGTCGCAGATAAAGAGTATCATTTCGTGCTGCATTGGCTTAGTCCTTGCAACCTTTGGTACAGACATGATTACCGGAATTGAACGTTATACTTTCGGAAGTCTTCTACTACTGAACGGAGTCAATTTCATTCCTGTAATGATTGGAGCTTTCGCTGCTGCAGAGGTATTTAAGCAGATAAGCGAGCGAACTGTTCAACAGGCTCTCAAGATAGAGAGGATTAAGGTCCAACTCATGTCAGTGAAGGAATTTCTTGATATGAAGTGGGTTATCTTGAAATCAGCTGTTCTGGGTCTCATGATTGGCATTCTGCCGGGTACCGGTGGTACTATCGCATCAGTCATGGCCTATAGTGAAGCGGTGAGGTCTTCTAAACACCCGGAAAGGTTCGGAACAGGTATTCCGGAAGGAGTTGCGGCTCCTGAGACTGCAAACAACGCATCTACCGGAGGCGCCTTAGTCCCTACCCTTACACTTGGGATTCCCGGTAGCGGCACTACTGCAGTCATGCTCGGCGCTTTTCTGATCCTTGGCCTTCGGCCCGGGCCTCTGTTACTTCGAGAGCAGCCCGTGCTTCTCTATGCGATATTTACAGGGATGCTTATTGCAAATCTACTTCTGTTTCTCGGAGGCTCATTAGGAATCAGAGCGTTTTCGCAAATTTCGAGGCTTCCTTATGCTATTCAAGCGCCGATAATACTCATGCTTTGTTTCGTTGGGTCATACGCTTTGCATAACGATATCGGCGAAGTCTGGGTTATGCTTGTTTCAGGTGTTGCAGGTTATTTTCTCAATAAGCATGGATTTCCTGTCTCCGGAATGGTGCTTGGTTTAGTGTTGGGAGATATTGCAGAGGAAGGGCTAAGAAAGGCAATGCTGATCTCCCAAGGTAATTGGATGAAGCTATTCTTGAGACCTGTAGCCGGTCCGATTTTCTTGCTTGCTATTCTGTCGATGCTTACGCCATTTTTACGCTCTCGTTTTGCGGCAAAGTCAAACGCTAAGCAAGAAGCATCAGGAGCATGACTCAACTGTGTTACGATTTCTGATCTTTTGGGGGTTCTATCATGGCGACGCTCATTTCGATGGTGCATGCAACTTCAACTGTGATACCGGTGGTGGAGTCCGCTGCAGCAACAAATCTTCCCGGTGTGGACAGAGTCCACATATTAGATGAGGGAATACTACGTGACCTTAGTAGGCGTGGTGAGTTGACGCCGGACATATGCGGAAGGTTCATAGATCTTGTCAAGCTTGCCTATGGGCCTTGTCCGGACATAATCTTCTTAACGTGCTCGTCCTTTAGCGAACTAATCCCATGGGCACGGCGAGCCTTTTCCGTTCCTATTTTAGGCCCTGACGAAGCAATGGTTGAAGAGGTTGCGGCAAAATGGTCGCATATTGGTATTGTTGCCTCTGTCCCGCCTGCTATCTCCTCGGCGAGAAATCAACTGAAGGAAGAAGCAAAGCGTATTGGTAGAGATGTTACCATTCGTCCGATTCTTGTTGAACAAGCTTTTCTAGCTCGCAAACAGGGGGATCTTGCACTTCACGATCAGTTGCTTGTTGATGCTGTTCTCTCAAATATCCGAGGCTTAGATGGCATCATGCTGTGTCAGTTTACCATGGCCCATCTTACATGTGTCTTAGAAGAGAAGACAGAAATACAAGTAATATCCAGCCTTGACTCGGCATTTAGGCGGGTCCGGGAACTCCTGGGACTAATGCCTTAATATGTTTTTTGAGGTTTAATAGGGCTTTCCAGCGCTAGGAATTGGAGGAGCAGGATTTGCATGGGGTATGGGGGTAGACACGCGAGATGAAACTCAAAGTACCATACGGAAGAGAAGAGATCACATTCGAGGTCGAGGGCTTCTCATCAGTGGATATTGTCAACCCTATTGATAGGCCTGGTACATCTGACGTTATTGCTTCTGTAGAGGAGGCAATCAATAGTCCAATCGGAACAGAGTGCCTGGGTGCATTTGCGAAACCCGGTGCATCGGCAGCGATCGTAGTGAATGATATTACCCGTCCAACACCAAGTGCAGAGATGGTGCGTATTTGCACAAGAGAATTGATTGCAAACGGGGTTGCAAAGAGCGATATTACCCTAGTGGTAGCTACCGGGAATCATAGACCAAACACTGTTGATGAGCTTGAGCGGATGCTGGGTGTAGATACTGTGAGAGAGTTTAGGGTTGTGAACCACAAATGCTCCAATACGGACGAAATGGTGTGCCTTGGCGCTACGTCCGGCGGGGTTCCGGTGTGGGTTAACCGGGTTGTGGTTGAAGCAGACATCAAGATTCTAACAGGATTAATTACTCCTCACCATTCTGCCGGATACTCAGGAGGGCGCAAGAGCATACTTCCTGGCGTGTCAGGCATAGACACTCTCAGAATTCATCACTCCTTACCTATACGTCCGTTCGAACCGGCATTAGGTTGGTTGGAAGGGAATGCATTTCATGAGCAGGCTGTGGAAGCAGCACGAATGGTTGGGGTGGATTTCATAGTAAACACTGTTCCCAATCGAAAGAAGGAGATTGTTCGGACTGTCGCAGGCGATGTATATGATGCGCATATAGCCGGTACTAAGGTGTGTAGGGATATTTGGGCTGTTAACCTAGAGAGTTGGGCTGACATTGCTATTGTCAGTCCAGGCGGGTATCCTCGAGATATCAACCTTCATCAGGCGCAAAAGGCCTTGTCATGCGCAGAGTTATTAGTCAGGCCGGGTGGAGTTGTCATTCTCGTGGCTGAATGCTCAGATGGAATCGGAGATTTCGCAAGTTGGCTAAAGAGTGCCAAGAGCCCGGAGAGTGTGATTGAAAGGTTCAGGGAAGAGGGGTATACTCAAGAATCATCAGCGAAGGCGTTTATGTTCGCTCGTGGTCTCACCAGGTTTGACGTCATAATTGTCAGCAAGTCTTTGGCTGCTGACGAAGTTGAGGATATGTTCATGTCCAAAGCGGAATCAATTGAGGACGCTTTAAGAGTTGCCAGAAAAAGAGTCGGCTCAGGGGCCAGGGTGATTGCTGTCCCATATGCTAATGAAGTTATGCCGGTAAGGGCTGAAGCAAATTAGATTATCGCTCTAACAAGAGATGCTGATGGCAAAGAATCTATGGCATCGGAGGTAGGATAACGTGGTCTGTAAAGCCGTTGGGGAACTCAAGAGGGTAGTCGCTGTTAGATTAGCTCCAGGCTCTGATCTCCTAACCGGCATCGAATCTATCGCTAGAGATGAAGAAATTCGATCAGGAGTCATATTATCCTGCGCAGCGTTCTTAGAACAAGCGGCTTTTAGGAATGTTCGAGCACTGCCGGCATCCTTCCCCATAACGGATGAAATCCGATTTACTGCTACCCATCACGGACCTATTGAGGTGCTTAGTCTGTCGGGTAACATCTCTGAGAGAAACAACGAATTCTTCTTACATGCACATATAGCAGTCTCCTTGGGACATCAGGACGGCAGATCATTTGGGGGACATCTTGTCGTGGGGAATACCGTATTTTCCACTGCTGAGGTCATAATTGGTGAGCTTGTCGGAATATCAATGCAGCGCAGGTACGATTGCCGAACAAAAAATGAGGAGCTTATGTGTGCAGAGTCCGATAGAACACATGAATGTGTCCCTCGCATCAATTGACCGCTATTCTCCGAGCCCTACAGGACTAACATGTACGGTTGGACTGGGCCTACTCAGGCTCTGGTAGGATGACGCGGAGCAATGCCAGGCTAGGTATCTCATGGGGGTCCATCGATGAAGCACGTGAAAGTTAGGTTGCAGACGTCGCTTAAACGGTATGCACCGGATTCTGACGGTCTTTTGTCGCTTGTTCTTGAGGACGACGACACGGTGCATGATTTGCTGAAACTACTGGACATAAAACCGGGGGCGGTAGGTTTGGTAATCGTTGACGGAGAAGTATCAAAAAATAGTGAAAACCTCCTTGCAGACGCTACCGTCGAAGTGTATCCGATATTCGGAGGTGGGTAGCAGAGTAAAGCGAGATAGGAGAATTACCTGGGAGGCATGAAAATGAGCCCAATGGGGTATCACGGAAAAATCCTATTGGTGGATCTTTCACATGAGCGTGTCGAGGTTCTATTCCCAGATGACAAGATCTACCGCACTTATCTAGGAGGTCCTGGGCTTGGCCTATACTACCTCCTGAAGTATTTGCCTGAGAATTGTGATTCATTGGCTCCTGAAAATATCCTGGTTTTTGCTCCTGGCCTGTTGACTGGAAGCCAAGCTCCGTGTGTGCCTCGCTATGCTGTTATGGCCAAGTCTCCTCTTACTCAAGCTTTAGGGAAATCTGAAGCCGGGGGATTTTGGGGTCCGGAACTGAAAAAGGCTGGATATGATGGGATTATTGTAGCGGGCAGGGCCCCTAAGATGGTGTATCTATGGATTGCCGATGATGAAGTAGAGATAAGGGACGCAGTACATATGGCGGGAATGGATACCGGAGAGGCTCTTGATTTCATTAGAGAGGACGTAGGAGAAGCAAAAGCCAGAGTACTAGCTATCGGACCCGGCGGTGAGAACCGGGTTTTGTTTGCAGGTATCGTCAGTGACTTGTCTCACTTTAATGGGCGTAACGGACTTGGTGCAGTAATGGGATCAAAGAACTTGAAAGCCATTGCAGTGCGAGGTACCGGTAAGGTAGCGGTGAATGATCCTCTGAAACTGTCGGAGATAGCAAGATGGGTTGGCAATAATGCTCGTAGACATCCACTTAGTGCATCCTTGCATGATCGTGGGACTCCTATTGGGATAGAAGGGAATAATGCACAAGGGTGCTTGCCTACAAGTAACTGGAAAACCGGTGTATTTGAGTTTGCAGGAGACATAGGGGCTGAGAGACTGACAAAGGAGTATCTCGTAGCGAGAGAAGGGTGCTACATATGTCCAATACGATGCAAGCGCGTTGTTGAGATTGATGAACCAGGGTTGGTAGTAGAGAAGCGTTACGGTGGGCCCGAATACGAGACATTGGCTGCATTGGGATCCAATTGCGGTATTGGTAATCTCGGACTACTGTGCAAAGCGAATGAAATGTGTAATCGTTATACCATAGATACGATTTCGACAGGTGCAGCAATATCAATGGCAATGGCATGCTATGAAAACGGCATCCTCGTCAAAGAAGATACAGATGGGTTGGACCTGCGTTTCGGCAATGAAGAGGTATTGCTGCCGTTAATCAAGCAAATAGCCTATAGGGAAGGCTTTGGAGACATATCGGCTGACGGCGCCTATAATGCGGCAAAGCGGATAGGTAGGGGCGCTGAGCGGATGTTGCTTCACGTCAAAGGACAAGATGTGCCGATGCACGATCCGAGAGTTAAAACCGGCTTGGGGCTACAGTTTGCTTTGAGTCCGAATGGCGCAGACCATTGGTTTGCTCAGCACGATCCATTCTTCACTCAGAAAGATAGTTTAGGTACAGTTGAGGTGTCATCTCTGGGTATTCTTGAGCCTGTTCCCGCACTGGATATTGGTCCGAAAAAGGTCAGACTGGTGTTTTACACAAGCATTCTTAATTTCATGTATGATTGTCTTGGCGTGTGTCTCTTTGCGGCAGTTGCGAGAAGCCTGATTCCCATCAACTACTTTGTCGATTTGGTCAGGGCAACTACAGGTTGGGACACAAGTCTGTGGGAGCTGATGAAAGCAGGAGAAAGAGCGAACACTCTGGCAAGACTGTTTAACCAGAGGCAAGGGTTGGATTCTAGATATGATACGTTGCCTGAATGCTTCTTCAGGAATCTTGAGGGTGGTCCACTCAGTGGGAAGAATGCTCTTTGTCGCGACTCTTTTGAGGAAGCTCTAAGAATGTATTATGATATGGCAGGATGGCACAGAGAAACGGGTCAGCCAACCACAGCTAAATTGCACGAGTTAGACCTGGGTGAATTCATCGACTAGAGCCAAATCCATCTATCTCGGTTCTCAAGGTAGCTCTTAGCGGAGATAATTGCCTGTTCGTCATTGCCTTGTAGACTTCCTTCGTAAGCGTCAATTTCAGATTTGGACTCTGACTCCTCATTACTGTGAGCCTCACTCGGTGTGGTTATAAAACGACCACACGTTTCTTTTCATCCTATGCCTTTCTCCCACCCGCCGCCGAGCAATGTCTCAAGTGATAGAAAATCAACCACAACTTTCTTTTTGCTGTAGATTTTCCGTCACCTTCTCCGAAGCGACGTCTTAAGTGGTCGAAAAACAACCACAAATTCTTTCTGCTAGCCGCGAAGTGCTAGGAATTCGACCGCCTTGGCCGGGTTAGGTGGCAGCTTCTCTACCACCGCCCCTATGGAGGTGGTAGATTCTCAATCACATTTTTAGATTAAGTGGCAGGTTTTCGACCACATTTTCGGAAGCGAGCCTAAGAGTGGCAGGAATTCGACCACCTCGAGGCTTGTTGGTGGCACAATTTCGACCACGATCTCACCTCTAAGTGGTAGGAAATGAAACACCTCGTCACGGAAAAGAGGCTTCCTAGGGGACTGCTGATAGTAATAATGAACGAGGCCGGCCCCGTTATCGTAGAACGTAGGTTACACTAAAGATAAATACTGCCTTAGTGCAGAGCTACATACGAAAGGGGCCGGTACTATGTATAGTATCACAAAGTATGTTGGTTTTGATGTCTCGAAGGAGAAAATTGCAGTGTCGGTCGCAGATTTTGGGATTGCTCCTGCCAGGTTTTTCGGATTGATAGAAAATACCCAGGAAAAGATCAGGAAGGTACTTAAGCGCCTTGGTAAGCCTGAGGAACTGTATGTGTGCTATGAGGCTGGAGTTATGGGATATGAGCTTGCGCGCTTTCTAAAAAGGTTAGGCGTTAAGTGTATGGTGGTCGCGCCGTCTAAGATCCCCGAGGTGCCAGGGCCCAGGGTAAAGACGGATCGAAGAGATTCCTCAAGGTTGGCAGAGTTATTAAGATCGGGTGAGCTTACTTCAGTATGGGTGCCGGATGAACATGATGAGGCGCTAAGGGACCTCAGCAGGGCCCGTAAGGCTCGTAAGGAAGACCTCAAGAGGGCTAAACAACGGGTGAGAATGTTTCTATTGCGTCATGGAATCCGAAGGCCTTGTGGTATGAAGCCCTGGAAAGAACCTTACCGTGCATGGTTGCGAAGCCTGGAATTCCCATTTAAGGCTGCCCAAACGGCGTTTCAGGAATACCTAATCGTAGTCGAAGAAATAGAGCAATCTATTTGTAGGCTGGATTCTGAAGTGCACGAAGTCGCTACAGATGGCCCCCACGCGCCGATGATACAGGCATTGCAGGCTCTAAAAGGCGTCAAGGAAACTGCTGCTGTAACGATAGTCGCTGAAATCGGGGACTTCACACGCTTTAGCAATCCGGAACAACTGATGGCATATGCAGGCTTGGTCCCCTGCGAATACTCAAGTGGCAATAGGACATGGCGGGGGAGTGTCACTAAGACGGGAAGTTCATGTCTAAGGTGGATACTTACAGAATGTGCGTGGGCCTATCGATATAAGCCAAGGATATCCCCGGATATGATGAAGCGGACGGAGGGGCTAAGCCCACATGTTCAGTCCATAGCGTGGAAAGCACAGATACGATTGAATAAGAAGCGTACAAAGCTTCTCATGAAGGGCAAAAGTGGTTCGGTCGCTACAACGGCTGTGGCCAGAGAGCTCCTAGGATTCATCTGGGCAATAGCCAGGCAGGTGAACTACGAAATGGAAGGCGGTCAGGGTGAAGTGGCCTAGATGTAAGTTTTACTTACTGGTAGACCTTCCGGCGTTATAGTTCGGCTTGACAAGGAATACGCGCCAGATTGTAAAGATCTTGACTCAAACGATAGACAATCATCGAATGAATAGAGATTCCCTGTGATATCAGAGTTTCGGTGGAAGGCGATCAGAGTCTATGTTGCCGGTAAAGAGAACCCTCGTCTTTTCTATGCACACCGCTTAAATAGCGCTACGTGCGTTGGTAGTATGAGGCAGCTCAAGACGGTGGTATTAGTTGCGGTAACCAACCCGCGGATATCAGATTGCCAGCCGTCGACGTAAACTGGATTCTAGGAGAGCCCACCACCGAAAGTTACAATCGGGGCTTGACGGCCTCGTTCATATCAGAAAATCGACCACATTTTTCAAAAAGGTGAGCGAGAATCTACCACAGTTTCCAAAAAAGTGGTAGAAAAGCTTCCACCTGAGCTTCAAAAAGGTATCGAGATCTTTCATCAACCCAAAAACGTGGTCGAAAAACAACCACTTTTGCCGTTTGGGGTGGTCGAGAACCTACCACTTGTCGGCTTTTTCCTGCAAGAATCCAAAAAAGTGGTAGAAATTGAAGCAGCGTTTTGAAAAAAGTGGTCGCAAACCGACCATCTCTTCGCAGCGGCAGCAAGCATATACGTAGCGCACGTGTTTTGAGAGGGCATGCAAATTGGAGGACAAATGATCTTGGGAAGATAAGTAATCTTGGGAGGATAACTAATCTTGTGGAGAGCATAGGAGTGTAAATGCTTTTGTGTAAATGGTTTTCCATTTGGTCTAATCGGAACTGTAGAGACAACCGTGGGGTGCGGATAATCTTGTATAAATGGCCGGACGTAAGGATTATCTCATCTTGACCGGCATGCTCTTAGGTGGGGCTATTCGACGCCTGCGGTTACTTGACGCTTATCTTCCATCGTAATCAGCGTGATCCCATGGGGGGTGGCTATTTAACGTCTGTGGTCATTTGACGCTTGCATTCCTTCCAAGCTACGTGTGTTAGCATAATGAAAATAGGCACTGACCAAAAGGACAATAAGAACAGGCATGGGCGAAAGGGATAAAAACAATAGGCATGAGCCAAAGGGATAAAAACAATGGGCATGAGCCGAAGGGGCTACTTGACTGCCGCCTTCTGACCCATGCCTCTATTACCCGATTCTCTATCTGACCTTAGTATCCGACGCTTTTGCTGTCCCCTTGTGAGCTACATTACTCGACCTGCACCTACTTATTGTTGTGAGTTGTATTATGCTACCCTCACCTACGTATTCTTGTGAGGTGCACTGTGCTACCCGCACCTACTTATTCTTGTAAGGTGTATTATGCTGCCCGCACCTACGTGTTCTTGTAAGATGCATTATGCTACTCACACCTACGTATTCTTGTGAGGTATATTATCCTACCTGGACCTACGGACCTACGTGTTCTTGTGATGCGCATTATGCTACCTGCACCTACTTATAGGCCAACAAGAAGAAGTCTGCTGACTTAAATATCCGCGATCCTTCTCCGATAGCTCCTCCAAAAACTTTGGTGCCGTTCTCTGCAAACGAACCGTGCAAGTGCACTCTGGGTGCGCCGTTATCATAGATTACATTGCCAGTAATTGTACAGATTTCAAAAACGCCGTCTATTTCCACACGCTCTACCACAGGCGGTAGTGGTGCTCCCTTGGGATAGCACACTACTGCCTTTTCCAGGGAGCCAGCACATCCCATTATGACTACTTCGGTCCAGCCTCCGTCTGTGAAGAAGCGCTTCAGCCCTTGGAAGATGTCATCGCCTGCAGACATGTGTAGTACGTGGGGGACTGCCCCTTCAAGAGCTCTCTGGTTTGTCATGGCACTACCTCCGTGTTACTCCTTACTGGTGTGATTATTATATACTGCTGAGACAAACGGCATACCGCTAAGATTACTACATACGACTACGATCACTGTATGCTGCTGAGACTATTACGTACTGCTGAGACAGCGTATAGTGCTAACGTTACTGCGTACGACTAAGACAACTGCATGCTGCTAAGACTACCACGTACTGCTAAGATTACTGCGTGCTGCTGAGACTATTACTTGCTTACCTCCGGACTATTGCATGCTCCTTGCTATAACCCGTACTTCTCGCGGAGCTGGAACTCATCGAGCAATTTGTGTAGTTCCTCAAGCTTCTCACCGCGCATGGGCTTAAGAGGCAGGCGTGGCGGTCCTGCAGGCAGGCCCAGGTAATCCATGGCAGCCTTGACCGCTACAGGGTTAGTCACTGAGTAGCATGCTTTCATTACCGGCGTGTACTTGTCAAATAAGCTCCTTGTGCGCTCAACGTCTTCCCAAGACTCCCACGGGCGTGACATAGCAGCCATTTCTCTCGGGATGATGTTGCCTGCCACGTTTGCAGTTCCTTTACCGCCCAACGCCAATGTAGGCAGAGTCAGAGAATACTTAGGGAAGTCGCAGCAGAGCACGTTGAGCTTGCCTCGTGTGCCTGACGTGACCTCGGCAATCTGACTGATGCTACCCATGGCTTCCTTGTCAGCCACAACATTCGGTAGTTCAGCGAGCTTGATCACTGTCTCAGGATTAATGTTAACAACAACCCTGCTGGGATTATTATAGAGCGCCACACCTATTGAGATAGACTTTGCCACTGTAGACAAGTAATCATATATGGCGTCCTGCGGTGGTGCGATGTAGGGCGGTATTACCATCATGACTCCGTCAGCGCCTTTGCTTTCTGCATACTGCGCCAGTTCGACAGTAGCTTTTGTCGTCGGGCAGGTTACCCCGAAGAAAGCGGGGATTCTGCCTTTGCAGACAGGAGCCATAGCTGCGACAATCTCTTTCTTCTCCTCAAACGTCAGAGATGTGGACTCGCCTGTGGAACCCAGGAACAGTAGCCCGTCAGTCTCGTTCTCCACATGGAAGTCTACCAGTCGGGCAAGCCCATCAATGTCAATACGATCATCATCTGTAAACGGAGTAACAACTGCTACCCATGAACCTTCAGGTCTAACTAGATTGTCAGAACACTTGCAACTCACATTTAATCCCTCCAGTGATAATATGTTAAAGT
>FZPS01000015.1_pt17 | contig 13056 bp, 14 predicted proteins | sample 1817821 | NCBI WGS metagenome assembly FZPS01 (sample SAMEA104158645, study PRJEB21678) | metagenome | place: Germany | collected 2015-04-21 | reverse complement strand
GTTCATGTACCTGACATTATCTTTGTCATAGGGAAGACCGTGTTTCAAAAACGCGTCCCTCAGACCCCTCTGCCTTCTCACGGAACATTCGATGGCTTCCGGAGCGCCGATGTAACCGACATTTTTGACGCCCCTGGCAATCAAAAGTTCTCCGGCTTTGAAACCGCCGCTGTAATCGTCAGTGGCGATTGAATCAATTCTCAATTTGGTATTCTTTCTTCCCAAAAGCAGAGATGCAATGTTGTTTTTGGCGCACAAAGCAATCGTTTCTTCGGTCGGTTCCAAAAAGGTGATGAGGCCGTCAACTTTTCGGGAGATAATCGGACTGAGCGCTTCGGATTTAAAAGTATAATCATGAACGGCAAATATCAAAGTCGCATAGCCAAGTTCCTCGAGACGCCGATGCAGTTTGTCGGTCATGATCATGTAGTAAGGATTTATTAAATTTTCAAAGATGATCGCAACAGTGTAAGAAAGGCCGCTTCGCAAACTGCTGGCGATCGAATTGGGGATGTACCCCAATCTATTCGCAACCTCCCTCACTTTTTTCTTCGTTTTTTCGCTGATGTCGTCTTTGTTGCGGAGGGCACGCGAAACTGTGTTGACAGTGCATCCCACTTCCCTGGCGATGTCTATCAGCCTGACATTCCCTTTCCTTCTCATAAACCCTTTTCTCTAACTCTTCACATCATTTCTTATATTTTACAAAACATCCTCTTTAATGTCAACTTTATTCGGGTTCAGGCAAATTCTTCAATCATGATCCACGAGGGGAACGACGGCTCCCAGATAGTTGTCATTGATGAATTCGGCGATGTTCGGCTGGCTCAGTGCTTCCACCAAAACCTTGATCGCCTCCTTGTCTTTGTTTTCCGCTCTGACCGCAATGATGTTGGCATAGGTCTGCGCGGCGAGAGAATCGCTTTTTTCGCTCGCAAGCAGCTTGCTCTGCGGAACTTGCGCTTCCAGGGCGTAATTGCCGTTGATGACCGCGAAATCGACATCCGCCAGTTGTGAGGGGATCACTGCCGCCTCAAGTTCGATGATTTCCACATTGTACGGGTTTTCAACAACATCTCCCACGCTAACATTAACACCCTTGCTTTCGTCGAGCTTGATGATGTTCTGTTCCTGAAGCAGAAGCAATCCTCTTGCTCCGTTGGAATTGTCGTTCGCGATTGCAATTTTAGCGTTTTGTAAATCATCGAGGCTTTTTCTTCTTCCCTGGTACAGGCCCAGGGGCTCATAATGGACTTTCAGAACCGAGACCAAATTGGTTTTATTGTTTTTGTTATAATCCTCCAGATAGGGAAGGTGCTGGAAGAAGTTGGCGTCAATTTCCCCGCTCACGGTCGCTTCGTTGGGAAGAACATAGTCGCTGAATACGCGGATTTCAAACTCATAGCCCTTGGATTCGATGTAGGCCCGTGCCTGTTCCAAGATTTCCGCATGCGGCGTCTGCGAAGCCGCGACGACGATCCGCTTGTCATCAATGCTGTTTTTTTCGGCGCAGCCGGAAAGCAGCAAGAACAAGATTCCAATAAACAAAGCAATATGTTTTTTCATCCCTTACCTCCTATAATCTTTTTTTGTCGACTCTGCGGGCGATTCTGTCAAAAACGAACTGGATCGCCTGCACGATCAATACCAGAATAACAACCGTGACGAGCATTACCCGATAATTGTACTTGTGATATCCGTAGCGGATGGCGATGTCGCCCAGCCCCCCGCCGGCGACCGCTCCCGCCATTGCGGAATAGCCAATCAGATTGATGCCCGTGATCGCAAGCCCCCTGATCAAAGCCGGGGTCGCTTCCGCCAGATACACTTTGAAAACGATCTGCGCGGGCGTCGCTCCCGAAACCAGCGCTTGCTCAATCACTCCCCGGTCCACTTCTTTCAATGCCGTCTCCACCAGTCTGGCGACGAAGACCGTCGAAGCGAAAGTGAGGGGCACGAGCATGGCGGTTGAACCGATCGATGTCCCAACCACCAGGCGCGTGAAGGGAATCAGGAGCACAAGGAGAATCAAGAACGGGATCGAACGGAAGAGATTGATGATTGTTCCGAGCAATAAATTGAGAATGCGGTTGGGTTTGATGCCTTCCTTGTCGGTCACGACGACCAGAACCCCGAGCGGGACGCCGATGAGGTAAGCGAAGAGCGTGGAGAAAAAAACCATGTAAAGGGTCTCAAGCGTCCCCTTAAACATCCCCGTTCTCGCAAATAATTCCCACAAATCCCTAAGCATCCAATCCCCCCTTTCCGAGCAGCATTCTCGTGATCTCACTCCTCGGGTTTTCCAAAACCTCCTTTGCCCTCCCCCTTTCCACAACCCTACCGTAATCAAGCACCGCGACCTCGTCGCAGACGGAAGCCACGACGCCGATCTCATGCGTGATCAGAATCATCGTCACTTCAAATGTATCCTTGATTTCAAGCAAGAGTTTCAGGATCTGCTTCGTCGTTTTCGGATCGAGCGCGCTCGTAATCTCATCCAGCAACAAAAGCTTGGGATTCAGGGCCAAAGCCCGCGCGATTGCAACTCTCTGCTTTTGGCCTCCGGAAAGTTGGGCTGGGTAGGCTTTTTCTTTCCCTTTGAGGCCGGTGACTTCAAGCAAATACTCGACCCGCGCTTTGATTCTTTTTTTATCCCAGCAGCTGATTTCCAACGGAAAGGCAATGTTCCTTTCCGCATTGCGCTGATAAAGGAGATTGTAGCCCTGGAACACGACGCCCACATTCTTTAAATAATTCCTCAATTCCGCGCCCCTGAGACTGGTGATTTCGACCCCGTCGACATAAATCCTTCCGCAGTCCACCTTTTCGAGGCCGACGAGAGCGCGGAGAAGCGTCGATTTGCCGGCGCCGCTCATGCCGATGATTCCGAAAATACTGTTCTTTTCGATTTCCAAGGAAACATCCACGAGCGCATGTAAATTTTCCCTGTCGGTCTGCACGAATGTTTTCGACACATTTTCAATTCTGACCATGTTCACCTCCGAAAACAAAAAAATCCCGCCCCTGCAAAAGGGCGAGACAATTTCCCGCGGTACCACCTTTTTTCGCCGCAACGTCGCCATTGCAACCTCTTCGAGTACGATCATACTCTAGCGCTGTAACGTGCGCACACGTCTTGATCTAACCATAGGCTCGACCAAGCGACTCCGAGGCCATCTTCACCAAATTAAGCATTGTTCCCTCTCACCTAACGGAACTCTCTGTGAATGCATCCTTTGGCTACTCTTCTCTTCACAGTCTTTGTTCATATTTATGTTCTATTATACAAATTATTCTTGCTTTTTCAATTACGCGTAATATAAAAATGTTTTCACTATTCCGAAGCCGCCATCAGCAGTGATTGTTACAACATAAGTTCCGGGAAAAAGCAGGGCGGAATTGTCCACAACCTCAACTGCGTTGCCCTCATCATCCTTTAAGGAAACAGTCAAATCCGATTCCGTTACGGTCACAATGAGTTTTCCGGAAGCGGTTCCGCCCAAGTTGATTACTTTGAAAACAAATTCATGAGTCCCGATTTCTTGAAATTCATATGTTTCGGCGTCCAACTCAACTTCCGCCGATGGAGTCTTGACGCTCTTCCAAACCAAAGTGGGTGCGCTTTTTGACTCAATTTCAATCTCAACTTTTGACAAATCAATGGTGTCATGCAAGCGATGGACAAGATTCTGAGGAACGCTCTTTATTACCGGGGGTCTGTCAATCACAATGAGTTTGGCCGTGCCTTCAGCTTCTGCTTTGTCTTTCTTAGCTACGACAGTGACTGTCACTTCACCAAACTCTGTCGGCGTGAAAACGAAATCAACAACCTCATAATAGTTTCGCCGTCGACCCGATATTCTGCTCTAATTTCATAGCTCACCCCATCCTCTAGTACAAGATAAGCTCCGACATCCAAGGGGGGTATCGAAAGCAATCTCTTTCGGCATGTCGGTTTTGAAAGATACGGAGAATTTCTGACCACATCCGACAATGCCAAACAGCAGCAAGAAAGTCAAAACTAAAAAGCATTTCTTTTTCATGCACTTCTCCTTTCGCATATAATTAAACGTTTTCGCATTAATGAAATAAAGTTTCATAAATATTTATAAAAGAATTTTTCGTAAAACATTATATTATAGACAATGGACGACGATCTCCATCCTGTCCTGTAAGAGATTGGAAACGGCGCTGATGTCCACGTCCGGAAAAGTATGTGTGCAAGAGCGCCATGCCCCTGAGACCACAGCCAATCATTGCCAATCTAACCTTTCTTTCCATTTCAGCCTCCGTAACCCTGCGGATTCATGCTCTGCCATTTCCAGTGCGAAGCGCACATTTCGTCGATTCCCCGCTCCGCTTTCCAGCCTAGTTCCCTTTCCGCTTTGCTTGGATCGGCGTAGCAGGCACCGATGTCCCCGGGGCGCCTTTCGACGACTCTATAAGGCAGTTCCTTCCCGCAGGCTTTCTCAAAAGCGCGGATCATTTCCAACACGCTAAAACCACTGCCCGTGCCGAGATTATAAATCTTCACGCCCGGCTCCTTCGACCTCTCCAAGGCCTTAATGTGCCCCAAAGCCAAATCAACGACATGGATGTAATCGCGGACCCCGGTACCGTCAGGTGTGTCGAAATCGTCCCCAAAGACTCTGATTTCCGGAAGCTTTCCGACGGCAACCTGGGCGATGAAGGGAACCAAATTGTTGGGAATCCCGTTCGGGTCTTCCCCGATCAGCCCGCTTTCATGGGCACCGACGGGATTGAAATATCTTAAAATGGTGACGTTCCATTCATTGTCAGAACGGTGGAGATCTTTCAGAATGTTTTCGATTATCAGTTTCGTCGCGCCGTAGGGATTGGTTACAGAAAGCCGGCAATCTTCATCGAGCGGAAGCCTCTCAGGCTCGCCGTAGACGGTTGCGGAAGAGGAAAAGATGATGCTTTTCACGCCCGCGCGTCCCATTGCCCTGAGCAGCGCCAAAGTGCCGCCCACATTGTTGTGATAGTATTCAAGGGGCATGCTGACGCTTTCGCCCACCGCCTTCAAGCCCGCGAAATGGATCACGCTTTCGATTTCGTTATTCCCGAAGATTTCATCGAGGAGTTCCTCGTCGCGGAGATCGCCCACATAAAAAGCGATGCTTTTTCCGGAGATTTTCTCGACCCTCCGTAAACTCTCTTCCGAGGAATTGGAAAGATTGTCAAGGACGACGACCTGATGGCCCCTTTCCAAAAGTTCCAAGACCGTGTGGGAGCCGATGTAACCAGCTCCTCCGGTGACCAAGATTTTCTTCATTTGCACACCTCTTTCAATCCTATGCTTTCCAAAAAGCGCATGAATCCGCGCCTGCCTGTTTCCGTATCTTTGAAAACGGCGATGTTTTCCAATATTTTCTCACAGATCCGCGCAACTTCTTTTTTGCCTCTTTGTCTGCCGTGACCAACATATTTCGAAACGGGCGAGGGAAGATGGCAGCGCCCGAAAGGCTTTCAAATCACCCTCGAAACCAGGATTTGCAATCTCGCCCGTGAGCACAGCTTCCACAAAGCCAAGTTGACGCTTCAGGCGCGGGGGCAGAACGAAAAAGCCGCTCGCTTCGATCAAACCGATCCCTTCGCTTAAATGGTATTCCGAATGGGCATGGAAAATACCGTCGGGATATTCCGTGCTCGTCCGGTTATTTCTCAATACCAAATCGAGGATATATCCTTTTCTTTTCTCGCAAGCACGGAAAAACCGTTATGGGACTCATTCGTGTATGCGATTATTCCATTTTCGAAATCTTCATTTTTTTCCCAGGAGGAAATAATCTCCGCCGCCAATGCTTCAATTTCTTCTATGTCCCCTCCTTGCAACCTGACGATGCTAAAGAGCCGCAGAAAAGCGAAGCTTCCCGGCAATGATGCTCTGTTTCCAATTGGATTGTCGCATGTTTGATTCCAAACTTCCTGAGGGCATGGTTTATTCTTTTTAAAATTCCCCCTGCTTCCCGAAAATCCATCTCTTCCGAAACCACGGCGTGGCAGGTGAGTGCATGGAGTCCGCTCGTAATCGTCCAGAGATGGAAATCATGGACGGACTTGATTTTCTCTTCGCTCACTATCGCGGCGACAATCTTCTCCCCCTCAAGGTTTTTGGGAGCGCCCTCCATCAACACATGAACCGCATCCCTGGAGAGACGGATGCCGCTTCGCAAAACCAAGAAAGCAACGATGAGGCTGGCGGCGGGATCCGCCCAAGCCCAGCCGAAGAGCAGCATCAGAACCGCAGCCAGTATTGCTCCGATTGAGCCAAACATGTCGCTCAGAACATGGAGGAAAGCCCCCCGCATGTTGAGGTTTTCTTCCACATCTCCGCCTCTGTGCATGATGTATGCCACCAAAACATTCACCAAAAGCCCGATGATGCTGATGGCAAGCATCCCGCCGATTTTGATTGCCGGCGGATTTTTTATTCTCTCAACAGCTTCAATGAAGATGTATCCGGCCAGACCGATGAGGAGGATTCCGTTGATGAGCGCCGCCAGTATTTCAAAGCGTTTGTTTCCGTAAGTTCTTTTCTTATTTGCTTCCCTGGCGCTTACGATAAATGCGAGCAAAGCGATTCCCAAGGAAAGGGAATCTGAAAGCATATGTGTCGCATCGGAAAGCAATGCGAGGCTGTTGGTTAGTATCCCCCCCACCGCTTCCACAACCATATATATCCCGATGATCAGAAACGATATCAGCAATGTTTTCTTATTCGCATGGTGCCTATCCATAATCTTCCTCCGTTCAATGATGCCTTGCATGCTCGATCGTCTGCATCAACAAATTCACGACATGTTCGTCGTTGATCGAATAATGCAAGCTCGTTTTTTCTCTTCTGTATTTTACAAGCCTCAGGGTCTTCAATATCCTGAGTTGATGGGAGATGGCAGATTGCGTCAAACCCACTTCTTCCGAAATTTCGTTGACGGTGCGTTCCCCTTCGCAGAGCAACGAGAGAATCTTGATCCGCGTCGGATCCCCCAAGGCTTTGAAAATCTCCGAAACGGCAAACAGTGTTTCTTCGTCAAGGATCGAAACTTTTTTCATTCTATCCCTCTTTCTATATATGAACAATTATTCATATAGTATATTATATGCCAATGTTGGTGGTTTGTCAAAGGAAATGATTAGAAAAAAAGAGCAGAAGCTCTTTCATTCCCAATGTAAAAGTTTCCTTTCACCCTCTAATTTTCTGATTTCCGTAACGTCCTGGCTCACTTCCAAAATTCCTTTGTATTCGCCTTTTTCGTTCCTCAGGGCATAATAATTTACGACCAGGAAGCGCCCCCGCGTCTCAAACCAAAACTTCGCCACATCCTTGTTTCCTTTTCTGAACTCAGATATGATTTCTTCTACAACATGCACGCTCTTTGGAGGATGGCAGTTTTTCACATCCCTACCGATGACCGCGGCCGTCCTCGGAAAAATCCTCTCAGGAGAATCATTGAAATATTTAACCCTATTGTTCTCATCCACAAATGTAATGTCTACTGGAAGGCGATTCAAAACCATAAGCAACTCAGCAAGCGTCATTCCCCCAGTTTTTGATGCGAATAATAAGTTCCCGTCTTCGCTTTTAATACTTGCTTCTGCTTTTTTTTCAGATTTTACTTCTAAAAATGAAAACCCAATTTCTGCTGCTTCATTATACAAATCCTTCCAATCGTCTTTATCCAATACCCGGGATGCGAGCGGAAGCACCAATAGTTCTTCTTTTTCCAAAATGCCATAAACCAGAAAGAAAAATTTTCCGATTTCTTGATTTAAATCAGGAGCATCGTTTTCAAATTTTTCTTGGAGAATGGTTAGTTTCGCTTTCGCATCATCATGAAGACTCCACATAATCTGCAAGGGTTTAGGATTAATGTTTTTCTTTTCTAGTTTTGGAAAAATGAGATACTGCATTTTTAAGAATCGCTTTTCCAACTCTTTAAATTTTAAAAGATATTTTACAAATTCTTCCTTTGGATACTTTTCTGGATTCTTAATCAAATCTTTAAATTCCGAAAACTTATTTCTTATTGCCTCTCCTTCTTCCAATAAAAGCTTTATTAATGGCAAGGTTTTCCCTTTATCCCAAGGGTATAGTTTCAGGCTACGATGGAGGAGATTCATTAGTTTTCCGGCAATCTCTTTGATTCTTTCCGGTTCCAAATTAGCTTCTTCTTGAAGGAAAGAAATCGAAAACACATCAAAAGGAGTGATGTTTTTAATAACCTCTTCGTTACCTAAGAAAAACTCTTTTAAGTTTTCTCCAGAAAGTAACCTTTTTACAAGTTCCGAAAGCACATCTTGTTTCAGTTTTTCGGTTTTTATTAATTCGCTCATACTTTACACCAGCCAAGGTATTCTTTTTTCTTTTCCTATTTTTTCATAGGCAATTGCAGCAAATATCAAAGCAGCAATACCATAACTCCAATTGTCATTCTTTGGTATTAATGTATAACCTAATTTCGGAAAAATATGAAGCGGTATGGTCGGAGCGCTGATATCCGTCAAAACTAACTTACCATTTTTATATTTAATTTTTGAAACTGCTGCTTCATAAGCTTTTATGCCAGCATCCAGGTATTTTTGATCCAAATAACCATGATTGACACCATGAATCAAACCGGCTGCAATTAGAGCAGTTCCAGAAGTCTCTTCATAAGAAGGCAGCATGAGCAAGGTCCTAAACATCCCATTCTCTTGTTGTGTCTTTACAATCGCTTCTGCGGTTCTTTGAAAACAAGAAAGAATTTCTTCTCTTTCTGGAGAGTCCCCAAGATAATCCAAAATTGAAGGGAGGGCAACCATTACCCATCCATTTCCACGCCCCCAAAATAAATTCTTCCGGGGATGGGGTTTACCTCTTTTTACCCAGTAAGAATGGTACCAAAGGCCGATTTCTTCATCAAATAAATATTTCTCATAGGTATGGGGTTGCTTCCTTGCGATTTGCATCAGGGCATCATCCCCTTCAAGCCTCCCATATAAAGCCGGAAAGAGAGCAAACATCACTAAACTATCTACCCAAATTGATTTTGGATAGAACTTTCCAACGAAAGTATGCCCAAGATGGTTGACCGCATCTTCCAAAATCCGTGGTTCATTCAATATATAATTTATTCCCTCATTAGTAAGTTCCAAATAGCGTTCAGTTCCCGCCATTTTATCAGTCAAATAAGTAATCAGAATTGGCGCAAGTCGATCCGCATGGTCTATTTTGGGACGGTTTTTTAAATAATATTCCGAATATTCCACCAGGAAGGGAAGGTTTTCTTTGGTTCCAAAAAATTCATCAAGCATGAGCATCGCATAACCTAATAAGGCCTCTCCCCACATCCATTTCATTTTCGGGGAATTGTGTTCCCTATAATCTCTAACTAAATCCAGGACTTTTTTAAACTTATCCATATTTTCTTGCTCCCTCATCATAATTCAAGAATAAATACTTATCTCCATATTTAAAATGATATTCCCCAGTCGTTGCTTCTGCTTGAACAAAGGGAAGTTCATAGCGTTTATAATTTGTATTTTCAACTTTGCCATCAACTATAAATATCTTCTTTTTAAACAGGATTTCTAAATCGTGTACCAATTCATACTTTATGCTTTTTCTACCCAACTCAATTTTTGAATTTTGAATTGATTTATGAAAGAATTCAAAATTTGTTTCATCAGTACTCATAACAGTGATTGCCCAAGCTGTTTTCTTTCCTTCCTGAATCCATTCTTCTTCGTTAATCTTCTTTATTTTTTTCAGGCTCTTAATTCCGATCATACTTCTTCCTGAAATTCCGAACAAGTAATCCTCCCCGAAATACACCCTATCAAATTTTGCTTCCGGAAAATATAAATGCGTGAAATTGAGCCTTTTTCCTTCAAGAAAACCTTTCCTCGGTGTCAAATCATAGTAAAGCAATACTGTATTTTCATACTGGGCGGCATAGGGATTAATCCCATTTCCAACCCAATAGCTAGGGGAAAAATTCCGGGCATTGTCGCTGAAGAAGGCTTTTCCGGGATGGGTTGTAAATACGGTGATTCCATCCCCCAGGGTTGCTTGACTGATGTGCTGTTGATCCCCAAATTCCCTGGGATGATAGAGTTGCGCTGTTGATAAGAAATAATCTTTACTACGCAAGGTATAAGTGTTTGCTCTTTGGATGGCAATGCCCTGGGTAGCCGAATTTAGAATTTTTACCAAAAAGGGCAGGAGATTTAATTTTCTTAAGAAAGGTATGTCAACAATCTTTAAATCCTTCAGAAATATATTAGATTTTAGGTTCCAATTTCTAAACATCTCCATCGTCATGGTAATTGATTGGGGGTTTGTAAAAGCTTCCATTGCCCAGTAATAAAGACCAACAGTTTCGATTTTATTTTCTGGATCTATTTTTTCTCTTACTTCTGATAAATCCAAACCGAGCGACTCTTTAAGAATAAATTTTTCTTTGCTTCTGGCAATATCAATTAAAACTTCTGGAACCCGGTATTTCTTATTCAAAACAAATTCCGCAGAAAGCCTTGTATAATCATATTCCCTTACCGGTCCAATCCCAAAAGCTTTCTTCATAATATCCAAAACATCCTGGCGATTCGGGTCTTTTTTTTGTTCTTCGTAGCATCTTCCGCTTGTTGCAACAAAATACCCTTGATAATTATTGACGGCCATATCGAACAAAACCAAATCCATGAGCATTGATGCTTTAACCCTAATTTCTTCATCCTCTGAAAAATCAATCAAAAGGCTTAAAGGAGCAACATCTTCTTCATAATAGGTATTAGAATGCCATTCAATAAAACCGTATTTATATCGATACTTAAACCAATCAAGGAGGCGTTTTTTCGCACGCTCCATTCTTTCTCTACCAGTAATGGGAAGGTTATAAAAAACTTTATCAGAGTAAAACTGACCTGCCAATAATTCGATGGTTCCGAAAATGAGTTGATGGTTTTCGCTCCAATAGCACATGCTATCTTCTCCGGGCTCGTCCATCCAGTATTTAAAGCCCAGAACAGTTTTTTCGATTTCTTTTAATGTCGCTTCCGTCAACAAGGTAGAATATGCATAAAGCGTCCTCAGAATAGGGATCATCCGAAAATCTGCGCAGTCATATCTGTTATTAATATACTCCAATATTTCAATAATCTGGTTTTCTTCAATTTTCTTCCCCGAATCCAAGTCTTTAATTCCAGGAAAACATTTATAATTCATCTTAATTGACATTGGAATGTCCAAATTCATCAGATGAACTCCTTCTTTATCTGTAAATATTTTTCCGCCTCTTCAACATCAAGTTCCATTCCTTCGTCCAATTTTTCATTTAGCCTTTTTATGTCATTACTTAAAGCTGGACTTAAGCGAAGGCGCTTTGAAATAAAGAAAGCCACAAGCATCAATATGGAAAATCCAAAAAGCAGAATAAAACGAATCCCGAAGATAGCGGAAGCTGGTTGAGTTGGATTGGGATTGGCATCGGTTGGATTAATATAACCTGTAAACTGAAGTGCCAAACCTATGAGGAAAATAGCAAAAGCAGATGATGCCGTGCGAATGAAAGTCATGATCCCGGAACATGTCCCGGTTTTCCTTCCTTCTCGCGCCAAAGTCACAATGTCGACAACATCGGGGAACATCAACCAAGGTGTTGATTGTGCTCCGGCAAATCCCAATGCCGTTAATCCAGTAAAAATATAAAGGGGTAATACGGGAGCGCCCTGTGGATAAAAAGCAATTCCAATTGCAGCAAGAATTGTAAGCGGTAAGCCAAATCGATATATTTTTGTTTTCGATTTCGTTTTTATCAGATGATAAATCGGTGCAAACATAATTAATTGTACACCTAAGAAGATACCTAAAAAGACTGTCGAAGAGATGTCAACCACATATTTTCTATAATAAATAATTACCGCTGATGCAATATCCAAAGTTATGGCTTGACAAATATATAAATAAACCAATTTCCGAAATGATTTAACCTTCAGAGGAGAAACAAATTCTTTTAAAGACAGTTTTTTCTTTTCCCCCTCCGCTTTCACCCTCTCTTTTACAAACAACCCAATTAAAATATGTGGAACCGCAAATACTATTCCAAAAACAAATACTAAAATGAAATAAAACGTTAGATAATCCAATTTGTTATCAGTAACCATTTCAAATAATAATGAAGGCACCAATGAACAAATAGCAGTAGAAATCAATGAAAGAACCAACCGTAATGTGTTAATCTTATTTCTATCATGGAAATCAGTTGCAACTTCTGCGCTCATGGAGCTATATGGCACCATAATCAAAGTATTTACCGAGAAATAAAATAAATAAGTCAACAGAACATAAACTGTCTTCCAAAAATCACTTTCAGCATTGATGGGAAGCCAGAGAAGTGCCAAAGCAGGAAGGAGAAGAATACCACCAATTAAAATATATGGTCTTCTTCTGCCAATTCTTGTTCGTGTATTGTCAGAAATTGTCCCCATTAATGGGTCATTGATTGCATCCCATGCTTTAGAAATAAAAATGACGGTCCCAGCAATAGCCGGATCAATTCCGATTATATCTGTCAAAAAGATCAGATATATAACCGAAATTATTGTCTGACCGCCCCCTCCATATAGATCTCCTAAAGCAAAAAACTAAGTTTCTTTTTTCGATAGTTTGGATTCCATTGTATGCTTCCCCCATAAATTTTTTAGTGATTTTATTATAACATATCATGGAAACGCATACAACAATAAGAAAAATGGCATTAATTTTTTAAGAAAAAGGCAGAACGTTCTAAACCCATAAAGGCCATTGCCTCCTGCCTTAGTTTCCATGCAATAAGTTATCAATAAAAAAGCAGAAGAGATTGTCAACCTCTTCTGCTTTAATTATATAGGGAGGGGATGTTATTAGGGGAAATAAAAAAAGAATCTAAAAAGATTCTAAAATGGTACACCCTTGGGGACTCGAACCCCAGACCCATTGATTAAGAGTCAATTGCTCTACCAACTGAGCTAAGGGTGCATATCAGTGCTATATTATTATACTAAAAATATTCG
>FZPS01000024.1_pt328 | contig 13061 bp, 12 predicted proteins | sample 1817821 | NCBI WGS metagenome assembly FZPS01 (sample SAMEA104158645, study PRJEB21678) | metagenome | place: Germany | collected 2015-04-21 | reverse complement strand
AAACTGTACTCTCTCCTTGGCATAGTTAAGAGCGAACTCGTAAGCACCCTGAGCAATACCAACTGCTTGGGCTGCTATGCCATTGCGTCCCCCATCCAGAATCTGCATAGCGATTTTGAACCCTTGCCCTTCTTCACCCAGCAGGTTTTCTTTGGGAATGCGACAATCTTCGAATACCAGCTCATAAGTAGCCGAAGTACGAATACCCATCTTCTTTTCCTTTTTACCAAAAGAAAATCCCGGAGTACCTTTTTCAACGATAAAGGCGCTGATGCTCTTATGTTTGAGCTCCTTAGGTCCGGTCCGAGCGATAACTACATAAACGTCGGCATAATAGGCATTGGTTATAAACACCTTGGTTCCATTCAATACATAGTGGTCCCCATCCAGGCGGGCTGTGGTTTTGGTTGCTCCAGAGTCACTGCCTGCCGACGGTTCAGTTATACCAAAAGCAGCTATTTTGGTCCCGGCAGCTAAATCAGGCAGATATTTCATCTTTTGCTCTTCTGTACCGAATTTCCAGATAGGCCAGGAACCCAGCGAGGTATGAGCGGATAGAGCTACTCCCATACCAGCATCAACACGGGACAATTCTTCCACGGCAATACAGTAGCTTAGGAAACCAGCATCTGCTCCGCCATATTTCTCTTCCCAGGGAATGCCGCATATTCCTAAGTCAGCCATTTTGCTCCATAGGTCCATGTCAAAAACTTCTTGCTCATCTCGCTCGGCAACAGTGGGAGCCAATTCATTCTCAGCAAAGTCCCGTATCATTTTGCGCAACATAATCTCTTCGTCAGTAAGCCTAAAATCCATTATTACAACCTCCTGCTATAATTATTTGCTGCTAAACCCATTGGGTTAAAAACATTACGATAATTAATAAGAAACGATACGACTGCTCCTCCTCCAGATCTTCATCTGCTCAGCTTCCTTAATAAGTTCATCTCTATATTTAGGATGAGCAATGTTGATTAAGGCTTCGGCTCTTTCCCAGGTACTTTTTCCTTTTAAGTCAGCGATACCGTACTCAGTTACAATCATATGGGTAGCGGTACGGGGATCGGTAACAATAGAACCAGGAGTCAGTATAGGTTTAATACGCGACACTTCCTGGCCTTTAGAGTTAAAGGTAGAAGTCATGCACACAAAACTCTGCCCATTTTTAGATTTGTAGGCTCCTTCCACAAAATCCAACTGACCGCCAGTTCCGCTAATGTGACGGGTGCCCACACTCTCGGCGCTTACTTGGCCAAATAGGTCCACTTCTATACAGGCATTGATGGAAACAAAATTGTCTATCTGGGCCACTATATAAGGATTGTTGGTATAATCTACCGAATAAGCAATTACTCCGGGATTGTCATCAATAAACTCGTACAGTTCTTTGCTGCCCATGGCAAAAGAAAAGACCTGCTTATAACGATCCAGATTCTTTTTGGCTCCCGTTATTTTACCGGCTTCAGTCATCTTTAAGTAGGCGTCCACATACATCTCGGTGTGTACACCTAAATCCTTTAAATCTGATTCAGCTACCATGGTACCTATGGCATTAGGTATCCCTCCTATGCCCAGTTGGATACAGCAGCCATCATAAAGACGCTCAATAATATGACTGGCTATTTTTTTCTCTACTTCGGTGGGTTCGGCCGAGGGTAAAGTAGGCAGGGGCGGGTTGCTGCCTTCTACTACATAATCTACCTGGCTGATGTGGATGTGCTCCTGGTTTCCTCCCAGTACTCGCGGCATGTTAGTATTGACTTCTACTAATACATAATCAGCTTTCTCGATGGCAGCCATAGCTGAGGGAGCGCCAGCTCCAACGCTAAAATAACCGTGTTTATCCATGGGGGCTACCGTTGCCATAAAAACATTAGTAGGCTCACAGTTGTTGCGGGTCATCATGGGCAGTTCATGAAACTTCATGGGTATGTAATATAGCTGCCCCTTATTGTAGTATTGACGGTCTATTCCGCCAAAATGCCAGGAATGCCAGAGGAAATGTTCACCGGTAGGATCGGCTTCTAAAGTATAATGGGGCCAAACTCCGATATCTACTCTGATTTTTACGTCGTAGAGTTCATCCACTCTTTGGGCCAAGGCTTTATCTAACTCGTTGGCACCGCAAATTCCAAAAGCGTGTTCTACCCAGTCTCCTGATTTGACTACTTTCACGGCTTCTTCGGCACTAACGAGTTTCTGCTGGTATTCTCGCCAATAATTCATCTAAAACTACCTCCCGTGCTGTTGCTATGCTATTTATTCCGGAGCATGGTTTGAAGCCGGTTGTTTTTTGTGAATGTGAATTTTGTCACATTAGTTACATAAAATATTATCATATAGAGAGGCATTTGTCGTCAATTATTTGTCTCTATTTATTTTTATTTTGAGTCGCCAATTCTAAAAATATAAAAGTATTGTATTCCAGATAATACCGTTATTGCTACTGCCAAATACAGCATCCATAATCCCAGGGGAAAAGAAAACAACTGCTCAAAACTCTTTTCCAAGATAACCAGCAAAATGGCTGCTATTTGACTTATGGTCTTTAATTTGCCCATCCAACTAGCTGGTATAACAATGCCCTGTTCCGCTTTAATGGCTCTAAGGCCGGTTACGGCGAATTCCCGTCCCAAAATAACTATGGCCGTCCAACCTGGAATTCTGGAGAGTTCAACTAAACTGATTAAAGCTGCGGTTACAAGAAGTTTATCAGCCAAAGGATCTAAAATAACTCCTAGTGTGGTTACCTCCCGTCTTTTGCGGGCTAGATAGCCATCTAAGCTGTCAGTTAATGCTGCTACGGAAAAAATAAGGGCAGCTATATAATCTCCATAAGGTATACGTACCAGAAGAATTACTACAAAAATCGGAATCAGTATTATCCGTATAATGGTAAGACTATTGGGAAGATTCATGGCTTAGTTCTCCGATCATATCATATTTACGTACCCCCACCATGCGTGCCCTCACAAAACTACCCTTTTGTAAAGGGTGTTCGCTTTTTATCATGGTAATTCCATCTACTTCCGGGGCTTGAAAATAACCGCGGCCAACATACAGGTTGGCAGAACTGCGTGATGAAATGAGTATCTTTTCTTCTCTACCCAGTCGTGCCTTGCTTTTTCTACGGGTAATCCGGTGTTGAATAGACTGTATTGTTTTCAGACGTTGGTCTTTTACCTCATCAGGTATTTGCTCAGGCATCTGAGCCGCCGGAGTATTCTCCTGTGGAGAAAAGGCAAAAACACCTAGCCAATCAAATTCGTATTCCTGCACGAAATCACACAAACGCCTAAAATCATCATCACTTTCCCCAGGAAATCCAACCATCACGGTTGTTCTAAGTACCAAACCGTTTATAGCGGATTTCAGTTCCTGCAGGCGGTTACGAAGTTCTTTTTCGCTGTGATGACGATTCATCTTCATCAAAATTGATTGGCTTATATGTTGTACTGGAAGGTCCAAATAGGGTATGACATGCTCACTATTTGCAATAGTCTTAATCATAACCGAGTCCAGATGAGCTGGATGTAAATACATGAGCCTAATCCAGTGATCCCCTGGCAGTTCATCCAATGCCTTAATAAGCTGTATTAAACCAGTACCGTTGTTTAAGTCCTTTCCATAAGATGCTGGATCCTGCCCAATAACAACTAGTTCCTTGATGCCTTTATTAATAAACATGCCTGCTTCCTCAACTATATCAGGCATGAAACGAGATCTGAGTTTGCCTCGGATAAGGGGTATAGCGCAATAACTGCACCGGTTGTTACAACCTTCACTAATTTTAATATAGGCTAGCCCAGCGGGAGTGGTTAAAATCCGCGGCCCTTGTTCCATAAAATGCCCTGTGGGTGGTTTAACAGCGTTCACCCGTTGGCCAGCAACAATTCTTTCTACCATCTGGTTAATATCCAGATAACTGGAAACGCCTAATACACCATCTAACTCGGGAATGTCCTCTAAAAGTTCTTCAGCATGAAGTTGAGGCATACAGCCGGTAGCCACCAGATATTTCAAAAGACCTTTTTCTTTCAGACGCGCAGTTCTTAAAATCTGCTCTATGGCTTCTTCTTTGGCTTCAGTCAAAAAGCCACAGGTATTTATTATAACCATATCGGCGTACTCAAGACGGTCCACTATTAAGTGACCCTGTTCTTTAAGTAAGCCCATCATTATTTCGCTGTCAACACGGTTTTTGGCGCAACCCAAACTAATAAAACCAATTTTCACGTATGTTATCACCTATTCTGTGCTATTGGGCAGGAAACTCACTTTCCTTCACCTCACCTGGTGCTCCCAGTGTTCCCTGCTCTTCTCCATTAAATGTTATTTCTAATCCTCCTGCGTTGCCAGCTTTAATATAAATTAACTCCTTTCCTTCGAAAGTCTTTTCTTCGCCAGCAGGTAATGTGCCAGTGTACTCCGTTTCACCATCTACTACTACCAGCAACCAGCAAGGCTGGGTTGTTTTAAGTTCTAACTGAGCAACCGGGGTTTTAGTCACTGGTGGTGGTGTAGTCCCCGGATCTGGTTCTGGAGTCTCATCAACCGGCTGTTCAATTCCTGGACCAGGAGGTTCAACTTCTTGGATGCTTCTATCGGCAATATATCCCACAATATAATTTCCTATCCAAACGGCTAAAACCAGGAAAATAACACCAGCTATAATGTTGCCCCAGGGCAGGATAACTTTATTAATTGGTGTTAATGGCTCAGTTGCCTGCATCACCGGTGCCTGCTCTTCATCGGTATCGCCATAGGCTTGTTGCTTAAACTCATTGGCAAGTTCTGTCTCACTTAAACCAAGAAATTTAGCGTATCGTCTCACAAACCCAGTGGCATAAACCCGGGGAGGCAGTACTTTATAGTTTTCCTCTTCCAAAGCTTGAAGATAGTATTTGCGAATCTTAGTCTCTTCTTCAATCTCTTCCAAGGTAAAGCCTTGTCTTAGCCTTTCCTCTTGTAATTTTTCACCTACTCCCATTTCTATCACCCCTTTCTTATGTACTGTTGGTGTTTTTATAAAATATTACCCATTTGAAGATGCAACCCCAACGCCTATACGCACTGCTTGCCGGGTGGGATAATGATTGGACAGGCCATAGATTACTCCGGCCAGCAAATGAGGTATCCCTTGGGGACATGCAAATACTTGTCCAGGTAGCAAGGGGAAGTCATATATTTCGTTGTTATTAATATAAACTAGACGATGACAGCCATCTGTAATAACCAGTAGATGTTGATCATCTTTAACTAAATCTAAGCACCTGGTAATGCATTTGTCCAATGCTGACGCTTCATGTACTCCCAAAGCCGCTATAGAATATGAGTTGATTGCTTCGGAAATATCACTATCATCAACCAGCAATTGATAAGTACACAACAGTGGTACATGCTCCTCATCTATATTGTTGATCAGATGATTGATCATATTCTGATGGTGCGGAGCAACCACCAAATAATCACAATGTAAAGCCGCCCAAGCTCTAGAGGTAAAAGCTTTTTCCACCTCAGACGGCTGCAGAGGCTCTTCATATATTAGCTGTTCATTGGCATAAATACGCCGGCAGGTACGTTGATCTTTTAGACGCACTATATTCTCCGTATCAATGCTTAGCTGCTGCATGCGCATTAATATTTCGTTGCCTAAGTCGTCGCTTCCCAGAACGGTGATAACCTTAGGCCGTATTCCCAACCCCGCAAATATAATGGACATTTCATATGCTGAGCCATTATGATATACATCTATTTTTTGCTGGGCCTGGTCGACTTTTATATGTAAATAGATATCCCCAACTACCGCAACACTGGCTTGTTTACTAAAAACGTAACCTTTACCCAGTATAGCACCTTTTTTCATTAAATTGGATATATGTACAGCAGCCGATGATCTGGATATCCCCAACCGGCGAGCAAGATCTTCCTGGCTAATTAACGGTTCTTTGGTCAGTACGTCAAAAATCTCTTGCTCTCTAGCAGTTAAACGCAATATTTTGCTCCTCCCTCCCCCTCTGTACACTACATAGACCTTTGGTTGGCACTTAGCCTTTCCAGTTGTTCGCTGTCTATTAAGATCTCCCGTTTGTTACTAGCATCCAGGGGCGATACAATACCCCTTTCTTCCATTAGGTCAACCAGACGGGCTGCACGCGCATATCCTATGCGAAGTCTACGCTGTAACAGTGATACAGAAGCCTTTTCACTATCCACAAAAACAGCTACCGCATCCCAGAACAACTCATCCTCCTGCTCCAAATCAGCTTGCTCTAAGGAGAATTCTATCTCTTTTACCTGGCTCTCATCCACTGCCTGGTAGGATTGCTGTTTTATAAACTCTACGGTTGTTTCAATATCTTTATCAGATACATAAGCACCTTGTACTCTATAGGGCTTAACGGCGCCCACGGGGAAAAATAGCATGTCACCTTTACCCAACAGTTTTTCTGCTCCACCCATATCCAGTATAGTACGAGAGTCAGCCTGAGATGATACGGCAAAGGCTATGCGTGAAGGTATATTCGCTTTTATTACCCCCGTAACTACATCAACTGAAGGTCTTTGGGTAGCCACGATTAGATGCATACCAGCCGCCCGAGCCATTTGTGCCAAACGGCAAATAGAATCTTCCACCTCTACGGGAGCCACCATCATCAGATCGGCCAGTTCATCTATAACGATAACAATAAAAGGCATTCTTTCTTGGGCTACTTGATTATAGCGGCTAATATCACGCACACCTTTTTCGGCAAATAAACGATAACGCTTTTCCATTTCGTTAACCATCCATCGTAAAACCACAGCTGCCCTTTTAGGATCGGTTACTACCGGACACATCAAATGCGGTATTCCATTGTAAACTGTTAACTCCACCATCTTAGGATCGATGAAAACCAACTTTAATTGGTCAGGTACCGAATTGTACAACAGACTCATAATAATACAGTTGAGACAAACACTTTTACCTGACCCGGTGGAACCAGCAATTAGGAGATGAGGCATATCCATCAGTTTAGCTACTACTGGTGCTCCCGAGATATCTTCTCCCAAGGCAAAGGCCAGCGGCGAATTAAGTCTGCGAAATGCCGATGATGATAAGAGGCTTCTAAGCCCTACACTTAATATTTTGCTGTTAGGCACTTCTATGCCTACCGCTGATTTGCCAGGAATGGGGGCTTCTATGCGAATACCTGGAGCCGCCAGATTCAATTGCAAGTCATCGGTAAGGCTGATAATTCTACTTACTTTGACTCCTGGCGCAGGTGTCAACTCATACCTGGTCACAGCCGGTCCACAGCTTACCTGATTCACCTTGACTCCTATGCCAAAGTTAGCAAAAGTCTCTTCCAAAACAGATATGCTTTCTTTAATGTTTTTCTTATCGATACTTCTCTCTGAATTAATCTCACTAAGAAGCTCTAGAGAAGGTTTTTCATATAAAGGGTTGTCCTCCAATTTAGCTCCCTTGGACAGTATTGGCTTACTGGGGGGAGGATCAGTAGGAATGTTATCTTGATTTTCATCCACTTCAGGAGTTACCTTCATCTCCACCCAGTTTTGACCCGGTTTTTCCGTGACTGATGTTTCTGTACCATGATCAATTATTATAGGTTCGGTTTTGCGAGCCGCGGGCAAAGGTTTATTTGGCTCTTCTTCGACCTCATAAAATAGAACTCGGCTGCACCAATCCCGGGCTTTAGATAACCAAACCACTAAAATAGCGCCTATTTCGCCTAGGGGACGATTAATAATCATCAGCAAAGAAATACATATACCCAAAATTAAGAAAATTGCCCCTCCTACTTGTCCAACCAACTGGACGAACAGGTGGGCTATTCCCCCTCCTAAAAGGCCTCCTCCCAAACCCCTCTGACCTGCTGACCAGGGAGTAAGACCTGATGGTATATCATATAACCCGTAATAAATCAGAAAACAGACAAATAATAGTGAGAAACCCCACATTCTGCTGGACCAGGTTTGTTTATAAACTCCCAGGTGAATAGACCAGGCTAGCAGAAGAAATGCCGACAGAACGGCACCTTCACCAAACACCTTCTCCAATCCGGCAGCTAACCTTGACCCTATCCAACCAATCACCTGTATATCCTCAGGCATTCCCTGAGCTCGACTAAGACTTATGTAAACGAACAAAGCCATAACAAAAGCAATCAAGGACAGAACTTCATTTCGTAACGGGTTGTGCTGGGATTTATCTTTCTTTTTTATACGGGTAGGTTTTTTATTTACTTTCTTTTTCTTTGTGGTCGGCATATACTGTCTCCCGCGTGATATCTTTTCATTTATTTTAGAAAGGCAAATATAAAATGAAATGATTGGTAACTTACAATTAGATTACTCTAGGTACATTTAGATTTCTCCTGGTAAAGAAGAAATCCTGCTCAGTAGTATAATTATGCACCAAAGAAAACAACCCAAGTAAGGGCAAATGCAGCCACTGCCCAGCAATAATACGAAAAGATGGAAAGATTCCCTTGATTCACTAACCTTAGGACAACTTTAATGGCAAAATACCCAGAAATAGCGGCTGCCAAGAAACCCATAATATAGGAGAGCCAATTAGCAAAGATATGGCTGGAACTTAAGTCCTTTAATTCAAATATGGCCGCTCCCATAATTACTGGTATCGACAACAGGAAAGAAAAACGAGCCGCGAATTGGCGCTCCAAACCGACTATGAGTCCAGCAGCTATGGTTGAACCAGACCTTGATACACCTGGTAATATTGCCAGAGCCTGCCATAGTCCGATAAAGAATGCATCCCGATACCTGGTATCATTACTATCTTTATAATAAAGCAGTCTGTGGGAAATCGCTTCCGACCATTTAAGAATAAAACCGGTAAAGATCAACCCCAGTCCTACTACTATGAGAGATTCAAAAGCTTTTTCAAAAAGAGGCGCCAGTAAATACCCAGCCATGCCAGCTGGGATTATACCAACTAGGATAAGGTAAGTCAGCTTGGTGAAAGGTTTGCGTAGAATTGCATATATGTCAGACCAAAAGGCAATAAAAACCGCCACCAGCGTTCCCAGATGCACTAAAACATCGAAGGTTAAAGGGGATTCGGTGATGGCGAATAAGTGTTGGAAAATAACTAAGTGGCCCGAGCTACTAACCGGCAAAAATTCGGTCAGACCTTGGACAATTCCTAAAATGACAGCCTCCAGCGTGGTCAAATACTACCCTCCCTGACAACACCTTGTTAAAATTATAGCACAGCCCAGGTGAAAACATGCCAGGGAAGAAAATCTAGTACTAAAAGTTGGGCCTCAGTTCAATAATACTTCCCGGTTGAATCTTTTGGTCAATAAAATCCATAGGCTCAGTACTTCTGATGTCTACAACCCGCACCTGATTTTGACCGCAGCTTTCAACCACCAGTTCACCTCCTGAAGGCAGTTTCAAGACAAATGATTGCTCGGCTTTTTTATCAACTGGAGATAATTCAAAGGGCTCGGGCAAGTATAAAATCACTGCAGCATCCCCCCAGCCGTCTTTAATTCTTCCAGTTTACTGAGAGCTTCATTTATCCCGCCCACTTGGTCTATCAAGCCATAGTCTACCGCGTCTGTTCCTACTACCACCGTACCGATATCCCTAGCCAATTCTCCAGTTCTGAACATCAATTCCCTGAACTTTGCTTCGCTGATTTGGGAATGTTCCACCACAAATCTCACTACTCTGTCCTGCATTTTATCCAGGTATTCATAAGTCTGGGGAACACCGATTACCAGTCCAGTTAATCTTATTGGGTGTATCGTCATAGTAGCAGATGGGGCAATCAGCGAGTAGTCCGCTGCTACCGCAATAGCAACTCCAATGGAGTGGCCTCCACCTAGTACAATAGATACGGTAGGCTTGGTCATGCTGGCAATTGCTTCAGCTATGGCCAATCCCGCTTCCACATCACCGCCTACGGTATTTAACAGGATCAGCAGTCCTTTGATATTGGGGTTTTCTTCCACGGCAATTAACTGGGGAATAACATGCTCATATTTGGTGGTTTTATTTTGTGGAGGAAGCACCATATGTCCTTCAATCTGCCCCGTAATAGTCAGACAATGAACATCACTCTTATATGCCGGTATTTCCAGCTGTCCCAGTTCTTTGATATTGTCAAGTTTCTGTTCTTGATTAGCTTCCTGCTGTTGATTTGATGTCAAAGCCACTTCTCCCTTCCTCTTCATGATTAAGATTAGGTTATCCGTAGTATTGATAATTAATACAAAATTAAAAGGCCGGCTTCAACAGGAAAGCCAGCCTTAGGCAAATACCCTGGATGTAAAACCTGACCTATTTAACCCTCCGATTGTCTCGCCCTCACTAATATCATGCAGTCTGCCATCGCCTAAGGCAGGTCTGAGAAAGCGGTTTTTTGGGTTCTCCAGGCTCCATCGACATATCTGTAGGTAGTATGCAGATAGCTCAAATGATGTGGGAGGGTTGCCGCTATTACCTCGGTGGTAACCAACTCCGGAAGCTGTCCTTCCGGCACCTTTTGTAGATTCATCTCGATGAAGAAATTCTGGCAAAATTCATCCCCGTATTGTCTATATCCCTGCAGATCCCAGTCCGAAAGAGGTACCACCGTAACTGCACGGTTGGCTGTAATCTGGGCTGTTTGCTTATTTACATCCACATTTATGGTGAAAGGTGTGTCCTTAGTTATCTTGGAAAGATCAATCCGGTTAAACGCTCCATCCTTCAGGCTATATAGCTCATAGCCGCATCCACCAAAGGGCATGCTCCTATAATCGGTTGCCAGCAGAAAATCCATGGAATCATGGCCGATTATAGGACCCGCGTAAATTGTTGATGCTCCAAAACCTTTGGCATCTTCTTTGAATTTTTCAACAGCGGCCTCTGAGCTATCTTTTTTTACGATTAGTTTCCACTGATTGTTCGTTATTGCCAGTGATTTGCACCGTTTCATCTTGGCCATCTCCGTCAATATCAGCATTTTGGGAATCCATTAGGGAATTGTCTCCGTCAATGATCCCATAGCCACTGGATTGCACTAGTTGGCTAATAAACCATCCTTCCCGGCCATTAGAGGACAGCTTCTCCACCACCATTTTTTCGGTTGCTATGGCATGGGTCTGGCCAGAAAAGATCTCCGGGAAAGAAATGGTATACTCGACTTTAGTATCGCTGAGTTCATTGCGGCTTTCTATAGTTATCAGCCCTACCTGGGGACTCGAACATCCGGTAACCCAATAAGATTGACGGACATAAGGGCTTTGATCCGCCGCTTGGCGCAGCTGAGGCGACAAGGCAGCGTATTGCAGAGCTCCATTGCGGGTTTGCATGCCCCGGCCCCACAATTTTATGGCTTCATCGGAACTGTCAGGAATAAGTACGTTTTCTATCCGGGCAATTTCGGATTTGATTTGCTCTGGGTCGGGGGTTTGAATGGATAGTATATTGGCCGCTTCATTATAACTAACCCGAGCATTAAAAAGGTATTCCAGCCAGTCCATAGGCAGATAATAATGGCCCTGGTGGTTTTCAATACTGTGTGCCACGCTACTATGCTCATAAGTGCCGTCCGGGCTAGTAATAGTGATAGTAATGGAAGGGCTGGGAACGGGCAGGGTTAGCCCTTCTCTTTCCGGCCTAAACTGTTCCAGATTCAATACAAAATGCTGGTCGGGCAGCAGTTCAGGTAGCCCCATGCCTTTTACTTTATCCGGCAAGGGACATATTTGATCGTTAAGTTCCTCAATAGGAGACTTTAAGGCCCTGGCATAAGCGCTGAATTTCTCCATACTATAGAAATCCTGCGGAGTCGTGATAGTTACCGTGCGGGCAGCTTCGTCCCATTCTACCGAAGTGGCTCCCAACAATTCGGCTGACCAGCGCAAGGGTACCATTACCTGCCCATGGGTTACACTCATGTAGGGGGGAGCATTTACTATGGAACCGTTTACTTGCACCTGCAATGCTTCACCTATCAAGCTTATCTTACTAATCTCGTTGCTTTTGATATCTCTCAGAGTCTTTTCGGCTTCTCTCATCTGTGACTCAGTAAAGGGGATTTCCAAAACAGCATTGGGATTATTAGCAATATATTCAGCTACGATCCGGTCTCTATCTTGCATTTCATCATCCGAGCCAGAGGCGGCAGCATTGGCAAAACCGCCGGTACTCACAGTGATTAGCATCAATGCCAACACCAGCCCAGGCATTAAGCCTCTTTTCATAATATTTATCATTCCTTTCTCTGCAGCCAGTCATAGTATAGGATGGAGTATAACCGCGCAGACAGGTCGTCTGCCCCTGCAAAACGAACGATTTATATCGGTGGGGGTAGCTGACTCTGTCCGCCTGGCTTCATATATGTCCACATCTATTTAAAAAATCATCTAATAATGTTTACGGTTGGATATTGGTATTCTTACATGCTTTTTGGGTAAACCCTAACTGAATTTGAACCAGAATACTACCCCTTCATCATGGTTTTTAGCGCCATAGGAAAAACCGTGTAATTCTAAAATGGTGCGGGCTATGGCCAAGCCCAAGCCGGTACCTTTGGAGTGACTACGGGACAGATCAGCTTTCTTAAAAGGAAGCCATATTTCGTTTAGGCGATCTTCCGCTATGTGGCTGCCGCTATTAAAGATTTCAAATAGACCGTCAAAGATTCTAATGCCAATCGACCCACCAGCCGTGGTATTTTCCAGGGCATTGACGAAAAAGTTGTCTATTACTCGCACTATCATGGCATGATCTGCCTTTATCACGGCCTCCCCTTCGATGTCAACCGTGATCGATCTTTCCTGGCAAATTGCCCGGTAGCGGTCAAGCACCTCATGGCAGGCTTCTGCCAGGGATAGCTCCTCCCGTTTCATTTGCAGGGAATCCGATTCTAATCTGGTCATCTCCAGCATGCCGCGGATGATCTTATCCATTCGGTCTACATTAGCCTGGATATGGGCGGCATAATGCTCCCGCTTCTCGGTGTGGATGTTTTCCTGTAAATTCTGGGCGTACCCAGAAATAATGCTCAAAGGGGTTTTTAAATCATGGGCCAAGGC
>FZPS01000006.1_pt83 | contig 13066 bp, 7 predicted proteins | sample 1817821 | NCBI WGS metagenome assembly FZPS01 (sample SAMEA104158645, study PRJEB21678) | metagenome | place: Germany | collected 2015-04-21 | reverse complement strand
GGATGTACACCAACAGACGGAAATGAAACAGCTAACCTCCGACCCGTTCGGATGGAATAATCTGAGTGGAGATTTTGAGAAACAAGAAACACCGTTTTAGGAATGAGCAAAGATTTACAAGCAGGGACTTTATTCGACGAAATATAGCACTTGCTTATAACACGTGTTATGTGCAGTACGGATTAAAAAGATGAAATTATGTTTAATTATTACGGAAGTAAAAGTAAAATAGTTGATTATTATCCACCACCGAAGTTTGATAAGCTAATTGAACCATTTGCTGGTTCTGCAAGATATAGCTTAAAATGGTGGGATAAACAAGTTACAATATGTGATTTGAATAAAGATGTAATTGATGTTTGGAAATGGTTACAATCTTGTTCTAAAAAAGATATTTTAGGATTGCCAAAACTTGTAAAAGGTTTAGATATAAGAGAAATAAATATATCAGAAATTGAACGTAAGTTTTTATCTTTTTTATATATTAAAAAATATAAAGTATCGCCGCAGACCCTTCCGCAGCCAAAACGGGAGGACTGCGTTTGTTTTTAATTATAAACGTAAATAAAAGTTAAATCTATTTTTTCGGGAGGTTTCTATTTTGACGGGCACAAAACGAAATTACTCCGAAATTACACCGGAAATAGAAAAACTGGCTCGGCTGTGCGAAAGTGATACGCACATTGAGCCCGAGATGTATATAAAGTACAACGTATATCGCGGGCTCCGTGACTTGAATGGCAAGGGCGTGCTAACCGGGCTGACCGAAATATCCGAAATACATGCAAAGGATATAAAAGACGGGGTTGAAGTCCCGAGCCAAGGGAAACTGTATTGCCGCGGGTATGATATTGAGGACATCGTGCGCGGTTATAATACAAAAAAACGCTTTGGTTTCGAGGAAGTTACTTATTTACTGCTGTTCGGCGAACTTCCGTCACAGGAAGATCTCGACGAGTTTTGTTCTGTGCTTGCAGGATACCGTTCGCTGCCGACGTCGTTCGTTCGCGACCTTATTATGAAAGCGCCAAGCGAAAATGTGATGAATTCAATGGCGCGCAGCGTCCTTACGATGTATTCATATGATAATAACCCCGAGGATACGAGCATACCTAACGTGCTGCGGCAGTGCTTACAGCTGATAGCTGTGTTTCCGCTGTTTGCCGTGTACGGGTACCAAGCGTTTAATTATTATATTGAGGGTAGCTGCAGCTTCTTCATTCATGAACCAGACCCCAGCTTATCAACCGCCAAAAACATCCTGCACATGCTCAGGATAGACAATAAATACACAAAGCTTGAGGCGACGATTCTTGATATTGCTCTCATGCTCCACGCCGAGCATGGCGGTGGCAACAACTCAACGTTTACAACGCGCGTCGTTTCTTCCTCCGGTACAGACACGTACTCTGCCATAGCAGCGGCACTTGGTTCCCTTAAAGGGCCAAAGCACGGCGGTGCAAATATCAAAGTGTGCCAGATGTTCGAGGATATAAAAAAGAATGTCCGCGATTGGTCGGATACTGAGGAAATTGAAGCTTACCTTTTAAAAATACTCCATAAAGAAGCTTTTGACCGAAGCGGGCTTATATATGGCATCGGACACGCTGTCTATTCACTGTCAGATCCGCGAGCACAAATCTTCCGGCGTTACGTAAAACAACTCTCCGTAGAAAAAAATAGAAACGATGAATATGTACTCTACGAGCAAGTTGAGAAAATAGCCCCCCGGCTCATCGCAAGCGAGCGAAAAATGTATAAAGGCGTCAGCGCAAACGTCGACTTTTATAGCGGATTCGTTTATAGTATGCTCGGTTTGCCAATGGAGCTGTTTACGCCCATCTTCGCTATCGCCCGTATAGCCGGATGGAGCGCACATAGGCTCGAGGAGATTATTAATGGCAGCAAAATCATCCGCCCCGCTTATATGAACGTCAGACCTCGCCGCAAGTACATACCTATGTCTGAACGCCAGCGCCATTGAGGAGGAAAGGCGAAAGCGAGCCAAGGGGTTTCACCCCTTGGAACCCCACCAAAGGAACCACGCCCCTTTGGAAACCTAATTATGCAGGCAAAAGTGAACCAAGGGGTTTCACCCCTTGAAAACCCCACCAAAGGGGCCATGCCCCTTTGGAATCCCAAAAATAATAGCCAGACTATCTGTTAGTCTGGTTATATTTTTTTATCTGAGATACATCTTAGGAGGCTTTATTAACGGCTTCGCGTTCATACTGCTGAGTATAGAGACTATAGTAATAGCCGCATGCCCGCATTAACTCACGGTGTGTGCCGCGCTCGACAATGCGGCCTCCGCGAACGACGAGTATGACATCGGCGTCGCGGATAGTGGAAAGCCTGTGTGCAATAACAAACGATGTGCGGCCGCGCGTAACCTCTTTTATAGCGCTTTGGATAAGCTGTTCGGTTACGGTATCGACGCTTGACGTTGCCTCATCAAGAACGAGGATGCGCGGATCAGCAAGAATAGCACGGGCAAAAGAAATAAGCTGTTTTTCGCCGGTTGATAAAAGATCGCCACCCTCGCCGACTTCGCTGTCAAGCCCCTTCTCCATGCGCGCTACAAATTCGTCGGCATGGACGCGGCGCAGAGCAGCATATATTTCTTCTTCGGTTGTACATGGGTTGCCGTATATAAGGTTTTCACGTATCGTACCGGAGAAAAGGTGTGGCGTTTGGAGCACGTAACCGATGTTGCTATGCAGCCATAGCTGTGAGCGCTCGCGAACATCGCGCCCATCTATTTTAACAACTCCCTCCGTTGGTTCAAAAAAGCGGCAGACAAGGTTAACAAGGGTTGATTTGCCGGCGCCGGTTTCACCGACAATAGCTACATTTGTGCCGCGCGGAACGTGAAGGTTGAAATGCTCAAGAACATACTCATCGCCATCCGGATATTTAAAGGAAACATCCTCGAAGTCAACATCACCGTAAAGCGGCTCCCAGTTTTCGCGGATTGGATTAAAAGTGTCGCCATATTTTTCTACGACTTCCAGAGAATCAATTACATCAGACTCTGTCTCAAGGAGTTTCGTTAAGCGCTCGATATTCACCTGCGTTGTGATGAGAAGAGAAAATATCTCAACAATCCATAAAATTGGATCCATCATGCCGAGCGCATACGACATGAATACGGAAAGTGTCCCCAGTTTCATCAGCCCGCTCTCCGTTAAAATGCCACCGCGCCAGAGCACAAGAGCGAGCGCGACAAAGGAGGCAAGCGATGTTACGCCGCTGAAGATAGCACTGAAACGAGCGGTTGTAACCGCCGTTTTCTTCATTTTGGATGTGATAGCGCGGAATTCGCTCTCCATCTTATCCTCAATGACAAGTGTTTTAATTGTCTTAGCGCCCGTTATGCCTTCGTTGAAGCTGCCTGTAATGCGCGAGTTAATCTCTCGAATGCGTCGATTGAGTTTTACAAGCTTACCCTCGACAATCGCTACCACAAGCGCGGCAAAGGGCACGACAGCCGTAACAAGCAGTGCAAGCTTCCAGTCTATCGATATCATTACAATAATAGCGCCAATAATATAAGAGATGTTCCAAACACCGTCCATCGCACCCCATGAAACAAGCTCGCCTATGCGGCTTGTGTCGCTCATGACACGGGCATGTATGTAACCGACGCTATTGCGGTTAAAGTATGAAAACGAAAGCGTCTGCAGATGATCAAAGCTTGCCTGACGCATGTCGCGTCCGATGGAAAACTCGACATAGTTTGATTTGTTTATAGTAATAATCGTTACAAAAACTTGTACTGTAAGGACAAGAGCATAAAGTGCAACAAACCACGGAAGCCCCTCAAGCGTTTTATTTGCTATGAAGTTATTTATAGCATACCTTTGGAACAGCGGCATAAGAATGTCTACGCCGCTGCCAATAATGCCGAATGTCACCATAATAAAAATGTTCTTGACGTACGGCTTAAGGTAAGGGATAAGACGCCCGATGCCAAACCATGGAAGCGATACAGTATATTCTTTTAATTCTATTTCGTCATGTCCTGTCATATCACCGCCTCCTTTTTCTTCATTTCGTTTTCTTTTTCTTCTTCATCATCGTCGACGTCAATGTTTGCCATCTGAATGTCATTTATGCGCTTATAGAGCCCGCCTTTTGCGATAAGCTCTTCGTGCGTACCCTCTTCACGAACCCTGCCGCGATCAAGAACTATAATTTTATCGGCGGCCATTAAAGTTGATGTTCTATGCGAGATAATTATAACTGTTGATTTACCCATTGCCTCGCTGAGAGCACGGCGTATTTTGGCATCTGTTTCAGCGTCGACAGCGGAAAGCGAGTCGTCAAATATCATAATCGGAGCTTTCTGTGTCAGCATACGGGCAATTGCCGCTCTCTGCTTTTGTCCGCCTGAAAGCGTGACGCCGCGCTCGCCGACAACAGTTGCGTATCCGGAAGAAAATGACTCGATTGTCTCGTCAAGACATGCTATTCGCGCTGCTTCCCTTATCTCTTCCATCGTTATATCCGCACGTGCTATGCCGATGTTCTCCTCAATTGTGCGCGAGAAAAGGAACGGTTCCTGAAGGACAATGCCGATATTGCATCTTACCCATGATGCCTTCATATCAGCGATGTCGACGCCGCCAATTGTAATACGGCCGTTTTCCGGCGGTAAGTCGTAAAGGCGGCAAAGCAGATGCATAAGAGTCGATTTGCCGGAGCCTGTGCCGCCAATTATACCGAGCGTTGTGCCTGCTTTCACAGTGAAACTTACGTTATGTAAAAGCTCTGTTGTGCCATCGTAGGAGAAGGAGACATTTTCGAACTTGATATCGCCTGTCATTGGCGGTTCTATTGCGTCAGGCTTGTCGCATTCCCTTGGCGAATCCATGATGTAGCGTATGCGTTCGATTGAAACGCCCGCTTTACTCATTTCGGATACCATACGCCCCAGCCGGCGGACAGGCCATATCAGCATGGAGTTATACGATACGAATGCCATAAAATCGCCCGTCGACATATCACCGCGAACGGTAAAAATTGTGCCGAGGATGATTATAAGCATGACCTGAAGACCGGAAATTAAGTCGCCTGTCGCCCAGAAAGCAGCTAAAAGCCTGCATAGCTTTATGAGCAGGGAGCAATATTCATTGTTTTGGCGTTCGAAACGCTCCCTTTCATATCTTTCGCGGCCGAATGCACGGACAACGCGCACGCCTGTGAGGTTTTCCTGTGTAATAGATGACAGTTTGCCCTCACTTTCATCACATTCGCGGAAACGCAGCCCTATTTTGCCGTGGAAGAAAGCAGAATAAGCAACGATTATCGGCAGAGTAGCTGCCGCGACAGAAGCGAGACGCACGTTCATATCAAACATGAAAACCATTGCAACGATAATAAACAAAACTATTCTTACAATGGAGACGAGCTGACGCGACAGGAAGGCGTTGACCATTTCAACGTCTGATGTGCAGCGCTGTATAATGTCTCCCGTCTGGTTTTTCATGTGCCACGAATAGGGAAGATGCTCAATATGCCCGTAAAGGTCATTTCGCATCGTCTCGATGAGCGTCTGCGAGCCACGGCTGTTGAGTACATTCTGCGCGTAACGCAAAATAACAAGCATAACAGAAACGATTAGAACGAAAACAGCAATGACCCAAAGATTCTTTGCAAGGTATTCCTTGCCGCCGATTTTTTCAATCGCATCAATGGCAAACTGCGGCAGGTTAGGCTTCTTGTCGCCGAGCACTGAGTCAACAGTAAAGGAAATAACCTTTGGGCTTATCATTTCAAAGATGGCGGCGACAAGCGAAATTAAAATGCTCGCCACAAAAAAGCCCCGCGAGCCGCGAAGGAACCGTATAAGAAGCCGCACACTCGCTGCGCGATTTGCACGGCGAGTGAGGCGGGCGGCTTTTTTTTCCACAATATTTTCTTTTATCTCTTTAGTATCTTTTGATTTTTTCACCATACAATCAATGATAAAATGTTCGTAGTTTATTGTAGTTTGCGGTTTGTTCTTATGTTCGGATGTGCCTGGCGCCCCCCCCGCAACGTATTGCTCATAAATTGAAATTATTATGGCAATAAAAAAGGCGCGCAGACAAATAGCGCGCGGACGCAAGACACGCACCTAATAGTATAACATTTTACGAGACGAATAGAAGTACTTTTTTTCTTGTAACAAAAATTTTACAAATTGCTTCTGGAAGAGCAGATATTGCTCAGCCGATATTGTTTAAAACAAATTTTGCTCTCAAAAGAACAGTGTTTGAAAAGAAATTGCGGCGGTGATATAATATAAAAAAAGTGAACAATAGTTCCGTCGGCAGGTAATTTACGCGGGTTAATTAAAGAGAGGAGGCGACAAGCGGGATGCTGCCCTTATATATAGTGGCAGGTGTTTTTTTTCTTTTCTTCTGCTTTATATTTGCATCCGCCGCACGTTTTTTCATTGTAGTTTGTCGCCGTGAAAGCAAAAAAGCATCGGAAAAAGCTGACGAGCGCTATTTTGCAGTAATAAAAGAATCAAACTACGCCGCCCGAATTCCGGATATAAAAGCCGGGCGTGCCTGGTTATCAAATACTCCCTATGAAAACATATATGTCAATGCAAGCGACGGGGTAACCCTGCACGCACGCCTTTACGAGAACAAAAGCAGCGGCACAAACGCAACAGCTGCAGCGACAGCTGTTTTGATCCACGGGCACAAAAGCACCGGCGACTGCGATTTTGCTCTCACATCAAAGTTTATATTTAATCTTGGTTATACTCTCCTTGTCATTGATCAACGTGCCCACGGTAAAAGCGGCGGCAAATATATAACCTTCGGTACGCTTGAGGGCGACGATGTGGCTATTTGGGCTCGCTATCTAACTGAAAAATATGGCGCGGAACATAAAATAATTTTATACGGCATTTCTATGGGCGCATCAACGGCTCTACTCACTGCCGCCCGATATGGCGGTGTTGGCAGTTTAACAATAAGCGGCGTCATCGCTGACTGCGGCTATGGATCAGCGTTTGATGAGTTTGCTTACCTTTTGCGCACAAAATATCACCTGCCCGCGCGACCGGTTCTCGCTGTGGCCGGCATGCTTTGCCGTATTGTAGGCGGATTTAACCTTGCCAATATAAACGTAACGGATGCCGTAAGCATTATAAAATGCCCTGTGCTTTTCATACACGGAGACAGCGACAGGTATATACCCGTCGACTATACCCTCGATAACTATGAAGCCTGTGGCTCGCAAAAAGACCTTTTAATTGTAAACGGAGCAGGCCACGCTACCTCTGTCCTCGCAAATACCCCTGTCTATTTTGCTAAACTGAAGGACTTTCTCGCGGGGTTATAAAAGGAGCTTATCTGCGGATGCGCTCTACACCATCGCAGGCGTTTTAAATTATAAAATAAACAGTTTTATGTTTATAATAATTAAAACCGCCGATTAATTACATCGGCGATGCTCTTTTTCGCGGTATATTGTTGTCTCCTCAATAATAAACAAAAACAGGAGAATTATATGTCGGAAGATAGATATGAGGGAAGATCAAGCGGCGCTGAAGTGTTCGAGCTTTTCTCGCCGTTCATACAGGAGTTCATTTACAGCCGGGGCTGGGAACGTCTTCACGAAATGCAGATAGCGGCGGCGGAGATAATATTCCGTACGGATCACAACTTACTGCTCACATCATCAACGGCGTCCGGCAAGACGGAAGCTGCTTTTTTCCCGATTTTATCGCAACTTTACGATGACCCGCCGGCAAGCGTAGGTGCTATTTACATAGCCCCGCTAAAAAGCCTAATAAATGATCAATTTGAGCGAATAAATGAGCTGTTAAAAGAAACCGGCATACCCGTATATCACTGGCATGGCGACGTTGCCGGCTCACACAAAACAAAGCTGCTCAAAAACCCTGCGGGCATATTGCAGATAACGCCTGAATCGCTTGAAGCAATGCTGATGAAGCGGCAGAATAACATCCCCCGTATTTTCGGCGACTTGCGGTATATTGTGATAGATGAAATACACACGCTGACCAATACCGACCGCGGAAATCAGGTCATATGCCAGATCGAGCGCATATCGCGCCTTATAGGTCACAGGCCGCGCCGCATAGGACTGTCGGCGACAATTGGCGACCCAACGCTTGCGGCGGCATGGTTGTCAGGCGGCGACGATCGCCCGTGTGAGATCCCAAAGCCGACGCCTCAGCCAATACGCTGGCGGCTTGGCATTGAGCATTTCTTCATCGAAAGCGCCGAAACTCTTCACATCGGTACTCATGAAATACGCAAAGGGCCTTCTCTCGGCGACCTGACGCCGGAAGAGGACGAGACTATATCGTCAGACCCCGGATATGAGTACATTTACGACTGTGCAAAGGATAGACGCACCATTATTTTCTCAAATTCGCGTGAGGAGACAGAATACGTCTGTGCGACAATGCGGCAGATAGCCGAGCGCCGCGGTGAACCTGACAACTTTCTCATTCACCACGGCAATTTGTCTGCGTCCATTCGCGAGGAAGCGGAAACGCTTATAAAAAGCGAAGAACAAAAAAGAACTGTTTGCGCGACAGTGACGATGGAGCTTGGAATCGATATCGGACGGCTTGAGCGCATAATACACAACGGCGCGCCAAACTCCGTTTCAAGCTTTTTGCAGCGCCTCGGACGCTCCGGACGGCGTGGCAATCCGCCGGAGATGATGCTTGTTTTCCGCGAGGAGCAACAAGCGCCCGACCTGCCGCTGCCACAGCTCATCCCGTGGGATCTTTTGCGCGCAATAGCCATCATTCAATTATATATAGAGGAGCGTTTCATTGAGCCGCCGCTTGTAAAGCGAATGCCATACTCGCTTGTTTTTCAGCAAACGCTGTCAATTTTAGCTTCCGGCGGCGAGAGGACACCCGCCAAGCTTGCCGACCGCGTGCTGCCGCTGCCGCCTTTTACCGGGATGAGCCGCGAAGATTACCGCACGCTTCTTATTTCTATGATTAAGCAGGATTTCATTGAACTTATGGAGGAAGGCGGGCTTATCGTCGGGCTTAAGGGGGAGCGTCTTACAGCAAGTTATAAATTTTATGCTGTGTTCAAGGATTCTGAGGATTTCACCGTCCGCTGTGGGTCAGATGAAATAGGCACAATAGCCGAAGCTCCACCCGTTGGCGATAGGTTTGCGCTTGCTGGGCGCGTTTGGGAGGTTGAAGATGTCGACATACCAAGAAAGCTCATTTACGTAAAGCGCGTCGGCGGTAAAATGGAGATTTCGTGGCCGGGCGAGTTCGGCGAGATTCACACAAGGATACTTGAGCGTATGTACCGCGTGCTGCTGGAGGATACGGTGTATCCATATCTCAAAGCAAACGCCCGGGAGCGTCTTGCCGCCGCACGAGCTGTCGCACGGGAAACAGGAATGCTCAAACGCCCAATAGTTTCGCTTGGAGGGCTGACATGGTGCTTTTTCCCGTGGCTTGGTACACGTTCCTTCCGAACGCTGCGCCGGTATATAGCAAAAAATGCGCCAAAGTATAAGCTTTCGGCGCTCGAGTTTGAGGGCTGTTATTTTATGAAATTCCGCATGGAGGGCGGGGCTGGGGATAAGCTTTTTACCGACATATGCGCTGATTTTGCGCGCGGCGTTGACACGGAGGAGCTTGTGGGCCCGAACGAAACTCCTGCTTTTGATAAATACGATGAATATGTCCCCTCAGAACTTTTGCGACGAGCGTATGTAAAGGAGCGCTTGCGCACGGATGAAATAGCCGAGCGAGCTAAAAACGGCTGGAACATGGAAGAAATATCGCGCCCGCGGATATAAATGGGTGCGTGAAATATAGATTCAATCATCGGAAGGGAGGCCGCGGATGTGAAGCTGATGTATGACGCAAAAGAAAACGCAATTAATATCACCGTACGCGGCCTTGTTGATTTCTTATACCGCGGAGATATTGACCTGCGCTACGGCAGCGAATTTATCACGGCGGAAGAAGGACGCCGCACACATAAAAGCACAGAGGACGACACAAGTGATAATTACATAGCCGAAGTCCCGCTTTCCTGTGTGATTGAGTACGGTGGAATAAAGTATCGCCTCTCCGGTTGTGCCGACGGTATTGAGAGGGGCAATGAGCACACGTACGATACTGTTGAGGAGATAAAAACCGTCGTCCGACCCTTTTTCGGGGGAGCGGAACGGATACCGCCGGCGCACGTAGCACAGGGTGTCATTTACGCTTATATGTGGTGCCTTCAAAGCGGCGGTGAGTCTGCAGCCGTCCGAATAACATATGCACCAAAAAGCGGCGGTCGCCCGCGAAAATTTGTGTGCCTTTTTTCATTTTCGGAGCTTGAAGCGCGCACGCGGGGCGCTGTTGCCCTTTATGCAAGGTTGGCGCAGTATTATATCGCGCGTGAGAAAAGTTTGCCGTCTGAGATAAAGAGCCTTCGCTTCCCGTATGGCACTATCCGAGAGGGGCAGAAAGACTTCATGGCCGCTGTTATGCGTGCCGCACGCCTTAAGCGCCGTGTGCTTATACAAGCGCCAACCGGCACAGGCAAGACAATGGCGTCCCTTTATCCCGCTGTAAAGGCAATCGGCGCCGGTCTTGTAGACAGGATATTTTTCATGACGGCAAAAACGCCTGCCCGACTTGCAGCGGAGGAAGCGTCGGCTGCTTTGCTTTCTAAAACGCCTTACCTTAGCGGAATAACGATAACGGCAAGGGAGAGAATCTGCCCACACGGAGGCTTCGGTACAAGCGGCTTTTTCGGCGTGCGCTGCAACCCGGACGCCTGCCAGTTTGCAAAAGGTCATTATGACCGCGCACACGCAGCCCTTTTTGAGCTGATAGCTAAAACAGGCGCAAGATGTCACTTAACGGCTGCTGTAATCACCGAATGCGCTGCTCGCCATAAGGTTTGTCCGTACGAGCTTTCACTTGACGCCTCGGAGATGTGCGACATCATCGTCTGTGACTATAATTACGTCTTTGATCCGCGCGTTTATATGCGCCGCCACTTCGATAAAACCGAGGAAAACGCTGCTCTGCGCTATATTTTTCTCTGTGACGAAGCACATAACCTGCCCGACCGCGCGCGTGAAATGTATTCAGCGTTGCTTTCGCTCGCCGATGCGGAAACGCTTGTTTCAGCGCTGCCCGCCGATGCCGATGTTGCGCGCGGCGCCGCAGTATCGCTTGTCAATTCCCTTCGCGCTCTTGTTCCGCTGTGCGGTGACAATGTCACACTTGACAGCGAAGGATACAAGAGGGGATATTACATCAGCCCTGAGCCGATACAGGAGCTGTCTCTTGCGGTGCGTGAGGCACACATCACCGCCGAAGCTTATCTGCGCCGCTCGTGGCGCAGCGAGGGAGGCGATCCGGCGAGGATTTTGGCAGCTCTTGAGCCGATAGCGCGGTATGTATCGATTTTGCGCTGCTACGACCGCAGGCATACAACATTTGTCGAACTTTTAGGCGACGATGTCACTTGCCGTCTTATTTGCCTTGACGCTTCGGCACATTTAAATGAGCGCTTCTCCCGCGCGGCGGCAACTGTTCTTTTTTCCGCGACGCTTGAGCCGCCAGATTATTTTCTGCGCGTCCTCGGGTGCGACGGCGCCGACACGCTTGAACTTCCATCGCCTTATGACCCTAAAAATCTATGTATAGTCGCTGCTGATAAGATAAGCACTCGTTTGCCCGACAGAGAAGCGTCGGCTGAGAGCATAGCTGAGATGATATATGCCGTCGCCCGTGCAAAAACAGGCAACTATATCGTGTATACGCCATCTTATAAATACCTCACAACGCTTCTTGAAACGTTTAACTACCGTTATCCGGACATAGAGACGTTTTCTCAAAGCCGGCGAATGACAGAGGTGCAAAAGGAGAGCTTTCTTGCCAATTTTTCGCCAACCCCGACCCGGACGAAAGTCGGTTTCTGCGTGCTTGGCGGTATTTTCTCCGAGGGAGTCGACCTTCCGGGCGACAGACTGTCCGGCGTTGTCATTGTCGGCGTAGGGCTGCAGCAAATAACAGCGGAGGGCAACCTTTTGCGCGATTATTATGAAGGCCTATGCGAGAGGGGGCATGAGTTTGCGTATATGTTCCCCGGGATGAACAATGTTTTACAGGCTGCAGGGCGTGTAATCCGCAGCGAACATGACATAGGGGTAATACTTCTAATCGACGACCGCTTCTCTCAGCCTGAGTATAAAGCCCTTTTCCCCTCACACTGGCGAAATTTGCGCTATGTCGGCGACGCTCGTGCTCTGCGCCTTATACTGCGCGACTTCTGGGCGGGCGTAAAGGATGATTGATAGTCTTAAATTAATAGACATATCAATTTAAATCAGATGGCTGCTCAAAATAATCTTGAGGTTGTTTACAATAACAGTATTAACAGTATTATACTATGATAATTATGTAATATCAGCAGAAGGCAATTAAATGGAGGAAACTTCAATGCTGAAACGCATAGAGAAGAGGCCAGTTGTTTAACTGACTGTTGTATTTATACTTGTTTTAACTGTACTTCTTGTTGTTTATATAATATCGAAAACACGACGGGATCCTTTTATAGATACAGATGCTGCCGAAGAAACGAGTTATAATTCGGAATCAGTTGATGATATTTATAATAATCCGAGATTTTCAGCTGTAAAATCAGGCGCTGCCTATATGGCTAACACAATTATTATTGATTATGTAGAATCCCACGATAATGAACTGCGTTGTCACTTTGCGGGATCATATGTTAATGAAGAACAGAATTTAGGATTCGCTATATCTTCTATCGGGACAATTCCCCGAACCTCTAAACGGTCTGGATACACCCACAGCTTCACCTGTAACCTGTCAAGCAGTTCCTCCCAAGTTACTACTCTCTGTGGGAATCCGACCGTTAAATGTTTTTCATCGTGAACCTTTACAAAAGCAATATTCTCCGTAACGGTATTCTCATCCGGTTGGTAGCGGACATCAAACAGTTCTTCCTCAACCGCTTCTTTCACTACTGCGATATTTTGTTCCAGCTTTGTGAGGTTTTCCATCTCCGGCCAGTAATGT
>FZPS01000227.1_pt75 | contig 13070 bp, 12 predicted proteins | sample 1817821 | NCBI WGS metagenome assembly FZPS01 (sample SAMEA104158645, study PRJEB21678) | metagenome | place: Germany | collected 2015-04-21 | reverse complement strand
CAACATACTTACAAAAACCGGAAGTTATTAAATTTGTTACAAAATACTTAAAAGTAATGAATGATGAAGGTATGTTAGTAGCCTTAAAACAATTATTAGGAGAGAAATAATGAAAAGATTTGTTGTTATTAATAAATTAGATAATATTATGGTTGCCTTAGAAGATTTTAATAAAGGCGATATGGTTAATAACATTAAAATATTAGAAGATGTTAAGGCAGGACATAAAGTTGCCTTAACTGATATCAATGAAAAAGAAAATGTTATAAAATACGGTTCACCTATTGGTCATGCTACTAAAAAAATATTAAAAGGTAGTCATGTTCATACTCATAATGTACATACTAACTTAGGTGAAATATTAACATATGAGTATCATCCAATTACTATTAAAAATGATCAAAAAGTAGAAGACAAAACTGTTAATGTTTATAAAAGAGATAACGGTGAGTTTGGAATTCGCAATCAAATATATTTAATTCCAACTGTTGGTTGTATTAACGGTATTGTTCGCCAAATGGCTGAAGATTTCAACCGCAGTCATCCAACTACTGAGTTTTTCGATGGAGTACTACCAATTTTACATCCATATGGCTGTAGCCAAATGGGTGATGATTTAGTTAACACTATGGAAACTTTGCAAAACATTAGTCTTCATCCAAATGCGGGTGGAGTAATTGTTCTTGGGTTAGGTTGTGAAAATAACCAACTTGATAATTTTATGAAAACATATGATTATAATCCAGAAAGGGTTAAATTTGTCAACTTACAAGACATCTTTAATGAAGATGAAGTAGTACTTGACTTAATGACAAAACTATACGAGCAAATGGAAGAAAAAGACCACAGAGAGGCACAACCAATTAGTGTCTTAAAAATTGGTCTTAAATGTGGTGGAAGTGATGCGTTCTCCGGAATTAGTGCTAACCCACTTTTAGGTTTATTATCAGATTATTTAATTAAAAATGGTGGAACTACTGTCTTAACTGAAATTCCAGAATTATTTGGAGCTGAACATAACTTATTAAATAGATCAGTTTCAAAGGAAGTCTTTGATAAATTAGTTAAAGTTATTAACGACTTTAAAAACTACTATAAATCACATAACCAAGTTATTTATGATAACCCGTCACCTGGTAATAAAGAAGGTGGCATTACGACATTAGAAGAGAAAAGTTTAGGTAATATTGAAAAAGGTGGCATTAGTCCAGTAGTAGATGTCTTAGATACAACTGAAAGACTAAAAAAATCTGGATTTAATATTATTAAAGCACCAGGAAACGATTTAGTATCAACTACCACTCTAGCGATGAGTGGAGCTCAGATTGTACTATTTACAACTGGTCGTGGAACTCCGTTTGGTGGATTTGTTCCAACTATTAAAGTATCAACTAATTCAACACTTTTTAATAAAAAACGTCATTGGATTGACTTTGATGCTGGTGATTTATTAACTGGAACACCATTTAATGAATTAAATGAACAGTTTGTTGATTTTATTATTGAAATTGCCAATGGAAAACAAACTAAAAATGAAATTAATAATGCTAGTGAAATTGCAATATTTAAAGACGGCGTTACACTATAGGAGGTAGCAAGATGAGTTTTATACATGATGACTTTTTATTAGATAATGAGACAGCTAAATACTTATATCATAATCATGCTAAAAAAATGCCGATTATTGATTATCACTGTCACTTAAGTCCAAAAGAAATAGCAGAAGACAAAACATTTAAAAACATTACTGAAGTTTGGCTAGGTGGTAAAGGATTTGGTGATCATTATAAATGGAGATTAATGAGAACTAATGGCGTTGAAGAGCGTTTTATTACTGGTAATGAACCAGATTTTGAAAGATTTAAAAAATGGGCAGATACTGTTAAGTATTTATTTGGAAACCCACTTTATCACTGGACTCATTTAGAATTAAAAAGATATTTTGATATCGATTTATTACTAAATCCAGATACTGCAAAAGAAATATATGAAACAGCTAATAAAAAAATAGCTAATTTATCAGCTATTAAGTTTATTGAATCATCAAACGTTGAAGTTGTTTGTACAACTGATGATCCAATTGATGATTTAAAATATCACAAGCTAATTAAAACAAAGAAAAACTATAACTTTAAAGTACTGCCAGCATGGAGACCTGATGTTGTAGTAAATATTGAGCTTGATACTTTTAATGGTTATATTAACAAGCTTGCTAAAGTAGTTAATTTTAAAATTGAAAATTTAAATGACTTAGAAAAAGCACTACGTCTAAGAATTGATTATTTTCATGAAAATGACTGTCGTCTATCTGATCATGGTATAGATCAAATGGTATTTCTTGAAACTACTAAAGCAGAAGTTCAAGAAATATTTAGAAAAAGACAAGAAGGTAAAAAACTATCAAAAGAAGAAATTGCTAAATACAAAGGCTATTTAATGACATTCTTCGGAAGAGAATACCACAGGTTAAACTGGGTACAACAATACCACATTGGAGCCATTAGAGATATTAACAAGCGTCAATTTAATGATCTTGGTAAAGATAGTGGATATGATGCAATTCAAGACAATTTAATTGCAGAAGCATTAGCTCAAACTCTAAATAGCTTAGATGCAACTAATCAATTACCAAAAACAATAATTTATACACTTAATCCAAGAGACTTTGAAGTTGCTATTACAATTATGCAAGCTTTCCAAGGTGGTGGAATTGCTGGTAAATTACAATTTGGTGCACCATGGTGGTTTTTAGATAACGAAGACGGTATCGAAAAACAATTCCGTGCTCTAGCTAATAATGGACTACTTTCTAAGTTTGTTGGAATGTTAACTGATTCAAGAAGTTTCTTATCTTATCCAAGACATGAATACTTTAGAAGAGTACTTTGTAACTATATTGGAAAAGAAGTAGAAAAAGGACGCTTTCCAAATGATCGCGCCCTATTAGGTAAATTAGTAGAAGATATTAGCTATAATAATGCTAAAAATTACTTCGGTTATTAAAATTATTTGAAATATATTTTAAAAGAGCACTAATATCACTATCAGACATTGGTCTAGATAGTGTTGAGTTGTAATACGGATGTTCAAAGTAACGTATTATGGTTTTATCCCAATCATCATAACGATTGGGATGAATTAAACCACTAAACGCGCAGTTATAAAATATGTTAGCTCCGTAATTACGCCATGGTCTTGATAAATAGATCTCAAAATTTGAAGTATTTATTATCTTTGAATCTTTAAAGATAAAACCATATTTAAAGTCTTTATGAGTTGATGGAGCTGTAATGTATCCAAAGTCATTAATTACTATTTCGCATTTATCAAATAATGTAGTACTAGAACCAAAGATAAAATCGACATTGCCAACAATTTTTGAGTTAACAAAATGATGATGTCTTGGTTCTAAAACTAACTTCCTTGGATCAAGGTATGATGAATTTTTAGCTCTTGGTTCATTTGGAAGTGGTCCCAAAAATAATGTGTCTTGATTAGCGATGATATTGCAATTATCTACTAAGATATTATCACCATATAATGCAAGTGCAACCGCTTGACCAACTACTTTACCGCTACCTGCGTCATTTCTAATAGTTAAATTACGTAAAACGACATTATTACCTAAGATAGTTAGAGTTGGAGTTCTAAATGTTCCATACTCTCTACCATCTTCATGTGGCATTTTTGCATAAAGAGAATAAGTAATAATAACTGTATTTGGATCAACTCCTTCGATAATTAAATTATCACAGTCAAACTCTAACTTGGTATTATAAATACCAGGAGTTAATATTAGTTTAAGTACCTTGTCTTTATAAGGTTTTAATAGCAATTCGAGATTATCTTGTGGAGAACAAATTATTGTTTTCATATTACCACTCCTTAATCTCAATTATATGAAAGAAATGGAGAAAAAACAATGAAGAAGTTAAAAATCTTAGATTTAATAATTTTTACTGCTATTGCAATCATTAGTGATTGGGTTGCGTATAGTTTAAAATTATTTAATCTTAATTTAATTATTTCATTATCAATTCCAATTATTATTATCATCTATATAAGATGGTCATATTATGGAATAATTACAAATGTGATGGTTGCTATAAGCCATTTCATAATTTTCCAAGAACCTCCTTTAAACAAATTGATACACTCAATTTCGTTCCTTTTCTTGGGACTATCTCTATTATTTCTTTTATTAAAATCTTATAAAGACTTACCAATTAAAAAAAGATATTTAACTTTATTATATATTCCAATTTATGCAGTGATGATGCTTGTTGAATGGGGACTTTCACATTTAACACAAACACCAATTTCATTAATTGGACATATAGCTAATCACAGTTTAAATTTTATTATTGGACTTGCTGTAATATTAGTTGCAAGTATTCAACCAAATATTATTGTTTCAATGAAATCTTATGAAATGCATTTAATAAAAACAAAAACTTATGTAAAGGATGACGGTTATGGAATCTAACGAAAAGAAAAATCAATTAACTACTCTTGAAATAGAAAGAGCAGAACGATTACAATCAGAAAAAGAAAGATATCGAAAAATATGGATTCAAATTAGGCGTTATGCCCCTATTTATGTAATGTTGATTCCAGTTGCTCTATTCTTTTACTTATTTAGATACCGCCCAATTGGTGGTATATTAGTTGCATTTAAAAACTACGATAATTTTTCCATATCTATCAATCAAAGTGATTTTTATGGATTTTTCTCATTTAAATATATTATGTTCGGGCCGCAAGCGACCCGGTTTTGGCGTGCTTTTAGAAACACGTTTACAATAAGTGTTTACGGACTTTTCTTTGGGTTTCCAGTTCCAATTATTTTAGCACTATTTTTTAGTGAAATTAAAAATGAAAAATATCGAAGCTTAACCCAAATTATTTCATACTTACCAAAGTTTATCTCAACTGTAGTAATTACATCAATTATTGCTATGATGTTAACTGCCAAAGGGACAACAACCGGATCTGGTGGTATTCTTACTCAGTTATTTGTTAGATTAGGAGTAGTTGAAAGTGGAGTGGCAATGTTATCAGAACCACAATACTTTAGATCAATTTATATTTTAAGTGATATTTGGGCCGGAGCTGGTTATGGTTCAATTGTATATTTTGCAGCTATCATGGCAATTAGTCCAACTAATTATGAGGCTGCTAAAATAGACGGGGCCAATAAGCTTGCTCAAATTAGATATATTACACTCCCAGGAATGGCGCCAACTTTAACTATTATGTTAATTTTAAGAGTTGGAGCGGCCTTAAGTGTTGGTTATGAAAAAGTATTACTACTTACCGAAAACCGGGGACAAAATGTATTAGAAACAGCTGAAGTGATTTCAACTTATGTATTAAGTTTAGGCGGACTAATGGCAGGAAGTGGTAGTGGTAGTGCGATAAACTATGCAGCCGCAGCTGATTTATTCAACTCGTTGATTGCTATGTTTTTAGTGCTAGGTGCTAACTTCATCTCGCGCCGTGTCTCTGACACATCGCTGTTTTAGGAGGTCATTATGAAAAGATTAGATAAGAGCGAATTGATTTTTAAAATCTTAGCATATGTCCTTGTAACACTGTTTTGTATTACGACACTTTATCCGTTTATTTATAGTATATCAATGGCTGTATCAAGTAAGGTTGCAGTTGAAACAGGACAAGTTGTCCTTTGGCCGGTTGAACCACAATTTGATGCACTAGCAGCCCTAATTAACGGTGAGCAAGCCAGAACATTTTGGATTGCATATACTAATACATTGTTTTATACATTATACGGAACAATCTTTAGTATGTTAATTTCAATCTTTGCAGCTTATGCACTTGCTAAGAAAAATTTAATTTTTAATAAACATATTACATTTTTAATCGTATTTACGATGTGGTTTAGTGCCGGTATGATTCCAACATACTTAAACTACACCCAACTTGGAGTTAATAACCGCTGGGCAATTATTTATGGATTTGGTGCCCAAGCGTTTAATATTTTGCTCCTACGGAATTATTTTGTAGGAATTTCTTCAGAAATTGAAGAAGCAGCAATTGTTGATGGTGCTAGTGAGTGGCAAATATTAAGACATATTTATTTGCCAATGAGCAAATCAGCAATCGCAACTGTAACACTATTTTACGCACTTAACCGTTGGAATGGATATTTCTGGAACCGTATTTTAGTACTAGCACCAGAACATCCACTTCAAGTGGTTTTAAGAGGAATAACGGAGCTTGCTGGCAATACCGATATCATTGTTGATTATGGGTATTCGCTATATTCGCTTGCTTATGCTGCGATTATCTTTTCGATAATCCCAATTATGTTAGTTTATCCGTACTTACAAAAATACTTCGCTCGAGGTGTTAACGTAGGTGGGGTAAAAGAATAATAAAACTAGTTAAAAAAGGAGGATAATATGAAAAAAATTTTAACAGGTATTTTATTATTAATTATTTCACTTGGTTTAGTTGCTTGTGGCAACGGCGACGATCCAAAGCCAGAACCAATTGACAAGGAAGTAGAACTTAATGTTGCTATTAACTATACTTCAGGTGGTAAATTGATGTCGATTACTTATCAAGGTGATACACCTTACCAATCAACTATCAATGGCAAAACTTACAATAAAGGCGATTTATTACCAGCATGGGAAGCAATCGCTGAGAAGTTAAAAATCAATTTTGTTGATAAAGCGACAACTTCTGATGCTAACACTAATGCTCAATTTGACCGCTTAGTTACAACTAACTTTGCTGGCGTTGACTTAGTTAACGGTACAGGTGCAAGAATTGGACCTGAAGGTGTTAAAGGTAACTTTGTTGACTTAGGTAAACATTTAAACAAAATGCCTAATTTATCAAGATTCTTAAATGATAACCCATCAGTTAAAGTTTCGATGACTTCAGATGATAAAGGAATTTATTTTACTCCTTATTTTGATGGATTTGGTGAAATGGAAAATATGATTTTAGCTAGAATTGACTGGATTGAAGATATTCTAGATGCTGAAGATACTTCTTTATTTGATGCTGGTGCTGGTGTAGCTCCAGACAAATATACAAGAAGACAAGTAACTACTCCAGTTGAAGCTACAATTAAAGTTGCTACTAAAGATGGAAAAACTAGAGAAGTAGTTAAAAAATATGACGAAAACATTTTAGACGTATTAGCTGCAGTTGAAAATCCTACAGGAAAATCATTAGCAGATGCGTTTAGAAATCATATTAGCTCTACTTATGGTGAACAAGGATATGAAAAATTATCTCATGTCTTTACTGGTGTTGATGCAGCATATGATACTGATGAGTTAATTGCACTTATGTATGTTGTTAAATCAAATCCTAAATATTTAACTAGAGAATTTGCTGAACCACTAGAAGCAATTGAAGTTTTATTCCCAAGAGAAAACAGAGGAAATAGAATTAGAAACTTATTTAGAATGACTGAAATCTTTGGTTTAAGAGGAGTATTCTCTCGTCATGAGTGGATGTATTTTGGAACAGACGGTAAAATTACTGATATTAGAGGAGAAGACCGTTTCATCGAAGCGATGAATGACTTATCTCACTTATATCAAGATGGTTTAATCGTTCAAAACCCAGAAGACGGTGGAAACTGGAGATCAGTATTATTAAATGGAGCTAATGGATTTATTACTTATGACTATAATGCATCTTCAACTGCTGATGGACTAATTAATAAAGGTCGTGAATTAGACGCAACATTAAAATTCCAAGCAATCCTACCTCCAGTAGTAGAATGGTTTGGAGATGGAAATTTCTTCCACTTTACAGAATCAGCACGTTCAGTTAAAAACGAAGCTTGGGGTATTCCAAAACACGTTGAAAATGATCCTGATAAACTATCAAGAGCATTACGTTTAATCGATGATTTATATGATTACTCAACAGAAGATTCAGTTGGAACTATCCACTTATATGGACCTAAAGGTTGGACAGATGGAACACTTGCTTATGGTGAAGAAACTGTTTATAAATTATCAGACAAATTCTTAGCTGAAATGAAAGATTTAGCTGGCGGTAACCATATTAACTACTTACGCCAATATGTTGGAGCAACACTTCCAATTGGTCATATTCGTTCCCTAGGTTTAGAATTCCAAACATTATCTGAAGAAGGTACATTAGGAATTGAACGTATTAATACAGCTGTTAAAGCTGGTACATTATTACTAGCTGGTCAAACAGGAAAAGAAGCTAAAGAAAAATGGTATGATTTATCACCAACATTCTTCCCAATTTCAAAAGAAGACCAAGAATCAATTGAAGCTGCAGCAACATTTAGAAATATCTTCCAAGATGATGCACTAGTTACAATCTTAAAGAATGGATTCTCTGGAAGCGGTGGATCATTAACTAAACAACAATATTTAGATTCAATGATGTATAACGAAGTAAATGCTTATGAAACTATCTTCATTCAAGCATACCGTGATGCATTAGATAGAATTAAATAAAAATTAATTTATTTGGCAAAGGAAGGGCAATCGCCCTTCCAAGCCAAAAATATCAGGAGGTTACGATGAAGAAACTTCAACTATCAACATATATTAGCGCATTACTACTGATCTCAGTTTTTGGTATTTACGCCCTTGGTTTTTCAACTGGTTGGGCAATGGGCCGAAGACTTGGAGAGTTTTATGAAAATGCACAAAAATTTAATATTCAATTATTTAAAATAATATTTCCTACTATATTAATAATAGGAGGAGCACTAGTATTTAGGTCACATAATATTGTAATATTTAACCCATTTAACTTTTTATTAAGTTTTATTGGTTCTATTTTAATGATTTATAGTGGTGTTTTTGCAATTATTTCAATTCCTAGTTTAAAAACACAATATGAAGCATTGATAGGATCACAACAATTAACTACAACACTTGCTCTTAATTTATCCAAAGGACCAAGTACAACCGTATTTAATTTAGGAATGGTTCTTTCAGTATTAGTTATTATTAGTGGAATATTAGTAATTGGTGTAACAATTTATAAACTTGTTGATTTAATTCTTCATCTTAAATCAAGTAAAAAGTATCGTGAGGTTGTTAACAATGAGTAAAAAAATAAAAAATGAACAAGTAAATATTAATAATCCTTATGATAATGTTAAAGTTGACAAATTAAGATTTCAATATAATAAATTATCACAACTACTAGTTTTACTAGGACTTGCATTTGTAACTATTGGGACATTTTTATTAATTACATTTAATAATTACTCAGATAGTAATCCAATTAAAGTTATTCCTGATTTTTACATTGCATTAGATATTGTTTTTGGAATTTTAAACTTATTAATTTTATTCTTAGCATCAGAAAAAGTTAAGTACTATGATAAAAACTGGTCACTATTTGGTGTTTTTATCATGGCATCTCTTAACTTAGTAAGAATCTTTTTAACCCCACTTTATGCGTTTAATAAAGGATGGTTAACCCAAGGGCGTCTTACAACAATTATTATATTATTGGCACTAGGAGTAATATCACTAGTTATATCAGGCGTTATAGCTACTAGAAAGTATTTACTACTAAGTAACCACAAGAAAGAGTTGAACTTATGGGAACAATCAAATTAACAAACGTCAATAAAATTTATCCAAACGGAGTTCAAGCTGTTTTTGATTTTAATATGGAAATCAAAGACGGTGAGTTTATAGTTTTAGTTGGTCCATCTGGTTGCGGGAAATCAACTCTTTTAAGAATGATTGCCGGACTTGAAGAAATTTCATCAGGTGAGATGACTTTAGATGGAAAAATTATTAATGATTTAGCACCAAAAGACCGTGATATTGCTATGGTTTTCCAAAACTATGCCTTATATCCACAAATGACGGTGTATCATAATATGGCTTTTAGTTTAGTATTAAGAAAAGAAGATACCAACTATATTCATGAAAGGGTTGTTTGGGCTGCTGATATTTTAGGTTTAACAAAGCAGTTAAACCGTAGACCAAACACACTTTCAGGCGGTCAAAGACAAAGAGTTGCACTTGGACGTGCCATTGTAAGAGACCCTAAGATATTCTTGCTAGATGAGCCTTTATCAAACTTAGATGCTAAATTAAGAGCATCAACAAGAAAAGAAATTAAGCATATTCATAACCGCTTAAAAACAACTATGATCTACGTGACCCATGACCAAATAGAAGCATTAACGCTTGCGGATCGTATAGTTATATTAAGACACGGTTATGTTCAACAAATAGGAACACCTTATGAAGTTTATCATGATCCTGCAAACCGTTTTGTTGCAAACTTTATTGGAACACCACCGATGAATATTATCGATGCTGTAGTAAACAATAAAGGGGAACTTTGTATGGAGGATATTAAACTTGATGTTAAATCATATCCTATCTTTGAAGAATTAAAACGTCAAAATTTAATTGATAAAACAATTAATATTGGAATTCGTCCAGAACAGTTTATTATTACAGATATTGATGAGAGTTGTGAGTGTCACACATCAACTGTGACAGTAAATGAACTTTTAGGTTACGAATCATTAATTCACTTTACAATTGGCGATATGAATGTTATCGGTAAAACTGATCAAGTTTTAGATATCGAACCAGGAGAACCAATTCGCTATCAAATTGCACTTGATAAAGTTTACTACTTCAACAAAGAAACGGGGGAGAGAATTTATGGCTAAAGATAAAAATATCATTGAAGAACAAAATCTTGATGACGCTTTAGTTATTGAAGAATTTGATCCTGAACAACTAGAAGTAGAACACAAACAAGCCAAAGAAAGCGCGCTTAAGAGATGGTATTCTTTTAATAAACAAAAAATACCTATGTATTTTCTCTTACTAGGAACTATTTTCTTTACAGCTTTTATAGATTTTAACTTTCAAGGAACACCACTAAGGTTACAATCTCATATCGCATCGATTTATAAATTATCTAATTCAGAAGGAAATAACTTAGCAGCATTTTATTTGTTTGCAATTTATTTAACTGCAATTGTACAAGCATTTAATGCTTTTACATTCGCATCAAGACAAAGTCCATTTTCAACATATCTAATTACCGGACTAACTACATTGCAAGTTACGCTAGTTAGTTTATATTCAGCAACATTCTTTATAGAAGCAGCTTCAAGAACTGATAGCTATAAACTAGGTAACGCTGAGTTTATTTCAATGGGTGTTTTTATAACTGGAGCAATATTATTTATTATTGGAACGGTTTTTTGTTGGATATATGTTAATTGGAAATACGTAAGGATTAAAGATGAGTAATAAAGAAAAAGATAAAAAAGAAGTAAAAGAAGAAAAAAAGTATTTAGATGATGGTACTGAAATTGATCCATATTCCATAGATAAATTATCAAAAATACCAAATTGGATTAAAATAGTATTTGTTAAATTTTGGGTAGTCGGGGCTGCGTTTTTATTTGTGATGATGGGGCTTAGCCCAGAAATATTTGATATATTAGATAAATTAGTACTATTAATACTAATTACAACTCTAGGTGTGGAATACATATCTAATACTTTAATTATATTTATTGATAAACCGGAACGTAGAGCGCTTCACCATTTATCACATGAGTTTAAGAGAAAATCATTTTATAGCTTATTCATTACACTATTTTATAGTGCTATTATGATTTTATTAACTCATTTTACACTTGATTTTTTAGTTAGACTTGGAATGCCAACGATTGGTGATTTTATTAGCCAGTCTACAGCAGATCCAATCACTTTTGCCATTATCTTTTTAATTTACGACACGATTTATATATTAATTAAAGTAGGTATTAAAAAACTTATTATTAAACATAAACAAATAAAAGAAGGGGAATATTAAATTGTATAAATTATTACACATAACACAAACATCAATTACAGTTGAGTTAAATAATAAATTAATTTATTTTAACGATAAACCATATGATGTTTATCTAAATGACAAAAAAGTTTTAAAAGATGTTAAAACTAATGTATTTTCACTTTATAACTTAGAGCCGGATACTAATTACCGTTTAAGAATTGATGAAGTTGAAAAGAAGTTTACAACAAAAGAAGAAACATGTTTACTAAATGTTAAAGATTTCTTTGCTATTGGAGATGGGAAAAAAGATGATACACAAGCAATCCAGTTAGCAATTGATTCTTGCTTGCCAGGTGGTAGAGTATATATACCAGCTGGTACATATTTAGTTAAACCACTCTTTTTAAGAAGTAACGTTACAATTGAACTAGCTAAAGATGCATTAATACTAGGTAGTAAAAATCAAAGTGACTATCCAGTCTTACCACCAGTAATTAATGTAAATGATGGTACAAGATTTGAACTGTCAAGCTGGGAAGGAGAATCACTTCCAACTCACGCTAGTGTATTTACAGGCATTAATGTTGAAAATGTTTCAATTATCGGCGAGGGTGTTATTAATTGTAGTGGCTTTGAAGGTGGCTGGTGGGAAAATCCTAAAGAAATTAAAGGAAACGGATTTAGACCAAAAGGGATTTATTTAACAAACTCTAAAGATATCTTACTTCAAGGTATTACAGTTAAAAATACACCATCTTGGAATATTCATCCATTTTTCTGTGAAAATATTAAAGTATTAGATATTAAACTAGAAAGTCCAAAAGATTCACCAAATACTGATGGCTGTAACCCTGAGTTTTGTACAAATGTAGAAATCATTGGTGTTAACTTTAGTGTTGGTGATGATTGTATTGCCTTAAAGAGTGGTAAAATTGAACTTGGTGCTCGATATAAAAAAGCAACAGAAAATGTCACAATTAGAAACTGCTACATGGCCTTTGGACACGGAGCAGTTGTACTAGGAAGTGAAATTAGCGGTGGTATTAAAAATATTAGTGTAACACAATGTTATTTTGAATCTACTGACCGCGGTTTAAGAATCAAAACTAGAAGAGGACGCGGTAAAGATTCAATTATTGATGAAATATTATTTGAAAATATTTACATGAATAATGTTTTAGCACCTCTTACAGTTAATATGTTTTATTTTTGTGATTGGGATGGCAAGACAGAATATGTTTGGTCAAAAGAACCAC
>FZPS01000010.1_pt255 | contig 13073 bp, 7 predicted proteins | sample 1817821 | NCBI WGS metagenome assembly FZPS01 (sample SAMEA104158645, study PRJEB21678) | metagenome | place: Germany | collected 2015-04-21 | reverse complement strand
GCAATAGCTAAAGGAAACTTCGTGTGCCTTAGTGTCTCTTCGTGTGTCTTAGTGTCGCTCAAGAATCCTAAAATTCACATGGCAAGAGTCAAGAGTCGCTTTGCAAGCCCTCGGCAAGCTCTTTTGCGCTCAGCGCCATTTTTTCTAGCAGTTCTTTTTCACGTTCATGCACATATCTAAACATGGGCAAAAACACTCCCAGTGCTCCGAGCAGCTCTTTTTTGCGATTCAGCACCGGCACTGCGGCTGAGAAGACCTCGCCGGCCACTTCGCGCACATAGCCGTCCTGGCGCAGTTGCCCCAGGTGCATATCCAGCTCTTCGCGGCTGGCTATGGCTTGCCAAAGCCTGCCGGGCAGCCCCTCGCGTGCCAGAATCTGCTCGCGTTCTTCGGCCAGGCAATATGCCGCCAGGACGCGTCCGGTGACGGTGCGCCACAGGGGTACCTCAAGGGGTTCGAGCAACAGGATATTGACCTGTATATCCTGGGCGCAGCTGGCCCTGGCAATGACCATGCGCCTGCCGTCAACCAGGGCGGCAAAGACCAGCGATTCGCCCAGAGTCTTGGCCAAGGCACCCAGAATATGCATGACCTGGTCACGCTTGAAGCCGCGCAGCTGGGCCTCCCGAGACAAGCGATGCAGCTTCCAGCCCGGCACATAGACCCCGGAGCCTAGATTGCGGGCGTAGCCGCAAAGGCACAAGGTCTTCAAGAGATTATGAACCGTGCTGCGACGCAGGCACATATGCTCGGAGACCGAGGCCAAGCTGCGCCCCTGTCCGCTAAGGTCGCTGCTCAAAAACTCTAAAATACGCAGGCCGCGATGCAGAGCCTCCACGGGCGTTTTGAAGTTTGAATCAGTCATAGCAGGCAAATATGCGGCAAAAGCGGCACGAGAAAACACAGCAAGAAACGAAAAACTAGTCAAAAGCAAAGCCTGGTAAAACTTGCTCTGCCTTCCTGTGCTTTCGTGTATCTTACTGTGTCTTCGTGTCCATTTCGCCTAATTAGTTTTTAGGGCCGTTTTTATCTATTTCCCGGCTGGTCTCTGTCGCCTCAAGCTGGCGTCTTTCGGCCTCCTCAAACTTGGCCACGTCGGCCAGCGAGACATTGCCCTCGACCCTGCCGTTGTCCAGCGGGTCGGCAACTCTGGCCTGCAGGTCTTTGAACAGGCGGAACAGGTCAATGAAGCCGCCTATGCCAAACCAGAAGGTAGAGAATGCCGCCATGCATCCGGGCACCAGGAGGTAGACCACGAAGAAGTAGCGTCCCCACCATTCTATAGGCCAGGGGGTAATGGCGTTCCAAATAATCACGCCGACAAACACGATGAGGAAGTTATAAACGAAGCTGTAGAGGAAGAAGCCCCAGGCGATAAACCGGTCGCCCAAGGTATATTCCTTGGTGATGCCCAGCAGCTTACTGAACACTGTGCCCAAGGACCATTTCAGCTGTTCCTTGTTCTCGCCTTCCACGTTGTAGATGCCGCGATGCAGCATGCGGTCCAGGTTGAAAGGCTCCTTCATGGTCAGATAGGAGACCACGACGTAGAGGAAAAGCGTGATCATCATGGTCATGAAGTAGTACTCATAGCTGTTGATGGGAAATTTGACCGCATCCATTTTCCAGACGATAAAGGGGTCAAAGGGCTTGGAGACAGTGATGAGGAAGCGGTCCAAGGAGTCCACCCAGCCCATCTTGTCTATCCAAGGATAAACCAGGTGTGCCCAGTTGCGCTGCACAAAGATGCCGGTGAATCCCATTAACATGCCGGTGACCAGCGATGCGAAGGCGCCCGCAGTGGTGCCAAAACGGCTGTAAAGCCCGAAGATCATCACTGGTCCGCAGCCACCCATCCACATGGTGGTCATCAAGGTCACAAAAAGATTTATATAGTCAAGCTGCGACATGAATGATGAACCAATAAAAAAGAACACGCCTATGCCTATGGCTACCAGACGTATGGCCATAATATGCTGTTTTGGGGTCAGCGGACGCTTGATAAGCGGCATGACCACGTCTTGGGTCAGCGTGATGGTGGCGCTGAAGATACGCGTATCGTCAGTGGAAATCATGGCCAGCACCATGAGTAGGCAGAACAGGCCCAGCAGGCCGGGAGGCAGCAATTCACGCATGGACATGCCCAGCATGAGCTGGTGGAACAAGGTGCGGAACTGCTGGAACTTGGCGTTGCCCTGACTCTCGCCGTTATACTCCTTCAAGGCTATATGCGCCTCATCAAGTATAGGCGTATCCAGATTCTTAGTCTGCGAAAGAGGCTCGTCCTCGCCTATGGTGTGTACTTGAACCGGTATGGCGTGAATGCGTCGCACAAAATCGGCTCTCTGCTCAGGGTCTTCAACCAGCTCCTCGGCCACCCGCCGCGAGATATTGTCGCGCACGTTCTTGGCCTCCGAACTCCAGTTGCGGTGATTCAGCAAGGTGATAATGGTAACCGCGATGAGCACATAGAGTATGGCGACCACCGAGCCGCGCCAAGTGCCCAGCAAGGCGGCCATCTTCTGCTCGTGAGGATTGCGAGCCGCAGTGCTGGTGCCCGCACCAATCCAGCTGGCGCGGTGAAAAATGGTAGTGAAGATACCCAGGACCACAAGGAACAAGTTGAAGTCGCGCAGCTTGGATAAATCGTAGGGGTTAATAAAGCTTTCGCCAGCCACACGGTCCATCATCACCGGCACGATCTCATTGGTCCAGCTGAATTTCCACAGCATGAAAACAACGAAGGTGACGATCAGCGGGAAGCACATCATGCCCTGCACCGCGTCGGTGATCACCAGGGCCATGGTGCCGCCCATGCAGATAATGCCTATGGCGACCGTAAGGCATATCAAGACGATGACCATGAAGGTGGGAAACTTTATGCCGAATACATAGAAGTGTCTGGGCAAATCGAGGAAATAAATGAAAAAACGCGCCGCGATGGCCGGCATGATCATATTGGCGAGCATCTCGGAGAGGCTGCGCAGCGCCGAGGCGAAGATGCGGAAGCTGCGGTTATAGCGCATCTCGAGGAATTGCCCCAGCGACAAAGACTTGGTTTCGCGAAACCTGTAGGTGCAGAAGCCTAACAGCCCCATAACTATACCCAAAGGGCCAGTAAGATGCTGCCAAAAAGCCAGGGCGAAGCCGGTTTTGTAGTGCACCTCGACATAGGCCACCAGACCGATAATAGATAGCGCGTTGGCAATGTCGCCAACACTGATGACATAGCGACCACAAACCCTTCCTGCAGCCAGAAAATCTGCCACACCGGTAAGATAACGCCGCGAATACATTCCCAGCCAGAGCACACCGATCACAGGAATAATCACGATCATCCAGTCAAGCAACCCCATGTAAAAACCCTTTCTTCAAGTTAAACAACGAAAAACAATACTCTAATCCCAGATGCGGAAAAAGCAATTGAGGCTGAAGGCTTTTAAGGTTCGGCTTTATTGAGCCTTTTTGTCCTCCCCCTCGATCACCAGCAGTCTTTGTCTGCGCGAGTTGCCCTGCAGCTCCGGGGCGTAGACGCCCTTCACTACGGCCGGCAACGCGCTAAAGCAGCCGGCGCTTTCCACCTTCAGCCTATAGGTCAGGCTATGCTTGCCCTGCGGCAGCCAGCTCAGCATGAGGCAGACACGGTCCTGGCGGTATTCGATGTAAGGCCAGAGCGCGCCGGCCTGCTGATATCCGCTGAGCTGCTCGAGACTTTCGCAGCCGGCTGCCTTGTGGTCTTCGATGATGATATACTCGTAGTCGTTCTTGCTTTCGAGCAGCAGCTCGACTTCAAGCAGCTCGCCCTGCTCGATTTTCGCATCAGCGGGCAGCAGATGTCTTTTGTATTTGTCGCGCTTCTCCATTGTCACCTGCCCCAGCTTGTCCGGCACGGCTTGTTCGCCAATCACTTCTTCGAGGCGATACATCCGGCGCTGGACCTTCAGCTCCAGTCCGGCCTCGTCAAACTCGTCGGCCAGGTTAAAGTAGCTCAGGTAGGCATTAAAATACAGCGGTGAAGCGCCCTTTTTCTCAATGCGGATTTCATGTTTGCCGGCGCCGAGCTGCTCGGCCTCTAAAATCAGGCGTTGATTGGCGCTGAGCAAATTGCCTTTGTGCAGGCTGCTCTGCGCCAAATTTTTGCCATCCACGGCGATCTGCACTTCCAGCTCGCCAGCCAATTCGCCGCTGCCTTCCAGATAAGTGCAGAAAGCCTCGATGACCGCTGCCGTGTCGCGGCTGGAGTTCCAGTAGCTGCCGTGTCGCCGGTTATTGAGCAGGTATTTGACCAACCCTGCGGCCTGACGGCTCTTGGCCTCTCCGGTCAAGCAGAGCAATTGCAGGTATATGGCCTGGGTCTCGATGGCGTCGCCGTACCAGTACCAGAAAGGAATATTCTGCGGTAAGAGCAGATAAGCGCTTTGATTTTCATTATCTTCCCGGAGGAACTGGCGCAGGGCGCGCATTAACTCAAGCAGCTTCTCGGCCTTGCTTAAATCCCGGCCTAAAGCCTGCCCTTGTCTAAATTCAGCCAGAGCGAACAAGGCTTTGCCGTATAGCGAGAGATGCCTACGGTCGCGGTAAAGCAGCTCGGCCATCTCGGGATTATACCTAGGCTCGGGTGTCTCGCAGAGCACTTTCAGAACCAAGGCGTCGAGATTATCGGCCAGCGACTTGTGCTCATTGCTCTCTTTCGGCATTTGCAGCCGTACAAGCTCCTGCTGCTGATAGTTCTGCAGCCATTGCAGTCCAGGCTCCAGCAGACTGTCCTCAACCAAGACCCCGTTTTTGCGCGCCAACAGCAAGCCATGCACGATTTGAGCGCTCAGATGCGCTGAGCTACGCTCGCCCCAGCCACTGAACCAGCCCCAACCCCCGTCAGCGCAGCGCATGGACAGCAAATCGCGCAGGCCCTTTTGCAGCAGGGCCTGCAAACGCTGCTCATCGTAAACCAAGGCAGCCGGATTCGGCGCGGCCCGCGGATCATCGCTGAGCTTCTGCGGATTCAGTATCACTTTCGACTCAGCCAGGTCCTCGGCGCTAAAACCGGCAGCCAGCAAGCTTTGGCGCAGCAGCAGGGCCGGCAAGAAGCTGTTCAACCGCTGCTCGCTAGTGCCTAGACTGGCACGCGACAGCTCGGGCAGAGCCTCCAGCATGGACAGTGCCAGGCTGGGCGACCAGGCCAGCTCGAAACGGGCCGAACCGGGGGAGAGCTGGGCAGGCAGCTCGAAGCTGAAACGGCCTTGCCCCTGCTCCGCCTCCAGACGTCCGCAGAAAGGCTCTTGCTGTTGCAGGCCGTAGACCTTCACCGGGAAGCTCTGCTGCATGGCGTCGGAGGCTTTTGCGCTTAGCGCCTTCACTCGTATGATGGCTTCGCCGCTCTTCTTCACGGCCAGGGGCCATTTCAGCAAGACATCGCGATTAGGCTCGATTTCAAGGTCCTGGGCCGCCTCCGCTCCGGGCAGCAATTCGAGGCAGCCGCCCTCCAGCTCCAGCAGTCCTCGCACATTCAGGGTTTGCGGCAATTCATGGCGCAGCACAGCAGTGAGCAGGACCTCGTCGCGCTCCAAGAAGAAGCGCGGCGCGCTCAGTCTCACAGTCATCTTTTTGCTGCTCACTATCTCGCCCTGGGCCTCGCCCACCTCGCATTGCTCGCTCATGGCCCAGACGCGCAGCTTCCAGGTGCTTAGGTCATCTGGCAGAGTAAAGCTCAGCCTGGCTTTGCCGTCCAGTCCGCTGGGCAGCGAGGCGCTCCAAAACGCCGTGTCGGCAAAGTCTTGGCGCAGGGCGGTGTGGGCAAAGGCCTCCTCTGCACTAGCCTCAGGCATGCTTTTTGCCATTCTGGCGCTTGGCGCCGCAGCCTTTGCCGACCTTAGCATCATATCTCCATCGGCAACTGCACCAGCAGCAAAGCCGCGATTTTTAGCCCCATAGAGCAAGGCCGGCTCGACGTACAGGCCCAGATGCTCCATCCTGATATCTTTTTCGTACAAAATATGGTTTAGCTGCCAGGACATGCTCTGTGTGCTGAAGTCGTGTCGCCGCGTCCAGGACCAGAATCTGCGCTTGAGCAGGTCCTCGGGCAAGACCTCGCCAAATGACTCCAGACTCTTGTCATATACCGCCACCACCAGCTCGCCGACAAAGGGGCGCCCCTGCCAGTCCTTCAGGCTGAGCGTCAGCTCGGCCTGCTCGCCGGGCTGCATCTGCGATGAGAGCGGCTCAATTTCGAGCTGCAAGGTCTTTTTCGCAGGCGGCACCACTATGGAGCGCAGGCTTTGGTGCAACTGCCCGCCGCCCACCAGTTGCGCCTCAATAAAGAAATTCGGCATATCCTCAGGCAATACTGGTATGGCCAGCTCGGCGCTGTGCCCATTCAGGCGTATAAGCCGCGGCCTTTTGCACAAGCCGTTCTCGGGGCGCAAATAAAGATAAACCAGGCTGTCAGCGTATTGGGAGTTGATGCGCAAAAGAACCTGCTCGCCCACAGCATATTCGCTTTTCTCACAAATCAGCTCCAATGCCCTGAATTGGAAGTCACCGGACTGAGCCTTGCTGCCATATACATTGATAATATTGCTGGCCTCGATGATTTCCTCCGGCTCCAACTGCGGGCTGAGTTTCCAGAGCAGCTTGTACTGTCCCGCCTTGGCGGCCAGCAGCCTTTGACTGCCGCGCCCCTGCGCATCTAGTTGACAGTCCCATTGCTGCTGCAGCGTCTCGACTATCTGACCGGGCTGTTCATATGTCAGGCGATAGAGCTGCAGCATCCCCTTTCCGGGTGCAGGGTTGCCCTCCAGGCTCCTAAGTTGCACCTGGGCCTCGACGCTGCCGCCGCTATGATAGTAGCCCCGGTCCGACCAACTATAGGCAGTAAAGGCCTTTTTACCCAGCAGAAGCGTGGTGTTCGAGCTGATGCTGCGCTTCGAGGCGTCCTCCACCAGAGCCTCAAAGCTGAAGCGCTGCGTCTGCTCGCCATGCAGCTGCAAGACGCCGTCAGTGTGCAGTTGTATGCTGCACTGTCCCTGCTCGTCCAGCTCCAGCTCCAGGCTTTGGAGCAACTCAGGAGCCTCCTCGAGTCTGGGAAAGAACCCGGGCCAGTATATCTTGCTGAGTCCCTGGCGGCTACTCTGCCTTCCCGGCAGCCAGTAGCCTCGTCCATAGAGCCAGTCCCAGTCTCTCCAGGGCAGCAACTGCGTTTGAAAAGGCTGTCGAAAGACCTTGATTTTAGCCTTGCCGCCGCTTAAGGGCGCGCCGTAGTAGTAGCGCGCCTGCAGTTTCACCGTGAAGCTCTCTCCCAGCCTGGGCGGTTTCTCCGGCTTTTGCCAGCTCAGCTCGAAGTCCGGCTTGCGGTACTCCTCCACTCTAAATGTCAGCTGACTAGCGCCCGGCCCCCAGACTTTTTCGGCGGCCATGCCTAGACTGTAGCTGCCCAGGTCGGCTTGTTCGGGTATCTGATACTGTCCGGCTATGCCCCCGTTGGCGTCAAAGGTCAGTTCTGGCAGCTCTTCGGGCGGCTTTTCATCCTGGTCTTTTTTTTGCCAGGCAGCTCGGCTCAGGGCGATTCGTTCTCCCCTGGGGCTTTGCAGCCACAATGCCGCGCTCTTGCCGGCATAGACATTGCAGTCGCCCACATAGGCGGGTTTTTTCAGCCAGCCCTTGTACTGCAGGGTCTGCCCCGGTTTGTAAATGGGCCGGTCGCTGAGCAGCAGGCCGCGAGGCTCCGGCGCAAAGGCCGCATCGTTGTCGGCACGGAAATAACTGCTGGCCGTGGCGCAGACAAAGGCTGTGCCGGAGCCATAGGCCGGACGAGCCCAGGCCAGCCATTGCATATTGGCCGGAAAATCCTTGGGCAGCTGCGACTGCTTGATATAGACGCAGCCCTGCGCGTCGCTGCGCAGACTCAGCTCGGTGCTAAGCAGCTTGTTGCGGCGCAAGCTTTGGTCCCAGTGCGTCTGCCAAACGAAGAGCTGCAGCTCGCTGGCTGGGGCCGGCTCGCCCGTGTCGGCTCGCAACAGCTGCCAGAGCTGTTCGCCGCGCAGCGGTTTCAGCAGCAGCATATAGGGCTGGGAGAGCAGCGGTATGCGGCTGGTCTGGCCGCCAGGCAGCTCGGCCTCCAGCCAATAAGAGCCAGGCCCAGGTATGGCGATTTCCAGACTGCGCAGCGTGTCGGCATGCCGCGGCAAAGGCTCAAGCCGCTCCTGCCAACTGCGCAGCTCCTCCTTGATGAAGCTTTTGCCCTCTTCCTTATTGATCCATCGTCCCAAGTCGGCAAGATTGTAATAATGATGCTGGGCATCGCCGGTCTTGATGCGTTCTTGCAGCTTGGCCAAGATGCCGGGCAGATCAAGACGGTACAGCCGCAGGCTAAGCGACTCGGCATTGCGAAACTTGAAGTCGACTACTAGCTTCTCGGGATCAGTCTGCACCTGAGCCGGCATAAAAAGCCCCAGATTGCCGCTGATTTGTAGTATCCTCTGCCCGGCGTCAATGGGCGAGAGCTTCTCGAGCAGACGTAAATAATGCAGTGCCTCCTCGTACTGCTGCCGGTTTTCATAGATGCCGGCCAGGCGGCGCAAGGCGCAGAGGCGCACATTCTTGTTCTCTGCCTCCTGCAGGCGTTTGAACAGCTCAATAAAACAATAGTCCGGCGGCAGCGTAAAGCGCCGCGGCGCATCGGCAAGCTGAGCCAGAGCCTCGCAATCGGAGAGCTGAGCCAGGCTCAAGACCGCAGCGCTGCGCTGCGGCTCTTCCTCGTCAAAAAAGATATGCCGGTATTGTTCCAAGCTGTATTCGCCATACAGGGCATAGGCGAAGTTGGCCCAGCTCAGCGCGGCCAGCTCCTGGTGCCTGCTGTCAGTATTGCCGGCCTCTTGCAAGAGCCAGCGCAGGCGTTCACCGTCGTTTTTCGCCGCCGCAAAGTCCTGAGGCAGCGCAAAATAAATCGGCTCGCCATCGGCGTTGACCGGAGCTCCCTGGCTAAAAGTGACATAGGGGTCATCCCAGTCCCAGTCAGGCGTCGTATGCAAATCGCTGAGCAATAGCAGCCTCCAGGACAAGCCGGGCAATATCCTGGCCAGGTGCGCGGCCGAGCCACTGCGATTGAGCCAGCGCAAATCCCGGTGCTGGTCGGAAAACAGCGCGCCGGCATAGTCCAGATAGAAATCCCCTCTCTGATTGTCGTCAAGCCGGTCTTGCTCAAGGAGTCGCCTAGCCTTCTCAAACAAGGACAGAGCCTTGCGCCAATCCCGTTGGCTAACGTTGATTTGACGCCCCGTGCCGCGCCGTTCGCCGCGCAAAAACTCGCCTCCCTGCATAATGCCCCAGGCCGGCAGACGCAACATAAAGTTGGCCGCCTGCCAGTGCAAATAGGAGTCCTTGGGCCAGCGCGCCAATAAGGCGTCAAGCTTAGGCTCGATCTCGTCAGTACGTAATAATTTCTGCAGGCAGTCCTGCATACCGATAAAGTCATCCCAGCGCAGTTGGGCGGAGTAGTTGGCCTCGGCGCGCTCCAGAAGCAGATACTTCTCCAAGGCCTCGGCATAAAACTGCCGGTGGCGCAAATCTTGGGCCTCGCTTCTCATCTCAGCCTCCGCTGCTGACTGTCCCAATAAACATAGCTGTAATAACAGCAAGAGAGAAAATATTTTTTTACTCATGCTCGCCTCCTTTGACAGGGGGGATAAAACACGCGGCTAGGCTGATAAAGCACTGAAACCAACGAAGACAAGAAGCCTATTTGGACACGAAGGAACAACAAAACAGAAAAACTCGATGGTTAGGCGGGGAAGCCTCGTGCGCTATTTTTTCTTGCGTACTTTGATGCTGGCCTGCGGCGCAGTGAAGGTCACCTTACTATAAGGCTCCAGACTTTCAGTAAGCCAGACATTGCCGCCTATGGTTGAATGATGCCCGATGCTGATGTCGCCCAAAATCGTGGCGCCCGCATAGATAGTGACATGGTCCTCAATATTGGGATGGCGCTTGTGCCCCTTGATTAGATTGCCGCCGCTGTCCTTGGGAAAACTCAGCGCACCCAGGGTCACCCCTTGGTAGAGCTTGACATGGTCGCCGATAACAGCGGTCTCGCCTATGACTACGCCGGTGCCGTGGTCGATAAAGAAGCTCTTGCCTATGCTGGCGCCCGGGTTGATGTCAATGCCGGTGCTGGTATGGGCGTACTCGCTCATAATGCGCGGAATCAGCGGTATCTTCTCGCGGTAGAGCACATTAGCGATGCGGTGTATGCAAATGGCCTTGAAGCCTGGGTAGGCGATGATGACCTCGTCAGGCGAACTGGTGGCCGGATCGCCGTCCAGGGCGGCCTGTACATCTAGCAGTAAGGTCTCGCGCAGCTCCGGCAGCATGCTAAGCAGCTTGTGGCTGCTGTCCTGGGCCACCTGGAAGCAGCTATTGGCGCAGTCACCAGCGCAATGCTGTATCTCGCAGCAGTAAGCGCAGGAACGCTGTATCTGCTCGACCAAATAACGGTTCAGCTTGTCTAAAAGCGCACCAACACTGAAAAACTGGCTGGACTCGGAAAAGTCGTGACGCCCGGAGTAACCCGGAAAAAGTAGCTCCAGCATCATCTCAAGAGCAGCAATCACCGCCTCGCGCTGCGGTATGCCGTTGTGGGCATTCAGGCTGACGCCGTGACCGCTGCGATACGAATGGCAGAAACGCCTTGCGATATCATGAAAAAAACTCTCGTCGCAGAGCTTGTTAATCTGAGGTTCCATATGAGCTCCAGCTAAATCTTCCTGTGCTGTCTAGTATTGAGTTCGTCCCTGTATGTAGTACAGCCTTTAGGCTGCTCCCCGCTCCCGCTCCCGCTCCCGTCCCCGTTCCCCGCCATTCAACAGATTTGTGGCGCCCCTACAGGGCGCCGGATTCGGGGGGGCTTTTACCCAGGGTAAGCGAGGCTCCTGCGGAGCCTCGCTTACCCTGGGCTGTATTAGGTTGCCCCTTCGGGGCGCCAAATGGACTGAATCCCAGAGAAAAAACTGCGTTTTTCAAGAGAATTTTGTTTTTGTGGTTAACCAGCCAGGGTTAATACTTCTGGCAAAATCAAAATCATCTGATGCATTGTGCTGCAGAAACGAGTCGTTTTGCACTTAGCACAATTTGCTACAAAACTGTGTATCTATTTGCGCCGTAGGCGCATAACCATGCTTAACCCCAGGCTTCAGCCTGGGGTGCAGGCAGCCACAAAAACCGGCGCCTCGTAGAGGCGCTACTATGCTCCTCGCTTTCGAGACGCGGTCTAGTCTAAAATCCGGTTAGGCAAGGTCTGGCTTTAGTGTCAAGCATTTTTTTCGAGCATAATGCTTACCGGGCCATCGTTCACCAGGCTCACCTGCATGTCGGCGCCAAAGCGGCCACAGGCCACCTTTATCTTGCCGCATTCACGCAGTTGGCCGACAAAGTACTCGTAGAGCGGCTCGGAGAGCGTCGGGGCAGCAGCCTCGCTAAAGCTGGGGCGCCGCCCGCGCCGGGTGTCGGCATACAGGGTGAACTGGCTGATCACCAGAGCCTCGCCGCCTATATCGAGCAGGGAGAGATTCATTTTGCCCTCCGCGTCCGAGAAAACACGCAGATTAAGGCACTTTTCCACCAGGTAGTCGGCCTCGGCCTGGCTGTCGCCCTGGCAGACCCCGAGCAGCAGCAGCAGTCCACGCCCGCAGCTGCCGGCCAGCTCCCCGTCAATATGAACCGCCGCCTGGCTCACCCTCTGCAAAAACACCCGCATTTCAAGTCCTTAGTCTATCGGCAGCCATGATCTCCTGCAGTCTTTCCTGCACCTGCTCGATGGGCAGCCCAACTACATTGCTGCGCAGCCCCTCTATGTTTTCAATGAGCCTTTCGCCATGCTCCTGTATGGCGTAAGCCCCCGCCTTGTCCAGGGGATTAACCAGAGCCAGATAAGCCCGCAGCCCAGCCAGATCCAGCGCCTTGAAGCGCACACGGGTTTCGGCCTGCCAAATCAGGCGCAGGTCCCACTCACGCTGCAGGCTGACCCCGGTGAAAACACTGTGGCTGCGTCCGGAAAGACGCAAAAGCATGGCCTCGGCCTGAGCCATATCGGCGGGTTTGCCCAGTATCTCTTCATCGCAAACCACCAGCGTATCGGCGCCAAGACAAAGACGCCCAGGGAAAAGCCGCGCCGCAGCCGCCGCTTTCAGCGCCGCCAGACGACAGACCAGCTGCTCGGCGCACTCGCCAGGCAGCGCGCTCTCGTCAATCTGCACCTCGCAAAGGTCAAATTCTATGCCCGCCGCCGCCAACATCTGCCGACGACGCGGAGAACCCGAAGCCAATATAATCCTCATAAGGTCATTTGCCGCCTTAGTGTGTCTTGGTGTGTCTTAGTGTCCAAAAAAGTCCCCAGCAACTGCCCGCTATCTTCTGGCCGCCCGCCCCTGCCTTTGCTTCCGCGCGCCGCTTTTTGCCTTGCCTCGGGGAGCGGCTTTTTCAGCCTTTGGCTTCTCGCGTATTTCCAATACTATGGGCAGCCCGGACTCCGGAAAGAAGGCCTCGCGTATCTGATTTGCCAAAAATTGCTGATAGTTCGCCGGACATAGGTTTTTGCTGTTAACAAAAAGCAGGAATTTTGGCGGCGGATTAAACTTCATCGTGCCATAGTAAATCTTGAAGCGCCGCGTGCCTTTGGAGACCGGCGGATTACGCAGCAGCGTATCCTCCAAAAACTGGTTAAACACCGCGGTGGGCACCATGACGCGCATCTGTTGCCTGACATGGATAAGATGCTCGACGATGCGCGAAAAATTATAGCCGTTCAAGGCCGAGATGATTTGCAGCGGGGCATGATTCATAAAAGGCATATCATGGCGCAGCTGCGCGACAAAGTCAATCGGCTTCTGGCCTTCCTTGTGCAGCAGGTCCCATTTATTGGCCAGCATAACGCATGGTTTGCGCGCATCGACAATCAACCTGGCGATGCGGCGCTCCTGGGTTGAGCAGGGCTGCTGCGCGTCAATCATAAAAAGCACTATATCGCTGCGCCGTATGGCGTTCTCAGTGCGATTGGCGCTAAAGAACTCCACCACAGTGTCCAC
>FZPS01000213.1_pt142 | contig 13077 bp, 12 predicted proteins | sample 1817821 | NCBI WGS metagenome assembly FZPS01 (sample SAMEA104158645, study PRJEB21678) | metagenome | place: Germany | collected 2015-04-21 | reverse complement strand
AATTATAAAACGAAATATAAAACCCGCTTTTGTGGATATAAACCTTAAGGCTTTCCAGGTAGGGCAGGCTCAAGTTTCGGATTAGATTTTCCGATTTTCTGATGCCTTGGAGGCTATCCGAGGCCGGATGTGCAAAATTTCAACTAATGCATTGATTAATTGGAAGGAAATTTACAAACCGGATTTGTGCAAAATTTCAACTAATGCATGGATTTCTTGTGAATAATCTGCTTCTTCAATGCATAACTTGAAATTCTGCACATTTTGTTGAACTCAGTACATAATAATATAGGGTATAAAAACAAGACGGAAATTGGTTGACAGTTCGGTGATTTTTATTGTATAATAGCAACGTCGCCGCGCTGGCGGCTCGGTTTATTCCAAGGTAGCTCAATGGTGGAGCACTCGGCTGTTAACCGATAGGCTGTGGGTTCGAGTCCCACCCTTGGAGCCAAAACTTGGGTCGGGACTCGCGGAGTCCTGACACCGGAAAGACTGCCGGAGTGGCGGAATTGGCAGACGCACAGGACTTAAAATCCTGCGATCCTTCCAGATCGTACCGGTTCGATTCCGGTCTCCGGCACCAAGTAAAAAACGAAAATTGACGCCGCGGGGTAGAGCAGCTGGTAGCTCGTCGGGCTCATAACCCGGAGGTCAGGGGTTCAAATCCCCTCCCCGCAACCAAAAAAATCTCAGCAGGCATAAGCCTGCTGTTTTTTATATTTACCGGTGTTGTTATCATTAATTCCGGTTGTGAGAATGATATTAAATAAAATTCAAAATCAGGATGACGGAGAATAAAAAAAGTTTGAGAAATTACATTATTTGTCATATAATTAGGCATAAACTTTTTTGGACGGTTTATGAAATTGAAAGGGTTTCTTAAGCCCCGGCGCCTTGTCAAGGCGATTTATAAAATGTGTTGTGGAGACGCGGCACCTGTACGAAAGGGATTGACAAACCAATGAACATTCTAATTGCGGATGATGAGGCTGAAATCGAATTTAATAAAAATCAGCCTTGAAGAAAACGGATACACCATCTTGACGGCGCAGAACGGCAGGGAAGCTTTGGACATATTCATGTCGGAGGACGTTCATCTTGCTATTCTCGACGTCATGATGCCGGTTATGGACGATGCATCGGCAGTAGTTGAAAACGACGGAGGCGTCCAGATTGTGGACAAGGAATATCGGGTAGTTTATTCAAGCGGCATCGATACTATCGGAAAAGAAAATCTGAGCATACAGGAATTCACAAGGTTTTTAACGGAAAGCAAAAATAAACCCTATCACTATGATATCCTCTATCAGCCGGAAGGTGAATTCTGGCTGATTGTCACTTTTCCTACTTCCATCAGGCTTGATTTTAATCTCGTACATAATAAAGAAGCATCTCCCGATGATCTAATGCGGGCCGGGGGTGTATTTGCCTTTGTGATATTGATTTATCTTTTGATACTTGCGCTGTTCAGCTATATCTTTTCAAGCATTACCGCGGCGAAGACTACCGTGCCTTTGAAGAAACTTTGTGACGGCACAAGGCTTTTGCGGGAGTGCGATTATTTCGCGAGAGTGGATTTGCGCCTGAAAAACGAGTTTGCCGAATTGCAGGATACTTTTAACGACATGGCAGCCAGGATCGAACAGGAGATTGCATTGCGCAAAAAATCGGAGGAAGACAGGCGCGGGCTGATCCTCGACATTTTCCATGACCTTAAACATGTTTTCTGAAAGACGAATTAAGCGGAAGGAATTAAAGAGGATGAATATTGTAATCTTAGCGGGAGTTCTGAATTTACTTTTGGTTTTGGTGTTTTCAGCTTGCGCTGTACCCGAAGGCAGCATTGTGATTGTTGAGGATGGACACGGATCGGATTTTTCCATGAAGTTTAAGGATTTTAATTCTGAGAACAAGTGCGAATTATCCCTGAACGGAGGCGATGTGATACAAGTGGAAGTTGAACGGGAAGGAGGCGGAATCGCCTTTTTGGTCAGTGGCAGGAAGGGAAGCGAACCGTACAAGGAAACGATATGTTATCCGGTACATTCACCGTCAAAGTTCACGAAATAGATGATTATTCATTTAAGATAAAAGGTAAAGATGTAACGGGGAGCGTTACAGTCAAAATTATTAGCAAAGAAGAAAGATAGGTTATCGATATTTGTATAGCGATATAAAAAACCACAATATCGCATTGTACAATCTTGTATTTCGGCCCAAAAAAGTGTACAATAATCGCAACCCTTTTGAGCGAAGAGACATTTATTTAAGGAAGATACGAGAAAATATGGATAGAGACAGAGAAGAGAAAACCGCTGCGTTTAACAGCATTACACTTGACAGGCTGGAGGAACACCTATTCTTTTTTCATAAAATGTTCGATATTGTAAGGCTTGTAAATCCCGTAAATAAAACGGTGATTGATTACCGTAATGGAAACACTGATGAGATCGATGAAATCTGTTACGATTACTGGAAAAGAGGGGAAATATGCGACAATTGCATTTCTGTCCGCGCATATTTGGCGAATAAATTCTTTATGAAGTTAGAGCAGACCGGCGAAGCAATCATGGTGGTAACGGCTATACCTCTTGAGGGAACACATAAACCGGCCGTGCTTGAATTACTGAAAAATGCAACGGATATGATGATGATAGGAAACGGTATATATTCAGAAGGGCGCATGGTGCGAAATCTGATTGCCGATCTGAACGAACTAATAGTCAAAGATGATCTGACCGGTGTTTACAATAGGCGGTATGTGAACGAGCGGCTGCCCGGTGACATCGCAAAAGCCGCCATGGAGAAGGTACACATAACAGTAATTTTCGTAGATATAGATAATTTAAAAGAAATAAACGATACATACGGACATGTAAATGGCGATAAAGCTATTGTAAATGTTGCCGATGCGATTCTTCAATCCATTCGGACCGATCGAGATTGGGTTGCCCGTTACGGTGGTGATGAATTCCTCATCAGTTTGTATAATGCAACGAAGGAAGATGCATACAAGGTAATCGAACGGATTCGAAGCAGAATTGCCGAATTGGAGCCGGAGGGCGAACCTTCGGTCACCGTATCTCTTGGAATATATACAATGCAGGATACGCTGTTAACCGCACAAGAGTTGATAGAGTTAGCGGATCAGAAACTATATGAAGCAAAGCAGAGCGGTAAAAATCAAACTGCTGATTAATATGATCGGAATACAAAACTCATATGCCTTCCACACTTTGAGTCCCGCCGGTAGGAAAATCCGACGGGGCTTTTATATGTGCAAGTTGAATCTATCAATATTTGTGCTGCGGGAATGCCTGCAAGCTGGCACTGGATTTTAACCGTCTGCTGGTTATCAATGTGATATTTACCCGTTAAGGCATTGTATGATATGCAATGGTCCGCGTAATCCAGTTTTTTAAACTGTGAATACACGTCTCTATCAACTTCAAACATTTCGCTGCTGATGGCAGGACCGATATGCACACGGAAATCAACTGGGTTGCAACGTTCATTTATTATTAAATGCTGAAAGAGTTTTAAGGTAATCTCTTTAATCGTTCCTTTCCAACCGGAATGAATTACACCTACCAGTCCCACTGCATTGTTATAAAATATTACCGGGACACAGTCTGCGGTAAAACAGCATAGCACCAAATTAGCTTCGAAGGTATAAAGGGCATCTACGTCAGGAATCGCAGTATGCAAATCCGTAGCGCCGCGGCCGCTGTCGGAGTAAGTGATTTTGTGGAAATTGGAACTATGGGTTTGATTGGGACAGACGAACATGCCGAGATCAGAACCCAAGACAGAGCTTAGCTTTTTTCTATTTGCCAAGACATTGGCAGGATTCATGCAAGCATGAAGTGCCATATTGCCGCTTTCTGGTTCTTTTTTGTCCTTTAATGTTATCCCCGCAACGATTCGGTTGGATGTCGTATCATTGCCGGTGTAAAGCCGTATTTTCATAACTTCCTCCCAGTTCCTACTATACATTACATTGTTATGAATGCATATGTCTACTCAATGAGGACAAGAACGCTGTTATAATAAATATGTTTTATCTTGCGGTTTTAAGAAAACTGTCAATTTGTATTGATTTATCTGTCGAAAAATGTATAATAAAGTTATCTAACTGAATGTTTAGAAAAACTCGCGAGCATTTATAAATTGCCAGACACATATGCTCTTTCTAAAATTATTCTTTATATACAGGAGGGCATACAATGTATTGGGGCAGTGTGCGTTTTTTCAAACACCTGTTTATAGCGGCGTTTATGCTTGTTTTGATTGGATCAATAAGCCTAGCTGTTTATTTTAAGTATGAAAATACCCAATTGGCTAAAGAATTAAAGACATTAAAATCAAGCAACTTTGCCAGTCTATTGTATGCGCAACAAATGGAGACCGAGTCTTCCTGGCAGCATGTTTCCAGCGTAACGGATGAGAATAACGTTACGCCTAATTTTGATCTCGATTATCAAAATCTCTACCCCGATCTCTATGTGGGAGATATTCCCAAACAGACCAGAGCTGCCAATATGGTGTACCTGACTTTTGATGACGGGCCTTCCAAGTTAACCGAAGATGTTTTAGACGTCTTGAAAGAAAAACAAGTTAAGGCCACCTTTTTTGTCATGGGAAAGAATTTGGAAACGGCTCAGGGGAAGGAGACTCTTAAAAGAATCGTGCGAGAGGGACATGCGGTGGGCATCCATACTTATAGCCACGTGTACAGTCGTATTTACGCATCCGTTGAAGCTTTTCTTGACGATTTTTATAAGACATATAGCAAGATTTACGATATTACTAATGTAAAACCGGAGATATTCCGTTTCCCTGGGGGGAGCATAAACGGTTATAACAGCACTATTTATAAGGAGCTTATTGCGGAAATGGCTCGCCGGGGTTTCGTATATTACGATTGGAATATCTCTTCTCAGGATGCAGCCGGAAATGTTACAAAGCAGCAGGTCTATGATAATGTAGTGTATCCATCCAAGACGAATACAAGAAACGTTGTTTTGATGCATGACAGTGCTGAAAAAGTAAGCACGCTTAAGGCTCTTCCTGAAATTATCGATGAGCTGACAGAATGCGGTTATCAGTTTGATGTTTTGACCCGTAATGTCGCGCCGATTATATTCGGATATAGCGATTGAAATAGAGGTATTTAATCAATCCGGAGGGAAAAACTATGAGTACAAGAAGTATAAGAGAAAATGCAAAACAGGCATGGAAGGAAATACTGGGCGTAGTTGGCATGGACCCTGACGCCGAGAAGGAGGATCAAGAAGAGGCTGCATTGACTGACGCGGAGTTAGAACCTGCGCAGGATTTTGAGCAGACATATACAATGCATAAGGATGTGAAAGTGTATCCGGTAAGCGTTATATCGGATGGCATGACGGTTAATGGGGATGCAAAGGTTCAGGGGGATCTTGAACTTCGTGGTGCAATGAAAGGCAACATCAAAGCCGACGGCAATGTGACGATAACCGGTAAGCTGCTGGGTGATCTTGATTGCACAAAGGACGTAATATTAATATCTGCAGCTGTACAGGGAAATATTTCCACATCAGGAGTAATCAGCCTGGATAAGGAATCAACCGTAGTAGGAGACATAAGGGCGAAGAGCGTTACAATTGATGGTAAGGTTAAAGGATCGTTGGTTTTGGAGGACTCAGCCTGTTTCCAAAAGGATGCCGTACTCATCGGTGATGTGACCGCCGGAAGCATATCTATGAGTGAAGGAGCACAAATTATCGGTTCGCTGCAGATAAATACGAGCCAGGTGCCTCATATAGAACTTACTAAACTCGAAGATATAGAACTGTAATTTCATCCTCTGTGCAGACCTGTGTCCTTGCAAAAGGAGGTGAAATTTATGAAAATACCATATAATAAGCTGGTGCGCGACAAGATCCCGCAGTTGATCGAAGAAAGCGGGAGAAAGCAGACTTCTCGTGTTCTGAACGAGGGTGAGTATTTCAATGCGCTCATTGACAAAATAATAGAAGAAATAGAGGAATTTCGCGCAAGCGGAGAAGAAGAAGAAATAGCCGACGTGTATGAAGCATTGGATTGTTTGGTGAAACTAAAGGGATACGAACCCATGCACATTGATTACATCAGACTGATAAAACGTGAGGCCAGAGGGTCTTTTAAGGAACGAATATTGTTGATAGATGTAGAGGAAGCCTAATAATGATCAATTTTGTCGTTCCTTAAAGGGATTGAAGAACAATAAACAAAAGAAATTCCGATACTTGCAAGCTGGAGAGCTGGCGAAGATCTTCAGCTTTTCTATTTACATTCATTGATAATTAATGGTAATATTATCTCCCGATCGATATACCTAGTTTTTTAATTAATCTTTATTTTATATCGGTTTATTATATCAAAACCTACATTTTGACAAGATTCGATGCCTCAGGGTGCTATTCTGAACGCACTGGTAGTGGTGAAAGAATAGGAGGATGAGGGAATGAAATCTGCTAAGCAAGATGAAATGCAAGAGTTTTTTTACTTGTGCCATGATATAAAAACTCCTCTATCCACTATTATGGGCATGGCTTCTATTACATGGGCGGAGTTGGATGACCGGGAAAAAGTGAAGGACCGGCTTGACACAATCGAAACAGCATCGAGCTATCTGCTGTCCATGATAAACGATATATTGGATTATTTTAAAATCGTTAACGGTAAGATGCATATTCGCAAAGAAACATTTAGCCTTGTAAAAAGTGTTGATTTTTTAAACAAGTTACTTGTTCCTTCGATGCAAAAAAAGCATCAAACATTTGAAATAAAGCTTAAGCATGTATACCAGGATAGTTTGATCGGCGATTCCTTGCGCATAAAGCAGATACTTACCAATCTGTTGACAAATTCCATCAAGTATACCGGTGAAGGCGGAAAAATAACCTTGGAGTTCATTCAACATTCCAAATCAGATAATTCCTTGATTCTTGAAATGCGAGTCAGTGACACAGGCATCGGCATGAGCGAAGAATTTATGAAAAGAATGTTTGAGCCCTTTGCCCATGCCGGAGATGATAATGAAGTTTCTACGGGATTAGGGCTATGTATAACTAAGCATTTAGTCGATTTGATGAACGGTGAAATACAAGCCGCCAGCAAACCGGATAAAGGAACTACTTTCACTGTACGAATCCCTTTAGATCTGCCTCCGTATCAGCAAGACCTCTCTAATAATTCCGATTCCAATTCTCAAAGTAATAAAACAGTTGCTGAACACTTAAAAGAATACGATTTCAGAGGGAAGTGTGTTCTCATAGCAGAGGATAACAAAGACATGCTTGAGATTACGGCGACAATGCTTAAACACTCGGGAATCAGCATACTGGGCGTAGAAAACGGAGCAAAAGCCTTGGAGTATTTCCGTAACTCTGCCCCGGGTTCCATTGATATGATCCTTGTGGATGTTTATATGCCTGTTATGAATGGGCTTGAAACGGCTGCGGAAATTCGCAATTCCGATCATCCGGATGCACATCAGGTGGCAATCTTCGCGGTTACAGCAAGTGACAACGAAGAGGATGAAGCCAATGCACTTCGTTGCGGAATCAATGAGTATATCAAAAAACCCATTGATAATTATCATCTGTTCAACCTAATGAACCGCTATTTGACAAAAGAAAACTAATAAGATTTTATAGCACGTATATGCTGCCGGTCTATCGCATAGAAATATACGATAGATTTATTTTGCCTGCAATTATAGGTTATGAATAATATTGAATCGGTGGGTCATGGATACGAAGGATATCATCCGGATCATTCGCAATGCGAAAAAGGTAACGCCTGTGAAAGTATATTTAAAGGAGCGGCAACCTATCGATTTTGAGAATTGCCGCTCATTTGGCTGTGGAGATAGAATAATTTTCGGAGATTGGTCCGATATCGAGCCAGTGCTCAGGCAGCAAGCAGAGAATATCATAGATTATGTAGTGGAATGCGACAGAAGGCATTCGATACTTCCGTTGGCAGATATATGTTCTTTCAATGCAAGAGTGGAACCGGGAGCAATAATACGGAGTCCAGTAACTATTGGAGATCATGCGGTTATCATGATGGGAGCGGTCATCAATATCGGCGCTTCGATAGGCAGAAACACCATGATCGACATGAATGCGGTCTTAGGTGCGAGAGCTATAGTGGGAGAAAATTGTCACATCGGTGCCGGTGCGGTTCTTGCAGGTGTTCTGGAACCCGTGAGTCAGAATCCCGTCATAATCGAAGATGATGTGTTGATTGGGGCTAATGCGGTAATATTAGAAGGCCTGCGCGTCGGAAAAGGCGCAGTTGTCGCTGCAGGAGCGGTAGTAATTTCCGATGTACCTGCGGGGACTATGGTTGCAGGGGTACCAGCTAAAGTTATAAAAAAAGTGGAGGAAATCAGTGCCGTCAAGCGAGAAATATTGCATGTACTGCGTGAGATCGAGTAGGCCATATTTGTTCTGTGGGGCTATCTAACGCAACAAACGTAGAATTTATTGCGGAAAGAATAAATTCATAACTTGTGCTACGAGGAAACAGACGGTAAGTCCACATATGGTGGGTATAAAGAAGGCTGCAGCGGTCCATTTCCAGCTTGCTGTCTCTTTTCTTACGGTTAGGCATGTAGTGCCGCATGGAAAATGAAGCAGGCAGAAAAGAAGTGTGCAGAGAGCCGTGGTGGTGTTCCATCCGTTATCCAACAGCAAGGTTTTCAATTGGAAAATATCGAGTTCAGATATGCTTCCCGCAGCCAAATAGGTCATAATAATGATTGGGACTACTATTTCATTGGCCGGGAACCCCAGTATGAAGGCCATCAGAATTACTCCGTCGAGACCAAATAGCCTTGCGAAGGGGTCGAGAGCTCCGGTAAGTGTATGTAAGAGTGTTGAATCGCCAGTATTTGTATTGGCAAGAAACCATATTATAATTCCGGCGGGGGCAGCGACGACTACCGCTCTTCCCAATACAAATATAGTTCTGTCCAATAATGAACGAACAATTACTTTGCCGATCTGTGGACGGCGATAGGGTGGTAGTTCTAATACAAAGGAAGAAGGAAATCCTTTTAATATGGTCATAGACAGAATCTGTGAAAGCAGAAGTGTAAAGAAAACGCCCAGCAAAATGATAACCAGGAGAAGGCTTATAGCGAGGACGTCCTTTTCTGGTCCCATGGTATGGCTTACAAAAAACATACTTATTAGAGCGATGAGCGTCGGAAATCTCCCGTTACAGGGCACAAAATTGTTAGTCAGAATGGCTATCAATCGCTCTCTGGGGGAATCGATGATCCGGCAGTTCATTACCGCGCAGGCATTGCAACCGAATCCCATACACATGGTAAGAACCTGTTTTCCGTGAGCCCCCACTCGTCGGAAGCAGCGATCCATGTTAAATGCTACCCTGGGCAAGTAACCCGAATCTTCCAGAAGGGTAAAGAGCGGAAAGAAAATAGCCATGGGCGGCAGCATTACGGAGACGACCCATGCTACAGTCTGATAGATTCCGAAAACCACCAGATCGACAATTTGAGCCGGCGCATTTAAGTCTGTTAACAGTAGAAACAGCCGATCTTGCATTTCAAACAAAAAATAATGTAAAAAATCTGAAATATAGTTTGCACCTCGTAACGTAATCCAAAAAACAAGCGCAAGCAAAAGTAGCATAATAGTATAACCAAATGATTTGGATGTGACGATGTTATCCAATGTCCGGTCGGGGGCGTTGTAATCCCTTCGCTTCAATCGCACGCATGCTCTATAAAGCTCGCTGGCTCGATTCAGGTAGTCCATTATCTTTTCTTCTGAAAGCTCTTTGGTTATAGGAGGTATAGGCGAGGAGCTCATAGGTTTTTTTGTTAACGCCAAAATCTGGTCTTTCAGTTTATCCAGATTCTTCTTGGATCTGGCCACCACGCCGACAACAGGAATGTTCATGCGCCGGGACAGGGAATCCAAATCTATTTCAATGCCCTTTTTATTCGCTTCGTCTAACAAATTGACGCATAAAACAACATTTTTATAGGTTTCTGCCACTTGTAATGCCAAATTTAGATTTCGTTCCATACAGGTAGCATCCACAACTACTACCACTGCGTCCGGGCTTTTATTATTCAAGTACTCGATAGCCACCTCTTCTTCGGGGGAATTTGCCGTGAGAGAATAGATACCCGGCAAATCTATAAGAGAGAAGGCCTGGCCTCTATGTACATATGTTCCAGAGGCCAGAGAAACAGTCTTACCGGGCCAGTTGCCGGTATGCTGAGAAAGTCCTGTAAGGCCGTTAAAGACCGTGCTCTTGCCTACGTTGGGGTTGCCTATCAAAGCGATATTTTTGACCGTCATACTTATACTCCGAACCGCAAATTTTCACATAAGACTTGATACCAATACTTTTTCCGCATCGCAATTGCGCAGGGCGATTACTGCCCCCATGATAAAGTAGGCGATTGGGTCACCGGCAGGACTTTTATGCAACGCTTCTACAAGAGTGCCTTGTATCAGTCCGAGATCCAGCAGTCTACGCCGTTCCGCTCCTTCTGCAGCCAGATTGACGACAATGGCCTTTTTTCCGATAAGTAATTGATCCAACGAATGTACGTCTCCCTCCATGACCTTTTCTCCGTTTCAATGATTTTAATTAAATTTTGCTAGGATATTGTATGAAGAAGCAAATTGGAATGTGAGTCGGCAACGTTGGAAATGATTATTAGAGCAGACAGAGTATTAGGCAAGTGAAACAATTGAAATTTTGATGACACTTCCGACTAAAAAATAGTCAGAAATACCTATAAGGGAAAATCAAAAACAAAAACAAGCACTCTCAAAGTGTTGAAAATGCTTGTTTTCTCTTGGAGGCGACACCCGGATTTGAACCGGGGGTAAAGGTTTTGCAGACCTCTGCCTTACCACTTGGCTATGTCGCCATATGCTTGTTAAAATTCCGTATAGCTATATCTCATCTTCGTTCGTAATCGGTTACGTATATCAGTATACGCGCCCTCACACTCACTTGATTCGCCTACGCTATCCGAAATTTTTCCTGCGCATAGCATTTTGCTGTGCGGGGCCTCGGAACAAAATGTCCGAGGCCTGCCGAAAATTTTGTTGGCTAGGGTAGCAGGATTCGAACCTGCGAATGACGGAGTCAGAGTCCGTTGCCTTACCACTTGGCGATACCCCAACGATAAAATTTAGTGGGGTGGGTAGTGGGATTCGAACCCACGCATACAGGAACCACAATCCTGGGTCTTAACCACTTGACGATACCCACCGTAATAAATGGCGATCCGGATCGGGCTCGAACCGACGACCTCCAGCGTGACAGGCTGGCATTCTAACCAACTGAACTACCGGACCGCATGGTAGCGGCGAGTGGAGTCGAACCACCGACCTTCCGGGTATGAACCGGACGCTCTGACCAACTAAGCTACACCGCCATATTTTGCGACATAGGCATGTCGCAACAAAGATATTACCATCGTAAAGGTTGCGTGTCAAGGGATATTGGATATTTCTAGAGTAATATTATCATAAGATCTAAAACGAATTATATTTCCTGAAACTGATGCTGAAACTGATGGAAAAATGTATTTTTTGTAGCTGCGTGGCAAAGGAAAATAATTGTTAATAATACTTGCAAACCTTGAAATTTTGTGCTAATATGAAACCCAGAGTTTATTGTAATTATTAGCCGTTGCTAAGAGTGGGCATTCCCACTCTTCATTTTTTCGCCTTAAAGCAAAAATGCAAGAGAGGAAATTAGAAGGACGAATGTCAAAGAAAAAAGTGATAGATTTGGTGACAGAGGAGCTGGCACCTTATTTACAAAAAGAAGGATATACATTATATCATACGGAGTTCGTTAAAGAGGGCAGGGACTGGTTTTTAAGAGTTTTCATTGAAAAGGCGCCGGAACATCCGGACGAATGGCCCGGTAACGTCAGTGCCGATGATTGCGAAAAGGTGAGCCATTTCTTAAGCGACAGATTGGATCAGCTTGATCCTATTGAACAGAATTATTACCTGGAGGTTTCGTCGCCCGGAATGGATCGTCCCTTGCTGAAAGACGAAGATTTTATTCGCTATAAAGATCGTCTGGTAGATGTTAAACTCTATGAGAGCATAGACGGCAAGAAGAAGCTCACAGGAAAGTTGATTGGCCGTTCTGACGGCTATCTCCATATAGAAGATAAAAAGGGGAAAGTTCTGGATCTGCCCCGGGAAAAAGTATCGAAAATAAATCTCACCATAGTATTTTAAGGAGGAAAGAGTTCGGCATGAACAAAGAATTGATTCTCGCCATGGATGATCTGGAGAAAGAGAGGGACATATCGAAAGATTTGCTTATTGAAGCCATCGAATCCGCTTTGGTTTCTGCATATAAGAAAAACTATGGCACAGCTCAGAATGTAAGGGTCAGCATAGATCGTGAACGGGGCGATGTTGATGTCTTTATGAGGAAAGACGTGGTTGATGTAGTCACGAATCCTCTCGTAGAGGTGGCTCTTGAAGAGGCGAGAGCCATCGACCCGGAATATGAACTGGGTGATGTTATTGAATATAAGGTTACGCCAAAGGACTTCGGACGGATTGCTGCGCAGACAGCAAAACAAGTCGTGGTGCAGCGCATCCGCGAAGCGGAAAGAGGTATTATTTACGAGGACTATGTGAACCGCCAAAGCGAGATCGTTACCGGCATCATTCATAGGATCAGCAATGAGACTGTCTTCGTCAATCTTGGGAGGACCGAAGGCATTCTTCCCGTGAATGAGCAGGTAAAAGGAGAGCGATACGAAGTTAACAGCCGTATTAAAGTATATATAATGGATGTGAAGAAGACCACCAAGGGTCCCCAAGTCTTTTTATCCAGATCCCATCCGGGATTGGTCAAACGGCTTTTTGAACTGGAAGTTCCGGAAATCCAGGACGGAATAGTAGAGATTAAAAGCATTGCAAGAGAAGCAGGCTCACGAACCAAGATTGCGGTGTATTCGGATGATGAGAATGTGGATCCGGTAGGCGCTTGCGTAGGCACAAGGGGGATCCG
>FZPS01000139.1_pt232 | contig 13079 bp, 10 predicted proteins | sample 1817821 | NCBI WGS metagenome assembly FZPS01 (sample SAMEA104158645, study PRJEB21678) | metagenome | place: Germany | collected 2015-04-21 | reverse complement strand
TGATTTTCCAACATTAGGTAATCCGATAATTCCGACTTTAAGTGACATTCCTGCTCCTTTCGCATACTCATAGTAATTATATTACTTATGAGTAAATAAAACAAATAACACAACAAAAAAAGGTTAGTTCCCTAACCTTTTTTAAGTTTTATCGCATTTTAGAGTTTTTCTATATTGATTGCACGATCTCCACGATCTGTAGATTCAACATCGAACTTAACTTTTGCACCGTTTTCAATAGTTTTGAAGCCATCCATTACTAATGCTGAGTAGTGGAAGAAAATTTCTCTTTCATCTTCAGTTGTAATAAATCCAAAGCCTTTATTTTTATTGAACGTTTTTACTGTTCCCTTCATCCTTAATCCTTTCCTTACATGTGATAATTTTATCACCTTTGTAGCAAAGAGACACCTTAAATTTTTACAAAATACTCTTTTATCACAAAGATTGATTAAATAATGTCAGTGGATTGCCTTTTTTTAAAGTGAAACTTGAAATAAAACCTCCGATAATAGCAATAACTATACCAATTAAAGTAACAAAAATATGCGGAATTATATTAAACGAGAAAAGAACATTATTCATAAAGTATTCGCTTAATTTAATATTAACGACAATATTAATTACAAATAACAATAAATTTGAGAAAATACTACTTATTAATCCAATAATAACGGCGTTACTAAAAAATATTGATCTAATCTCATTAATATTTATTCCTAAAAATCTAAATAAATAAAATTCCTTTTTACTTTCTAATATCGTTAATTGAATTACCATAATAACAATAATAATTGAAATGAAAAGAGCAAATGTTGACATAAATAGCAGTAATTTTGTAAATCGATTAATAGTTTCATCAATCCCCTTACTAAGATCTTTAGAAGGATTTATTATTTGTAATTTTGGATTATCTTGCTTAATTTTTTCAATTTCTTGATCGCTCAATTTTTCGTTATCTTTTAATGTAATTAACGCGCCATTTGGAATTATTTTATGTGCCCCAAAACCTAAGAAATCTTTATAGAAAATAATCGGCCATAAAGATTTATGATAAAAAACAAGTTTTTCTTCGTTAATAATGTTAACAACTTTCAATTTTTTATAAACATAATTTACAATCATGTTTCCGTTAATTGCTTGAATGCGCTCCTTTTCTGTCGCAATAAAAATTGTCTTATTTATTGACTCAATATTATGACCAAATAACTTATTTTCAAGACCTTTACTAATAATAATTTCATTATATTCTAATTCATTTATATCAACATTTTGTTCTTTTAGGGCTGAAAATGCAGCGTTTTCTTTATTACCAAGACTTAAACTAGATGAGGCCGCTCCATCAGGCATATTAAAGTGTTCATAATTGTTAATGTCTCGTTTTTGATCTGCAAACAGAACTTCTTCTAAAAGAGACTCACTGCTTGAAAAATATAAAGGGGTTTGGAAACCTGATATTAGTGAATTACCAACAGTCACAAATGAACCCGTTGCAGTATAAAAATATGATTCTGTTTTGTTAGAAAGGTAATCTAACGACTGATATTTTGAAATAGCTGGATATCCATATGGTTTTTTATATAAAAGGATTCTTTTTTGAAAGAATTCATTATATAGAGTTATAAATGTTTTTTCATTCCCTAACTCAAGAAGAAAATTAGGATTATCAACAGATTCTTCGCATATTTTAAAGGATTCATTTGATAATAAGTAATAATTTTTCTTTAGTGTCCATGGTAGTTCATCAATCTGACTTAAATTCAAATTTGATAAAAGCCTCATTTGGTCTTCAAATAAAACTTCCGGTAAACAAAGATTATTATGAATAATACCTGTTTTATGAGATCTTCTAACTGCGACTAAATTAAATACTTGTTCATCTTCATATCCCCATTCTTCATTTTCAACACTGATAATAATTTGAGGTTTGTGATAGGATAATTTCTCTCCAATTTTTATTGGTTGACTTTGAATGTTTAAACCGAAAATTTGATGTAAAAGACGATAATCGCTTGGGCCTAAATTTAGAATTATTTCATCATTTTGCAACGGATGATTAATTTTTGGAAATATTGAATTAGAATCCACTTCAGATATATGAATAATTTCTTTAAAACAATTTAATGATAAATCTCTAAAGTCATATGTAAGTCCATACATATTTATAGTTGTTTCTACTTTTGTTTTAAAGAAATTATTAAAATCAACAACATAATTTACACCAACAAACTCATTTGAAATATTTCGTTGATGCGCAAATAAATAAGCTTCATTCTTATCGCAACTCTCAATATTGTTTTGAAAATCTATTTCGTTTTTTTCTTGAACAATTAATGTGTTTTTTGGGATTAAAGCATTAAATGTATGATCAAATTGTTGTTTTATAGTTGTCATTAACATCGTACCAACACCAATTCCGATTAAACCAATCGATGTAGCTCCGATACAAATTGAGGTTCTTATCTTTTTCTTTTTTAGAATATTCATTCCTAACTTAAATCTTGTTAAAAGTGGTAATTTACTATTTTTTAATTTGTTAACACTAATTGTTGTAATTCTTTTTAATGGTTTTTCCCTTATTTGTAATTTAATTGAAGAAACTTTCCCATATTCTAAATTAATGATTTGATCTCCATATTGTTCAATTAATTCATCATCATGACTAACCATAATCACAAGTTTTTCGCTTGCCAGAGTTTGTAATATATTCATAATTTTATGTTTGTTTTCAACATCAAGAGCACCGGTTGGCTCATCAGCTAAAATAATTTCTGGATCATTAAATAGTGCACGTGCAATTGCAACTCTTTGTTTTTCACCACCTGAAAGAAGTGAAACATTCTTTTCTTCATAACCGTATAGTCCAACAAAAAATAATAAATCATTAACCTTTTTACGACATTGTCTTTCATTTAAAGAATCTAGTTTTCTTGAAGGTAAAACAATATTTTCATAAACATTCTGTGACTCAAGAAGTAAATAATGTTGAAATATAAAACCGATTGTTCGGTTTCTATAAATATTTAATGCATCTTCAGTAAAATGTTTTAGATTTCGATTTTTTATTAATACTTCTCCTTTATAATGATTAATAAAACCTGCAATTATATTTAATAAGCTCGTTTTTCCACAACCTGAGGGACCCTTAATACAAATTAAACCTTTCTTAGGAAAACTTAATTTATTAATATTTAAAACATTTGTTTGAGAATTAAAACTAAGCCTGACATTATTAAAAACAATCACTCTTGTGACAAACTCCTTACAAGTGGTTTTTTTATGATAAATAGATAAACAGATAAGTTAATAATAAATGTTATAAATATTAATGAAATTATAACTATGAAAATGATTAAAAAAGGAATTCCTTTAATTGGTAAAAAAGGTGAGAAAATAATATTTTTTAATCCTGTATATTTAAAAATGTATTTATTAACTATTGCTATTATTGGCTTAGTAATAAAAATCGAAAATAGTGAAAATAAATTTATGATTACACCTTCTTTAAAATATGTTGAAAAAACTTCTTTTCTAGATGCGTTTAACGAAAGTAATATACCTATTTGCTTTTGTTTATCATATATTTTTGTATAAGTTATAATACTTAAAATTGTAATTGTTCCTAATAGACTTATAATTAGAAAACCAATTAATGCGATGTCAATAAAAGAAACAACACTATTAATTACTTCTATTGAAATTAAATTTGGGCTATTAAATTGCAAATAATTGGTACCACTTTTTAATGTTTTATTCATTTCAATGGCCTTTTTAACTTCATCTAAATTGTTAAAGTAAATCCGATATGAATAATTCGTCAATGGATGATGATTAGGAAGTTGCAATAAATATGTATAAATTGAAGTATTGGTTTTTTTATACATACTAAAGTTATCTAATTTATAATTATTCAATGTTTCTAGCCACGAGCGATGAGAAAAATATATTTTAGGCGTTGACATAAAATCATTTTCATTAATTATCGCTCTTAATGATAGAAATAATTTAATGTCTATAATATCTTTTTGTTGGATATTATGTTCATCAATAAAAAAGATTTCATAGTTAAGCTTTAATTTGAATAAGCCATTATTAATTACTTTATCACCATACTTGTCGATTAAAATATTTTTAAGTGTTTGATTAATTAAAATATGATAATCGACATCTTTAATATCTTTAATTTGATCAACAATTTTAGTGTCGATTTGTTCAAAAGACCTTATAAATGTAGTTGTTACTTGTATTTTTTCATCATTAAAATAGTATTCCCCGCTTGAGAATAAAGGCAGAAAATTTATCGAATAATTCAAGTTAGGAAAATACCTTTTTAATGACTCAACTTCACTAACGAGTGGCCTTGTTGTTCTTACTAATTGCAAAGGTGAATCTTTTAAATTAATTACTTCATTTTTAGTTAGATCTAATTCCTTGTTATCTAAAAAGCCATTCAATACATTATCTAAGTAGACTTTATTACCAATTTTAAAACCTACCATTACAAAACTAGCTAACAAACATACAAAAAGGCTTAATGTAGATAGAATGTTCTTAATTAAATCTTTCCTAATATTATTAAATACAATAAGGTTCTTCCATTGTTTTTGAGTTTTCTTCATATAATTGACCGTTTTTTAAATTAAAAATTTTATCAGCTACTTTTTTAAATAACTTTTTATTATGCGTAATAACAATTATTATTTTTTTATAACTTAACTTTTTAAAATTATCAACAATAATATTAGCTGTTTTTTCATCGAGTGCTCCAGTTGGTTCATCTGCTATTATGATTTCAGGATTCGAAACAATAGCCCTTAAAATACTAATTCGTTGTTTTTCGCCACCAGAGCAAAATTTCACTTTTTGATTAATGATATGAGTAAGTTGAAATTGTTTAAATAATAAATTTATTTCTTGTAAATTTATTTTTTGGTTTGTTATGTACGCACTTAAACATACATTATCAAAGGCTGTTAAATCATTAAAAAGATAGTGGTTTTGAAAAATTAAAGCTATATTTGTTGGTTTATAATCAATTAGCTTATCATTTATATAAACTTTACCTGAGGTAGGAAAATCTAACCCACTGATTAAATTCAATAAGGTAGTTTTGCCACTTCCTGATGGCCCACAAAGCACATACAACCCAGGCTCATCAATCAAAAGATTTATTCTTTTAAGGACTTGTAATGGGTAATCCTTTTGCCAAAAAGTTTTATTAATATTAACCAACTTAATTTTAGCCATAAAAAAACACCTCTATATATAAATTGGTTAGAGGTGTTGAATTTTATTCTTTATTTAATATTTGATGGTCTTGATGAGAAATAAAAGCTTTAACTTTTTTATTAAATTCATGTCGAGGCAACATAATTACATTGCCACACCCTTGACATTGAATTTTTATATCAGCTCCGATTCTAACAATTTGAAAAACCCTTGTCCTATTTATACAAGGATGAGGTTTTTTCATTTCGACTAGATCATATAAATCAACCTTCATAATTAAATTGGTTCTTGTTCCATTTTTACTGCTGCAGGTAATTTAGGAAGCCCAGGCATCGTTAATATTTTTCCAGTAATTGGGACTAAAAACCCTGCACCAGCACTTAAATTAATTTCACGAATTGTAATATTAAAGCCTCGTGGAGCATTTAAAACATTAGGATCATCAGTAAATGATTGAGGTGTTTTGGCCATACAAATCGGCAACTGATCAAACCCCATTTTTTCATATATCTTAATTTGTTCTTCAGCTTTTTCTGTATAAACAACTCCTTCTGCACGATAAATTTCCCTGCAAATTGTAGCTATTTTTTCCTTAATCGGCTTATTTAATTCATACAAGAATTTAAATTGAGAGTCCTTTCCCTCATCGAGAATTTTCTTAACCTTCGTTGCTAAATCGATAGCACCTTCACTTCCATTTAAGAATGAATCAAGGAAACTTACTTCATAACCTTCTTTTTTACACCATTCAGTTAAAGCTATAACTTCATTTGGACTATCATCTTTAAAATGATTGATTGCAATAACAACAGGCAAGCCATATTTTTTAAGGTTTTCAGCATGTTGTTTCAAATTTGCACATCCATTAATAAGTGCATCAACGTTTTCAATATGACTATCTTCAAGTTTGGCGCCACCATGCATCTTTAAAGCACGGATTGTTGCTACTAAAACTGATAATGATGGTTTAAGATTTCCAACACGACATTTAATATCAAAGAATTTTTCAGCTCCTAAATCTGCTGCAAAGCCTGCTTCAGTAATGACAGTATATGAGAGTTTTAACGCAAGGCGCGTTGCAATTAAAGAATTACAGCCATGAGCGATGTTTGCAAATGGACCGCCATGAATAATACATGGGTTTCCTTCAAGGGTTTGAACTAAATTAGGTTTTAAAGCCTCTTTCATAAGTTTCATAATGGCATGACTTATTTGAAGTTCATCTAGTCTAATTGGTCGCCCATCTTTAGTGTAGGCAACGATAATTTCCTTTATCCTTTTGTGAAAGTCTTCACGATCGCGAGCAATACACATAATCGCCATTAATTCGCTTGCTACAGTAATCATAAAGCCATCTTTTCTTGGTACTCCATTTCCTTCACCAAGTGCAACTTCAATTTCACGTAAAGCACGATCATTCATATCTAAAGCTCGTTTCCAAACTACACGATTTGGATCAATATCTAATTGATTGCCTTGAAAAATATGGTTATCAATTACAGCACTAATTAAGTTAATTGAACTCGTTAACGCATGCATATCTCCTGTAAAATGGAGATTTATTTCTTCTTTTGGTTCAATACTAGCTAATCCTCCGCCGGTAGCCCCGCCTTTAATACCAAATACAGGACCTAGTGATGGTTCACGTAGACATAGAATCGCTTTTTCGCCAATACGACGCATACCATCAAGAAGGGCAATTGATGTAGTAGTTTTGCCTTCTCCTGCTTTCGTAGGCGTTATTGCAGTAACCAAAACTAAGTTACCATCTTTTCGCTTTTTCATTTTTTCAAAAAGATCGTCACTTAATTTCGCTTTATATTTTCCATAAAACTCCAGATATCTTGGCTTTATACCAGCCTTTAATGCTACTAGATTAATTGGTTCAAACTTTTTCATTTTTACACTCCTTATATTTTTTAATTAAAAATGATAATGCTTCATTACTATTATTAAACCACTTTACAGGCAATTGGTGTTTAAAAAATGTATTTTGTCGTTTAGCATATTGCCTAGTACGTAGTTTTATTAATTGTTTTAATTCTTCTTCACTCATGTTTTTGTTTTTTATAACTTCTTCATATCCAATTGCTTTAAAAGCTGGTGAGGACGAATTATATTTAGATAATAATTGTTTAATCTCACTAAGTAAGCCATTACAAAACATTTCTTCAACGCGTCTATCAATTCGTTGTTCAAGTTCTTCTTTTGATAGAGAAATCCCTACAAAAACAACGTCAAAAAGCAATTCTTTACTCTGTTTTGCCTCTATTTCACTTTTTGTTAAACCACTAGATTTATAAATCTCAATTGCACGTAAAACGCGACGACGATTTTGTGGATGTGTTTTAAGAGCGGCTTCTTTATCAATTTTTAGTAAATATTCATATAAGTCATCATTTGTATAAGAATCATATTCACTCATATCAATTTTTGGGTGATCGATAAATTTATAATCATAAAATACACTTCTTATATATAAGCCCGTTCCACCAACAAAAATAATTGCTTTGCCTTCTTTTGTTAGTTGTTTAATTAATTCCCTTGCTTTCTCTTGATACCTTTTTACATGGTATTCTTCACTAATTAAGCATTGATCAAAAAGATAATGTGGGACAATTTGTCTTTCTTCAATAGTTGGTTTTGCAGTTCCTATATCAAGTTCTTTATACACTTGAAAAGCATCAGCATTAACAATCACGCCATTTACTTTTTTGGCAAATTCAAGCGCAAGACCACTTTTTCCTGAAGCGGTTTGCCCACAGATTACATAAATCATGTCCCAGTCCTTTTAAACATTTTTTCTAATTCATATTTTGTAAAGCGAATTATTACAGGTCTTCCATGAGGACAAGTATATGGATTTGTCGTTTTTGATAAAGAATCAATTATATTTTTCATATCACTAATTGATAAAAATTGATTAGCTCTAATTGATGCTTTACAAGCCATTGAAGAAATTGCTTCCTTGTGTAATTTGGTTAAATCTAGTTCATTTTCGTTTATGGCTATATTAATTACATCACGCACATAAAGTTCTTCATCATATCCTTTTTGAAATATCGGTACTTCTTCAACACGAAAAGAATTAATACCAAAAGGTACTAGTTTAATTCCAACGGTTAATAATAATTCAAGTTTATCTTTTGTTAAAAGTTGTGTTTCTGCTGCTGTTAAATCAATTAAAAGAGGAGTAAGGGGTGAGCGAACATGTTTAGGTTTAGATAAAACTTCTTGAAAATGTTCATAGTTTATTCGTTCCATTGCGGCATGTTGATCTATTAAACAAAACCCACCTTCGCCATCTTCACATACAATATAGGTAAGATTTAATTGTCCGATAGGTTGCAAAAAAGGACTCTTTATTACAGAATCGTCATCTTTTTTTATTTCCAGTGGCCTTTGAGGTAATACTTCACTTTCTTGTTTTTGAATAATTGGTGATTCTTTTTCTTTAACACTATCTTCAAATTTTAAAGTTAATTGTTCGTATTTTTCTTCAGCTTTCTTTTCGTAAATAAAGGGTTCACTTTGATATGGTCGAGCGACTAAATCAGTTTGTAGTAATGTTTCAGGAATTAGTCTAATTAAAGCAAGTCGTAATTCAGTTTCTTTTGAAAAGCGTACTTCTTTTTTTGTTGGGTGCACATTAAAATCAACTAGGGCGGGTTCAATTTTAAAGTTTAAGACTACAAAAGGATAGCGAGTCGGTGCGAGAAAATCATGATAAGCATCAATAATTGCAGCTTGGACTTTGGGCATATAAACATTTCGCCCATTTAAATTAACAATTATTGAATAGCGATTGCTTCTTGCAAGTTCAGCCTTACCTAAATATCCTTCTATTTCATAATCTGGCGTTTTATAGGAAAACGGAATCAAGTTTTTAGCAACATGAAGTCCATATAAATTCATTATTGTTTCTTTTAAATCACCACGGCCAGATGTTTCAAGGCGCAATTTGTTATCTATGTATAAAGAAAAAGCAACTTCAGGATGTGCTAAGGCTAGTCTTGTAAATGTTTCAATCGTATTTGCGTTTTCAGTATAATCTGCCTTTAAATACTTCAATCTAGCAGGGGTGTTATAGAAAAGATTCGTTATTTTAACGATGGTTCCTTTTCTACTCCTAGCAACTTCTGAAGTAAGTACATTATTTTTTATTTTAACTAATGTGCCTACATCACCTTGAGAAGTGAGAAGTTCAACATTTGCAACAGAACTTATTGAAGGTAGTGCTTCACCACGAAATCCGAGCGTTTTAATATGGAATAGATCAAACTTAGAATTAATTTTACTTGTTGCATGACGAGAAAAAGCAAGAATAGCATCTTCTTTACTCATGCCCTCTCCATTGTCTTCAACGCGAATTTCTTCTCTCCCTGCTGCAACAATATAAACTGCTATATTGTTTGCGTTAGCATCAAGAGCATTTTCAACTAATTCTTTTACAACACTTGATGGACGTTCAATTACCTCGCCAGCTGCAATTTGATTAGCAAGTTCAATATCTAAAACATGAATTTTACTCATTATCTAATTCCTTTTTAATTTCATACAAATATTGGAGAGCTTCTAATGGAGTCAATCTAGAAGGTTCGATATTCTTTAAGTCAATTAACCACTTTGGATCTTCTTTAATATCTTCTTTTGGTTGTTTAGTTGGAATAAATTGTTGTCTTTCTTTTTCTAAATCAAGCAGAATCTGTCTAGCACGATTTACAACATCAAGAGGTAAGCCTGCAAGAACTGCTACATTAACACCATAAGATTTTCCCATCGCACCTTCTTTTACCTTATAAAGGAAAGTAACTTCATCAACTTGTTCTTTTACTTCAACATGAACATTTTTTAGTGAAGGTAACTTATCTTCTAGCATTGTCAATTCGTGATAATGTGTTGAAAAAAGCATTTTTGCTTTAACATTTACTGCTACATATTCAATCATCGATTGTGCAAGTGCCATACCATCATATGTCGATGTACCCCTTCCAATTTCATCAAAAAGTAGCAATGAATTTACACTGGCTTTTCGTAGTGCATAGTTTGCTTCACTCATTTCAACCATAAAAGTTGATTGACCGCTAATGAGATCATCACTTGCGCCAATTCGCGTGAAAATTTGATCAAATATCATAAGATTTGCTTCTTTCGCTGGTACATAACATCCCATTTGAGCCATAATAACAATTAGCGCTAATTGGCGCATGTAAGTCGATTTTCCGCCCATGTTTGGTCCAGTAATTAAAAGTATGTCCGTGTTTTTATCTAATAAAATATCATTAGCAACATATTGATTTTTTTGGAGCACTTTATCAATAACAGGATGCTTACCTTCTTTAACAATCACGAGGCGTTCATGGTTAAAACTCGGTCTTACATATTGATTATTAGCACTGATTTTGGCAAATGAACAAAGAACATCTATTTCACTAATAACCATTGAAAGACGTTGGATTTGTCGTGTATATGTTTGAATTTCCTTTTGTAATTCAATAAATAATTGTTTTTCTAAAACTTGACGCTTTTCTTCGGCACTTAAAATCAAAGCTTCTTTTTCCTTTAAGTCTTGATTGATAAAGCGCTCACCACCTTTGGTGGTTTGTCTTCTAACATATCCCCATTCATCTTTTACCTGAGGCAAAAATGAATTAGAAATTTCAATATAGTATCCAAAAACAGAATTATAACCAACTTTTAAATTCTTTATGCCTGTTTTTTCGCGTTCGGTTTCTTCAAACTGGGTAATCCAACGACGACCACCTTTAGTTAGATCAATTAATTCATCTAGTCCTTCATGATAGTCTTGTTTGAAAATACCTCCTTCATTAATTGTTAAAGGAGCATCTTCTCTTATTGAACGTTGGAGTAATTTAATCAAAAAGGTAAAATCATCACATTTATCAAGTAATTCATTTAGATGTATATTATTAAGAACATTTAGTTTTTGTTTAATTGGTTTAAATGCTTCAAGCGATTGAAGAAGTTGAAGTAAATCTCGAGGATTTACGTTTCCAAATGAAACTTTAGCAATAATTCGTTCAAGATCATACATTTGTTGAAGAGAAAGGCGTACCTCTTCTCGCACGATAAAGTTTTTTATTAATGTGTCAACAATGTTAAGACGGCGATTAATTTCTTCTTCATCTCGAGATGGACGATTAATCCAATTTTTTAGGAGTCTTCGACCCATCGCAGTTGCAGTATCATCAAGAAGCCAAAACAAAGAACCGTATTTTTCATCACTTCTAATAGTTCTTGTAAGTTCTAGATTAGTTCGCGAAAAAGCATCAATTAGAAGACTTTCTTTCGCTCTACTAACAATAATTGGTTTTAAATATGTTAAATCTCTTCTTTGAATTTTAACTAAGTAATTAATAAGTCGTGTTCCAACTTTAATTAAGTCAATATCGTTAACATCACTAAAAATTTCATCATATAAACCTGCTTGATAATCATTATCTTCGTAGGAAACAACAATGTTCATATGTGTTTTTAAATTAGATAAAACTTTAGAAGGAAATTCTTTGCGAACGACAATTTCTTTTGAATTAAGATTTGAAATAAAACTTGCAAGTGATAAGGCGTCTTTTTCTAAGTTTGTCACATTAATTTCGCCTGTTGATATATCCGCGTATGCTAGATGATATTCATCTTTTCCTTCATCAATTGCAATAATGTAATTATTTGGCCCTTCATCATAATCAATAATTGCTCCTGGAGTAACGATTCTAACAATGTCTCTTTCTACGATCCCTTTTGCTTCAGCAGGATCTTCAAGTTGTTCGACAATTCCCACTTTATAACCGTGATCTACAAGTTTTGCAAGATAGGATGTAACGGCATGATGTGGTACTCCACACATAGGTATCTTTTGTTTATTTCCTGCTGCTCTTTTAGTTAGAACTAATTGAAGAACTTTACTAGCAATTTCAGCATCTTCAAAAAAGAACTCATAGAAATCACCAAGTCTAAACATAATAAGAACATCTTTATTTTGTTCTTTAATTGATAAATATTGCTCAATCATTGGAGTATACTTTGGTCTACGCATATTAAAAAACCTCTTATTTATTCTATCATAAATAAGAAGTCTTTTATTTTTATCTTTTAATTTTTAAAAAAGTATTCTATTCAACAATTTTTCCTTGAAGGGAATAAACTTTTGAATAATCAATTTTTACATCGACAATTTTTCCTACTAAGTCAATACTTCCATCAAAGTGAACTAACTTATTACATTCAGTATAACCGCTGAGTTTGTTTGGATCTTTTTTTGAAAAACCATCAACTAGCACCTTTTGAATTGTTCCAACGAGTTTTTTTGCATAGGCTTCTGTAACTTTTTCAACTTCAACCTTTAAAAGATTAAAACGTTCACTTTTTTCTTCTTTTGACGTTTCATCTTTAAAACGAGCTGCTGGTGTACCAATTCGCGGTGAGTATATAAAAGTAAATGCACTAGAAAACCCAACTTTTCTAACAACATCCAGCGTATCTTCAAATTGTGCGTTTGTTTCACCTGGAAATCCAACGATTATATCAGTACTTAGTGCAATTGAGGGCATTTTTGCACGGATTTTATTAACTAACTCCAAATATGATTCTTTCGTATATCGTCTTCCCATTTTTTGAAGAACTTGATTGTTCCCAGCTTGGATTGGTAAATGAATATATTTCATTATATTAGGATAGCGACTAATCACATCAATTAATTCGTCAGTGAAATTCCAAGGATGTGATGTAAGAAAGCGAAGGCGTGGGATAGATAACTTTGCTACTTCTTCTAAAAGTGAGGCAAAATTTGAGCCATCGTTTAGATCTAAACCATATGCATTAACATTTTGTCC
>FZPS01000220.1_pt223 | contig 13082 bp, 12 predicted proteins | sample 1817821 | NCBI WGS metagenome assembly FZPS01 (sample SAMEA104158645, study PRJEB21678) | metagenome | place: Germany | collected 2015-04-21 | reverse complement strand
GTACAGAGACATTGATTGAATTTACCCGCAAAGCCGCAAGCCGTGTGCTTGAAACTGGTAAAGATTATGTCATGGACCCAATGAGTAATAGCGAACGCAAAATTGTTCACAAAACCATTACTGGTATCGAAGGCGTAGACAGCTATTCAGAAGGAAATGACCCAAATCGCTATGTTGTTGTGACTGCTGTTAGATAAAAAAAGCCCTTTAAGGGCTTTTTATTTTACCGCTTAGCAATTATTTTTAACCGCTTACCGAAAAAGGCTTTATTTCAGGTCTTTTTTTGATAAAATAATGTCAAAAGGGAGGACGGCTATGTTAATTAGGACAAAGAATCTGGTTAAAACATTCGGAAATAAAACGGTTATTGACCACTTGAATTTAGAGGTAGAAGAAGGAAAATTACTGGCTTATATCGGGACAAACGGTGCCGGAAAATCAACAACGATGAAGATGTTGACAGGCTTGTTAAAACCAACGTCTGGTGAGATTGAATTATCTCCAAATCTGAAAATCGGAATGGTTTTCCAAGACAGTGTGCTTGATGCTGAGCTTAGTGTTTTGGACAATTTAAAGAGCCGCCAATCGCTTTATCGCAATCGTGATAAGAGCTGGATGGAAAAGTTGATTCATCTGACTGGCATTGAGGATTTTCTCAATCAAGCTTACGGCACGCTATCAGGTGGTCAACGTCGTCGAGTTGATATTGTGCGAGCCCTCTTGAACAAACCTAATCTTCTTTTCTTAGATGAGCCGACGACTGGTCTTGATATTCAGACACGCAAGGCGATTTGGGAGTTATTACGTCGCTTGCAACGTGAAGAAAAGTTGACAATCTTTTTGACTACTCATTATCTCGAAGAGGCTGAAAATGCCGATATGGCTTATATTATCGACCGTGGTAAGGTTTTGGCTAAAGGCTCTGCTAAGGAGCTGAAAGAAGCTTATTCTAAACCATACTTGCTCGTTGATGCGAGTGATGCATCAGCATTTTCGGACGTAGCGTATCAGCTTTTGGGAAATGGTCAATTGAAGCTTGTTGTCAATGATTCAAAAGAAGCTTTGCAAATTTTATCTGATAAGCGCGCAGCGATTAATGATTTTGATTATGTTAAAGCAAATATCAATGATGTCTTTTTAAGTATTACGGGAAGGGAGATGGCTTAATATGTGGGCGATGACAAAACGCAATTTACAGCTCTATTTTTCAAATAAAGCAAGTGTCTTTTTCTCACTTTTGGGAGCTTTGATTGCCTTTATTCTTTATGTGATTTTTTTGCAGAAAAATATGCAGGATTCTTTTGCTGGAACACCAAATCTGGAAGAACTGCTTGATAATTGGGTCTTGGGCGGTACACTTGCAGTGACCAGCATGACAACAACGTGGACAGGGATTTCTCGCTTGGTGCAAGACAAGGTGAGTCATAAGTTGGAAGATTTCTTGCTGACAGATATTTCACAATTAAAACTTTATCTAGGCTATCTTATTTCATCTAGCTTGATTGGTTTTATCATGCAGCTAGTCATGTTAGCTATCATGAAACTTTATTTTTACTGGCAAGATGGCATTAGTTTTGGTTTTGAACACTTGCCTCAAATGCTTTTAATCATGCTTTTGAGTTCAATCATGGGAGCAGGTTTTGCTTTACTTGTTTTGCAATTTGTCAAAACTTTAACGACAAACGAAGCTCTCTCGACTATTGTAGGAACAGTTTCAGGTTTTCTTGTTGGGGTTTATATGCCGATTGGGGCTTTGCCTGATTTTGCACAAAAAGTGGTTAAATTAACACCAGCAGCCTACGTATCAGCTGCTTACCGTCAGCTTTTGATTGCAAAAGACGCTGTAAACGCAGATGCCAAGGAATTTTTAGGAATTGGTTTGAAATTAAAAAACTTAACGACCTTGAATCAAGAAATGCTCCTAGTGAGCCTTGTCATTTGTGGGATAATCGTTCTTTTGGCGCTAAGTTTATATCTTGAGCGATTGTCATTTACTAAAAAGAAATAAGAGGAGTTAAAGGGTGCACTACCAGTTTGAAGAGGATAGCAGTTTGCCAAAAGAGGCTATTGAGGTTTTGGTCCGAAGTGGAAAATACGATCAAGCTGTCCAAGATGTTTTAGATTATTTAGCGAGATTTAATCAGGAAAAAACGGAAGTTTTACCAGTAAAAACGGCTGTTCGTACAGAGTTATTACGCGTGTCAGATTTGATTCTTGTGGATGTTGATGGGACTTCTTTGATTTTGGAGACGACCAATGGAAGACTTATCACTACGGATCGCTTGTACAAGTTTCGTGAGCGTCTAGCTAATCCAGACTTTGTACAGGTCTCAAAGCATGCTCTGATTAATATTAATCATTTAAAATCCTTAGAAAATAGCTTCTCAGGAAATATGTTGGCCATGCTTACAAATGACGTGACGACAAATGTTAGCAGACGTTATTTGTCAGCTTTGGAAAAAGCTTTGGGATTGTGAGGTGTGATTGATGACTTTTTTGAAACGAGGGATTGTCTATTTTCTAGTTGGTGTTGGCTTTGGAGGCCTTCTTTACCTGTTCTTTTTATGGCAAAATAATGTGGCTACTCAGACGACTCAGCAGATTACTAGCGTTGTTTTGGTGAGTGGTTTGATAGGAATTGTCAGTATGATTTTTGAGGTGGATGCTATTCCAATTACTTGGGAAATTCTGATTCACTTTTGTTTAGTTTATGGTTTGAACAGCTGGTTAAATATGTTAATTGGTACCACAACATCTTTTATCTGGTCACTACCATTTTTAGGTGAGTTTATTCTAACTTATTTGATTATTTGGCTCGTGATTTATATTAGCTTTAATAATCGCGTCAAAAATATTAACCAGAAACTACAAGAAAAAACTAAAAAATAAATTTTAACTTATTATTGCCAGGATTCAGGACTTTTTCTTCTATCAGACGCTCAAAAGAAAGTCTTTGAAATTAAACAAAAAGTAGAGCTTGACAGTTAGACGGACTTATTATAAAATAGTATGGTATGTTTAGTAACTGATCAAATATAGCCGGCTAAACGAATACGAAAATCTATTAGGAGGTATTCATCGTGAAACGTACTTATCAACCAAGTAAAATCCGTCGTCAACGTAAACACGGATTCCGTCACCGTATGTCAACTAAAAACGGACGTCGCGTGCTTGCTGCTCGTCGTCGTAAAGGACGTAAAGTTTTATCTGCTTAATGATAGACTATCCGCCAGTGCTCGAGTCTGGCGGTCTTTTTTTATTTATCAGAAAATGAAAGCGAATTCTTTTACTTATCTAACTGAAAATGATAGACTTTAGGTAATTTAAAGATAGGAGGACACTAATATGTCTGACGAAAAATACAAAGCTAAACTGGACCAAGTTAAGGGAAGTCTTAAGGAAGGGCTAGGTAAGGTAACTGGTGATAAAAAGGTAGAAATTGAAGGCTTGGTTGATAAAACACTGGCTAAAGGTAGGGAAATTGTTGATGATATCAAAGAAGGCTCTGAGGGGGCTGTTGATAGCATCAAGAAAGCATTAGATAAGAAAAAATAGTAATTAAACCACAGTTTCACGTTGAAATTGTGGTTTTTTATAAAATTTTTTTAAGATTTTATGAAAAAACGGCAAAAAATGTAGTATAATACATATGAAAGCGGTTTTATAAAAATACATGGGATAAAATAAAGGGAGGTTTTTGTCGATGAAGGAAATTAGCATTTATGTCAGAATTATTGATTTGATTTTGCTGGTTCTAGCATTTTTAGATAGTGGTGTGAAAAGTGTCTTGATTTTAGCTGCAGTTATTTTCTTTTTATCAGCATTAATGCAAGTCATTATGTCTTATAAACGAGTGAAATTGAGTCACCACGTTTAAATGATGAGTTGTCTTTCTTTATTTTTAGGAAGTCTTCTTAGAGCTATTTTTTAGCAAAATGGTTCTGAGAAGACTTTTTTAATTTTCTGCCTTCAGGTCATAAATTTGATATTTTTTGTGAGAATATAATATATTATCTAAAATGAAAGCGCTATACTTATAACATAACGGTGTAAGGAGGGTTTTAAAGAGAAACATTTATCGTGTGACTAGCATTCTTTTCGGAATATGAAAAAGAAAAAATTGCCCCATTTTTGAAGTAACAGTTACTGAAAAGAAAAAGTGAATTTAACTACGATTGATTAGGCGTTTTCAATCTGTAGTAGAGGAGATTAGTTCCTTTTTCTGACAGAACTCCTTTTTAAAAATGATTAAAATTGAGGTATTATTATGTGGAAAAAAGTTAGTTGTTTAATTGTTCTCTTATTGGCTTTCTTTGGTTTTCAACAAGGTGTTGATGCGCAAAGTAAATACCACTATAGTCAAGAACTAAATTACTATAATGGTAATGCCATGGAACTTCGTAATGGTTCTAATGGTGGTATGTTTAACTGTAATTTTGTCCCTGGAAATGTCGGCTTTAATAACGGCTTGATGAGTCTTAAAATTGGCAGTGATGGTCGTGGCGGCTACACTGGGGGCGAATGGCGTAGTAAAGAACGCTTTGGCTATGGTCTTTTCCAAGTAAACATGAAACCTATTAAAAATCCAGGTGTCGTTTCTTCATTCTTTACTTATACTGGACCAAGTGATGGTACAAAATGGGATGAAATCGACATTGAATTTTTAGGGAAAGATACAACAAAAGTTCAATTCAACTACTACACAAGCGGTCAAGGTAATCACGAATACCTTTACAATTTAGGATTTGATGCATCTCAAGGCTTCCATACTTATGGTTTTGATTGGCAAGCTGATCACATTACTTGGTATGTTGATGGAAGAGCTGTTTACACTGCTTACAACAATATTCCTAGCACACCTGGTAAGATTATGATGAATGCTTGGCCTGGAACTCATGAAGTGGATTCTTGGTTGGGTGCTTACAATGGTCGAACTCCTTTGTATGCATATTATGACTGGATTAGCTACGATAAATTTTAATTAAGCTAGACAGTAACCAAATAACAATTTGTTTTTACTTAACTGATTATAACTACACTCCCCAAATAAATCGGTTAAAATCTCTCTCAACAAAATAACTCTTTAAAATTCTTTCTTTTTAAACGTTAACGATAAAAGGAGCTGAGCTTGTCTCAGTTCCTTTTTTGTGATGGGTGAAATCAATTGATTGGTGTCTTGATAAGTTTGATAAGCTTGTGTATAACAGCTATAAAAGGCGATTTGAAGCAGTAATTGCCATGGCTGAATAAAATAATGCAATCATTCTTAACAGCTCTTATAGAAACTGATTTTGTCTTAGAAAAGGGACGTTTTTTTAAAATGAAGCCATAAAAAAACTGGGAGCAAGTCCCAGCTTTCTTTATAGAGTAAGAGTGATTTGGTTAGTGTCTTGTAAGAGGTCTTCAGGAAGATAGGCTTGGTCAAGTTCTTGACCGTTTAGGACAAGTTTTGTAAAGCCTGTTTCCTTGTGGTTTGGATTTTCCACAGTGATGTGAAGTTCTTTGCCACGGAAAATCTTAGTCATGCTGAAGTTATCCCATTCTTTTGGAATGGCTGGTGAGAGTTTTAATCCGCCTAAGTCAGGTCGAAGTCCCAAGATACCTTCCACACAACCAACCATGACAGTTGATGCTGTACCTGTGAGCCAGTGAACGTGTGAACGTCCGAAGTGTGGACTAGCAGGACCTTCTGTGAATTGACCATAGCAGTAAGGTTCTAGTTGGCGAATTTCTGCACGGTCATTTTGACCAGCTGGGGCATTTTCCATAAAGTAAGTAAAGGCTCGTTGACCTTGTCCGCGTAGAGCTTCAGCTAGGATTAACCAACCTTGTGATTGTGAGAAGATACCTGCATTTTCTTTTGTCCCTTGGTTGTAGATAACGGCAAGGGCTCCATCGAATGCATGAGCGTGATATGGTGGGTTCATGAGGATGGCACCATAATCAGTGTTAAGTTGCTCGTAGACATTGTTCATGGCAAGTTCAGCTTGTTCTTTATCAGCAAAGCCACTGATAACAGCCCAGCTTTGAGGGTTAAGCCACATGTTAGCTTCTGGGTCATCAGCTGCCCCGATACGTTCGCCAGCTTCGGTAAAGCCGCGAATGAAGCGGTCATTGTCCCAGCAGAGGTCTTGAATTTTTTGTCCCATTTTCTCTTGTTCAGAGTCGAGAAAAGTAAGGTAGTCAGTATCTTCTTTGGCTTTGGCAAATTCGCGCAAGACACTTAGGGCATAGTAGAATTGCAAAGCAACGAATGATGATTCACCATTGGCACCGAGACGAAGGCAGTCATTCCAGTCGGCATAAAGTCCAGCAGGCATGCCGTGTGGGCCGAGGTGGTCAAGTGAGAATTGAACAGCACCTTTTAAGTGTTCGTAAACACTAGCCTCGCCTTTATTGGCAAATGGAATCACTTCATCAAGGAAAGCAAGGTTTCCTGTTTCAGAGATGTATTTGTAAACTGTTGGGAAGAGCCAGAGAGCATCGTCAGCACGGTAAGCTGGGTGTCCAGTTTCTTGAACGTAAGAAGCATCATCAGGTGTGTCTTCATGTCCTGGGTTATGAGTGAATTTTACAAGTGGAAGTCCGCCACCATTGTCAACTTGGGCTGACAACATGAAACGAATTTTTTCGGCAGCCATTTCAGGTTTCAAGTGAATGATACCTTGAATATCTTGAACGGTATCACGGTAACCATAACCGTTACGAAGACCACAGTAAACAAATGATGCTGCGCGTGACCAGATAAAGGTCATGTAACAGTTATAAGCATTCCAAGTGTTAAGCATAGTGTTGAATTCTGGGCTAGGTGTGTTGACTTGTAGGTTAGTCAAGCGGTCTTCCCATTCTTTGCGAAGTTCTTGGATTTCTTCTTCGACTGTTTCTGCAGGGTGGTCGTAATGAGCTAGGATTTCTGCAGCTTCTTGTGATGATTTTTCACCAAGGAGAAAGACAAGGGTTTTGCTTTCTTGAGGTTCAAGAGTGACTTTACTTGAAAGGGCGCCACAAGCATTTTCATTGTAGCTTGTTTGGTTGCCGAGGTCTCCTGATGTGACACCAGCAGGTTTGTCGTAGCCGTTGTAGCCACCTAAGAAACCTTTTTTATCTCCACAATATGAGCTGACGCTAGCACCGCCAAGACCGAAGAAACGTTCGGTAACGTTCTTTTCGTCAACTTGTTCGCTGTCATCAAGGGTATCAAGATTGCCGTGGATTTGTTGGATGATGCGGTTATCTTGGAAAAGTGTGCGTGTGATGAAAAGAGAATATTGAAGGTTAACTTGGTCTTGTTCGTAGTTGCTGTGGTTGGTAAATTCAGCGTAACCAGTTAGTGTTAAATGGCGAGTTTGTTCAGAACGGTTAGTAACGGTAATTGCCCAAACTTCATAGCTTTTATCTTTTGGCACATAGTAACTGGCTTTTGAATGAATGCCTGAGTAATCAGCAATCATTTTAGTGTAGCCCATGCCGTGGTGGCATTCGCTGTGGTAGTCTTTTAGGTCTTTACCAACAGGTTGCCATGAGGCAGACCAGAAGTCTTTGGTATCATCGTCTCGGAGGTAGATGTAGCGACCTGGTTGGTCAAAGTTATTGAAGACGTAGCGTAAAATACGTCCATTGGCTCCTGATTTAGCAAAGCTGTAACCGCCAGCGTTATTTGAGATAATAGCACCATATTCTGGTGACCCAAGGTAGTTAACCCAAGGTTTGGGTGTGTTTGGGTGGTCGATGACATATTCGCGATTAGCGTCATCAAAATAACCGTATTTCATGAGAAAATCCTTTCTTCTTTTAATCTAGTGTAATGACAATTTCATGAACCTCGTCGTTTAGGTTAGCAAGGTCAGCTTTTGTGATAAAGGCAAAAGCATCATCCGTGATATCGATTTCTTGGTTATCACAAGTGGCTTTTTTGATAATGTATTTTCCGAAATCTTTTTGATTTGGATTATCGTAGTGGATTTGGAAGGTTTTATCAGCAAATTGAGTTGTGATACTTGCACGTCCATTTTCGTCAAATTGTTCTGCAAGAAGTTTTGGATAAAGGACAAGGTCGCCAGCTTTACCGTGAACACCAAAGGCTTCAGTAACCATTGTTAACATGTACCAGCTTGCTGCGCCAGTTAGGTAGTGATAAACTCCTCGGCCATCTGCACGGAAGTATTCAGGAATTCCTGGATAGATGCGACTAGTTTCAAAGTTTAGAGCTGTGTCAGACAGTGTCTTAAGAGCTTTCCAACCTTCTTTGGCAAAGCCACGACGGTAAAGTGCATTAGCATACATAACAGTCATGTGAGAGAAGACGGCACCGTTTTCTTTTTCACCGTAAGCAAAACCAAACATACGTCCAAGGTCTGTTTTGATTTCTTTGAAATCTGTATTGAGGCGGTAGCCACCGATTTCTGGGCGGTAGAGGTAGTGGTCAGCGCTGGCAGTGATTTTACGGATTTGTTCATCTGTAGCGACATAGTTCATGATAGGGAAGACTTGTCCAGTCAACATCATGTGCATACGGTCATTGTAGAAGCCGTCCGTTGGTTTGCTGCTGTTGTCGTAGTAGCTATTGTAGCAACCTTCTTGATCGTTGAAGTCAAGCCATTCTTGTTGTTGAAGGTGTTGACGCAACCAAGCTGCTTTTTGAATGAGGTTAAGAGCAAGTTCAGAAAGGGAAATTCTGATTTTACGTCCTTTCACGTTGTGAAGGCATTGGTTAGTGTAAGCATCAAGAATTTGGTGCTTGCGTTCGATATTATCGTAGATATCAGAATCCTTTTTAAGCAAGAGTCCGATTTCTTCAAGAATTTCGACAGATTCTGTATTTGTTTCGCTTTCTAGGAGGCGAACAAGGCTTGCTAGTTCCATCAAGTTACCAGAGTAAGCAGCGGTAAAGGCAACACTTTCACCATTTTCATCCGCCATATCAAGGGCATCATTCCAGTCAGCTCCGCGGAGACGGTAGATATTGTGTTCACCAACTTCATAGAATCCTGTCAAGTGTTGGATTAACAAGTGTTCTAGGATGCTACCTGTGTAGACAGCGTCGTCAGCAGTACGTTGTTCATTGCCGTAGGCATCGTTCCAGTCTTGGTCGATTTCAGTACCACGTTTGACGTGTGGGTCTTTAAAGTAAGAAACTTCTTTAGTTAAGATATCGATATCGCCAGTTTGGTCGATATAAAGTTTTGTTGTCATTAAAGGCCAAAGCGCGTGGTCCATCCAAACCCGAGTGATACCGTTACGGTCAGCAAGGAAGTTACCGTCACCTTCACCAATGATTGTGGCGTTGGTACCATCAAGACGAACCCCTTTGTAGTTGTTGACAATCATATCACCAACTGTTTTTGGTTCCATTAAAAGTAGTGACAAGCAGTCTTGCCAAAGGTCACGCCAACCGCGTCCACCACGTCCATAGTCATGGTGTGGAAGGAATGAACAACCAAAGAGACGACGTAGGAATGGTTGGAAGCATACCCATTTCATATAACCATCGAAGTCGCTGTCGCCAGTTTTGAAATCAACCCCAACTTTTTCTTGCCAGTAATCTTTTGTTTCTTGCAATGTTTTTTCGACAGTTGCAAGATTTTTATATTTTTGAGCGACTGCTTGGATGTGTTCTTGATTTTCGTTGATTCCCATTAATAGGATGAAAGTTTTGCTTTGACCAGCAGCTAAGGTGAATGGTTTAAATTTGAAGGCACCCATAGCTTCGCGCCCATCGATACGGCTGTCGCTTGCTACGCCACTTGTTTCTTTATAAACGGCAGCTGGATGAGTAAATGTTCCTCCTTCACCGATAAACATTTCTACGGTTGGATAGAATGTTTCAGGTGTTTTTTCCTTGTCATCAAAGCCAAGCACGTAATAAATTTGGTGGTTGAGTTGGTGACCACGTTCATCAAATGACATGGTTGGACAAACTAAGACGCCTTCATCGGTAGTTTTGATACGGTGAAGCATAGACGTTACATTTCGGTGGTCACGGATATTATCAGCGCTACGCCCGAAAATCGGAACGGCGCCGTATGCTGTTAAAGTTTGGTCAGCATCAGATAAATTTTCAAGTGTTACGAGCATGACTTCAACATTTTCATCTCGTGGAACAAATGACGTAATTGTAGATTTTAAAGGTAGGTCAGCTGATTGACGTTCAATGGTATGCCACATAAAACCAGCTTCTACAGTATTTTCTTCTTCTTGATCTGAGAAACGTAGCGCTTCTTGACTAGCAGAAGCACCTGTTGCAGAATAAATATTTCCTTTGTCGTCGCAAACCCAGAAATTTCGAGTTGAACGATTGTTGTGGAGGTTATCCACACTGACAGGTTCTAATAGGAAAGTTTCTTGATTGATTTTTGAATCGCCACCCAAGTTAGGAGTGACTGCACTTTTTAGTCCAACTTCTGATGCAAGTGGAAAGTACAAAGAACTGATATTTTCTGCTTGGGAAAGTTTGAAATCCCCCTTGTTATTAGTAAAAGTTAATGGCTTCATAGTTATCTCCTTTATCTTCTGCCCCATATTTTAGTCGAAATTAGCCTTAGAGAAAATAAAAAAGAAGAGAAAAATATCATAATTATGATATTAACTCAAGAAGCGTCAAATTTTTTACATATAGCACTTTATTAGGGAACTATGGTGCATAAAGTTAGAAAACTGGCTATAAAGCCTAATTTTATAGGAAAAGAAACGTTTTATATGAAAGGGTTTACCTATTAAAAAGATTAGAAAAGCATGGTTTTTTATAAAAATTTTTTCAAACAAGGTCATAAAAATGATATTTTTTAAAATATTATAATATAACCCTCCTTGTAATCGGGGTATAATGCAGTTACAAAAACAAGAGGGGAAACCTCAAAAAAGGAGAAGGATTATGAACAAAAAAGTAAGCGCTTTTATAGCGATTGCTCTTGCAGCAGGGACAATGGTTGGATGCTCTTCTAAATCAAGTTCATCAGCTTCAGGTGAGGAAGGAAAAGTCATCAATGTTTATTCTTGGAATGATGAATTCCGCCAACGTGTTGAAGCCGTTTATCCAGAAGTTAAAGAAACTTCTAAAGACGGAAGCGTTACTAAACTAAAAGACGGCAGTGAAATTCATTGGATTATCAATCCAAACCAAGACGGTGTTTACCAACAAAAATTGGATGAAGCTCTTGAAAAACAAGACTCAGCGTCTGCTGATGACAAAGTTGATATTTTCCTATCAGAAACTGACTACGTTTCAAAATACACTTCTAAAGAAGCAAATGTTGCAATGCCTTTGAAAGACTTGGGTATTAATCCTAAGAAAGATTTGGCAGACCAATATGACTTCACTAAGCAAACAGCTTCAGATGAATCTGGTGTTCAACGTGGTTCAACATGGCAAACTTGTCCAGGTGTTCTAATCTATCGCCGTGATATTGCAAAAGCAGTCTTTGGTACAGATGATCCAACGGCAGTTGGTGAAAAAGTTAAAGACTGGGATACAATGAAAGCAACAGCGCAAGAACTTCTTGATAAAGGCTACTACACATTTGCATCATACGCTGATACATTCCGCTTGTACGGTAATAGCATTTCTAAACCATGGGTTGAAGATGGTTCAACAACAGTTCGTGTTGACCCACAAATTATGAATTGGGTTAGAGATTCTAAAGAATGGCTTGATGCTGGTTACTTCAATAAAACAGTTAAAGGTCAATGGACTGACGACTGGAACAAAGCAATGGGTTCACAATCTAAAGTCTTCTCATTCTTGTTCCCAGCTTGGGGTATTGACTTTACTTTGAAATCAAATTGGGATGGTGCAGATGGCGATTGGGCTGTTACAAATCCACCACAAGAATACAACTGGGGTGGCTCATACATTCATGGTGCTGAGGGTACAGACAATCCTAAACACGTTAAAGCCATCATTAAAGCTTTGACAGCTGACAAAGATAACCTCTTGAAGATTTCTAAAGAATACCAAGACTTTACAAATACTAAATCTGGTATGGAAGCAGCTGCTAACGATGATAGCTTCAAGTCTGATTTCCTTGGTGGTGAAAATGCTTATTCATACTACGCACCAGTTGCAGAAAAAATTAAAATTGCACCATTGTCATCATATGACCAAGGTTGTGTTGAGTTGATTCAAAACTCATTTAATGACTACCTTCAAGGAAAAGTAAGCTTCAACAAAGCCAAAACAAACTTTGAAACAGCCATTAAAGAACGTTATCCAGAAATTACAGATGTTAAATGGCCAGACTAAATTGATTTAACATTTGGCTCACAACCGTTTTAGATTGTTACGTTATTTCATAAAGTTTTTGGGAATTTAGGTAGACCTTGCGGGGGTGAGTTAGAAAATCTTTTCCGAGTGAAAAATTTTCTAGCTTGCTCCCTGTATTTTAGAGGAGTGATAGAGATGAAAAAAAGACGTAAGCGTATAGATTATGGAAAATGGGGATATATTTTTATCCTGCCATTCTTCTTGATATTCTTTATTTTCTCTTTTATCCCATTGGTGGACACTATTCGTTATAGTTTCTTTGAATATTATCGTTCAGGGATGAGAGAAATCGGACCAAATTTTGTCGGTCTAGAAAATTATGTCAGCTTACTGCATTCAGATATGTTGAAATATGCAGCAAACACCATGATTTTGTGGCTAATCGGATTTATTCCACAGATTGTAGTTGCTTTGGTGCTTGCTAACTGGTTTGTGGATGCTAGACTGAAAATTCGTGGTCGACAATTTTTCAAGGTTGTTATTTATTTGCCAAACCTAATCATGGCGTCAGCCTTTGCCATGTTATTCTTCACACTCTTTTCAACAAATGGACCAATCAATTCAATCCTAGAATCACTTGGCTGGATTAAAGAGCCAATTGATTTCATGGGTTCAACTTTTGGAACACGTTCATTGGTTGGTGTGATGAACTTCTTGATGTGGTTTGGTAATACAACAATCATGTTGATGGCTGCTATCATGGGAATTAGTCCTGATATTTTTGAAGCAGCTGAAATCGATGGTTGTAACAGTCGTCAACGTTTCTTCTATATCACTTTGCCAATGATTCGACCTATTTTAGCTTATACTTTGATTACGTCAA
>FZPS01000062.1_pt2729 | contig 13089 bp, 16 predicted proteins | sample 1817821 | NCBI WGS metagenome assembly FZPS01 (sample SAMEA104158645, study PRJEB21678) | metagenome | place: Germany | collected 2015-04-21 | reverse complement strand
TACCCGAGACAAGTCTTTTATTTGTCTTTCGAGGTCGGACAAGGCGGCTGAATATTCATCTACCTTGTCAGTGGCTTTATCGTATTCGTCCTGAGCGGCTTTGAGTGCATCGTTGGCATCTTCGAGGGAAGCGGTTAAATTATCAACAATACCCTGCTGCCAATTCACCATCGACGTCCATGTATCGACTTCCTGCTGTGCGGCGTTTATACGACCGGCATACTGGTCGTAGAGTTGATTAAGCCGCTCAATTGTGGCCGTTGTTTTATTCATCGAATCAAGGGCTTCGTTTCGCTCTGCCCTCAAATCAGCGAGTGATTTTTCAGCTTTAGCCAGATTGTCTTGATAATCCTCCAGTGTACGGATTTCGGTTTTTAGTTGCTCTTCGTTCTCGGCAATCTGTTTTGTGTAGCTTTCTCTTGTCTTATTCAGGTCTTCAATCATTGCTTTGTTGCGGCGCTCGGCTTCGGTCAGTTCATCGATTTTCCATTTTACAGTACCCACTATTGCAACAACACTGCCAATAGCAGCGACGGCCGCAAGTAACACGGGGTTGGTTGCCAGCATAACAGCCTTAAAGGCAAGGTAGGCATTACGGACGGTATTAATACCGCGTGCCAGCCTAGTTAATAAAGGGACAATCACCCCGACTGCAATAGACACACCACCTAAAGCAACGCCGACTTTATCCAGGGTTTCTGCTAATCGAGGGTTTTCTTTTCGCCAGTTTTGAAAGTCTTTTATAATATCAATAATCCACTCGCTTGCATCTTTAACTATCGGAAGGAAGGTTCGTCCAATTTCAGCCGTTAGGTCTTCAATAGAAGCCTTAAGAGCCTGAGTTGCTTCCGATGCCGTCATCTGCGCCTGGGCGTTTTTATCTATGGTTCTCTCGCCCTGTTTTAAGACGGCATTAAGTAAAGCCTGCTTCTTTTCTTCTTCAGTTAAGGCTTCGGTTGTCTTGCCGAGCCTGATGGCGTATTCCTTGTTTGCCGCTGCAAGGTCGATTACCAGGCCGAGGTTGTCAAGAATAAGAGGGGAGCCGCGACCGATACCGGTAACAATATCGTTAAACGCCTGGGTAGTAGTTAAACCCATTGCCCTGGCGCGGTCGCGGGCAATCTCCATAAGAGCGGTAAATTCTTGAGTGTTATCTGCAACACCGAGAACCATGGCGCGGTTAGCCGAAAGCATTAAATTATTAGCGGATATAGTGCCGGCTGAGGCTTCCTGTAGAGCAGATAAAATATCACCGGAAACCTGCCCTGCGGACGTTGAAAGGTTCTCAAAGGCTATAGTTGTTGATTCGATTTCTATAGCCGTTTTAGCCGCAAAGCCAGCCGCCGCAACAATGGACGTGCCGATAGCAACCATAGCTTTGCCGGCAACATTAGCCACTTTTTCAAGGTCGGCTAATTGTTTTTCCAGTACCTTAACCTGGTCGGCGGCTTCTTTTGCGCTAACTCCACTCTTTTCGAGCTCTGCACGTACTTGCTCTGAGCCTTCAATTAAGATTTTCCCTACTATCTCGAATGCTAACATAGTTCTTCCTGTATCGTTTTAATATAGATTCTGTTTTTTCTTTGATTTCGGCTTTTGTTTTGGGTGGTGGCTTGGGTTTGCCCAGCCCTATACGGTCAAGATAATCGCCAAAGGTTTCCCCTTGCTGTCCTGCGCCTTGTAAATACCACGTGAGAGCCTGACGTTTATCAAGCTCTCTATTCGCTTTGTTGATAACCGAAACTATTTGCCGGTATCTTTTGTATCCGAGGGAGCGGATGTATTCGTCCCCCCATCCGTAGCGGGCGGAGATTGCATCGAAGTCTTCCCAGATGCCTGGTGTTTTGGTAGAAGCGTAGTGTATTTCAAGGCTTTGCCGAAAAAATCCTTGAATTCCTGACAAGATATTAATTGGTCTAAAACATCTATCAGGAAGACAGGGGGCATGTTATCGAATTCATCCACCGTCATACCGCACAGGTCGGCTAACCAGCCCTTTATTTCCTCTCTGGCATTAGCTATTCCCGTAAGCAGTGTTTTGCCCACATTTACGCTTAGGGCTTCGCCTGTGGCATCTCCTGCAGTTTCCCTGATATTGGCTATAACCTTTCCCAATATTTCAACCATCGGGAAGACATCATCTACTTTTAATGGCCTGATTTTAATCTCTCCCATATTAGCTTCCTTCCGGTATGGGGATAATCTTCCATGGCTCTACATCCGGTGTGGATGGGTCAAAATGAGCGGTGAAAGTTACATTTAACAGGGCTTCTTTTCTGTCTCCGGGGAAAGATACCGGCTCGACCGATGTTGCCAGTACATTATAAAGAATGAGGATGCAATCACTGCCGGCTGAGTTCTCGGCAACCAACGCCACATTATCAAGGTAGGAAGCCACGACGACCTCGCCACCGACAATGTTTCCGCCCATGTCCTCAACAGCTCCGGCAATGACTGTCTTCAAGTTATCAACAGTAATCTCCATGAGCTGTACTTGAAGGGTTGGGGTAACTGTGTCTCTTTTAGTCAGTCCCATAACCGGTCCCATTGTTCCGGCTACCTCGATATTTCTCATAACCCTGCCGAGGTTGAATGTTGCGTCTCCCCGTGTTGCGCCGACCGGAGTGCCTGTCCCGTAGTCTTCATCGAAGTTGATAAAAACTTCGCCCGGGCCAAAAATAAACTTACTTTCCGATGTTGCTGTTAATCCAGTTTTCATTTGTTATTCCTCCATAAAATATTTTTAAATTAAAAAACCCCTGTTACGGGGCTGCTCAATAACCTTATTTATCTATGTCTCATGATGTATCCCTCTCTATCACGTCACGCAGTTCAGCGGATTTAAATAGCCTTAGATTAAACTGTATGACGTAATGCCATATTCCGGGTTCGTCCGGTATAAAACCATCTGAGAAAAACCACGATTGACAATTGAGTATTTCGCTAGTATGAATGTTCTTATACTGCAAAAGCTTATAAATAATTGACTTTATTCCGAGGGCTTCAGCCGCTGTCTTTCCCCAGATATGAACGATAAGCAAGCCGGTATCCATGGGGAATTCGGACTGATTAAACGTTATCTGGTTAACTATATAGGGCTTAGGTGTGTCGGGTGGTGCGTCAACAGGATATACCCTGTAACCAACGGATTCGATTTCTTCTATAAACAAGTCATTCAGATAGGTTAACAATGATTCTGTCGTTTCCATTTACTACTCCATTGGATTGGTAAAGATCCTTGCTATCTTGGGCATAGAATTTTCAAAGGCTGGTCTTAACCACGGTCTTGGTTTTATCTTGGAAGTGCCGTATTCCAAACTTCTCCCTATCTTGCCGATTTGTTTCCCTGAGACCCTAGATACGGCGTTTTCGGGAATCCCGACCTGCCCCTCTCTTCCGTTATTAATCACCTGGATAGATATATGCTCTACAAGTTCTCCGGTATCAATAGCGGGCGGTTCGCCAGGGGCTGATGCCTGATGCGGTTTCCAGCGTTTGCCAATCTTGGCTAATTTACCGCTCGGGGTCGTGTAGAAATAAGTATGATAGACCCTACCTGTCTTGGGCACTCTCATGGAATTGATTGCTTCCATTCGCACGGCAGCGCAAGCCTGCCCCATTCTTTCCTTAATATTGTTATCAAGTGCCTTAATGACACCTGATATATTATTTGTAAAGACTACTTCAGCCATCGATGACCTCTTTGGTTAATACGATAGTATTCCCTTCGATAACCTGTCCTGCCTCCATTAATTCATACGTTTTGCCCTTGTAGATTATTCTGTGGCGGCCGAGCCTTAATGTCAGTTCACCGCGAAACATAAACTTATCCGTTATGATGGTATTCTTCTGCATATAGGCTATGCGTGTCTGTGTATCAACGGATATTTTCCGACACCAAAACTCCCCTTCATCATTCCACTTTTCAACATCCCCGAGGGCGGTGTGTGTTATAGTGCAGGATTGGATTGTGCATTTATCTTTTAAAAAATTGGTTAGCATTACAGTAAGCTCTTCCTTAATCCTGAAAGTTTAGCCTTTGCCGATTGCGGCAAATCGTATTCATCGTTATAAGTAACTTGCCCTATTCCCGAGATGGATTCGGATTTAACGCCCATCCTGTTGTTGTACCACTCAGCCACACAATCCAGAACAGCCAGGCAGGCATTGGGAATAATGCTGTTTATACCAGAATCTCCATAGCCAGCCGTATAGGAAACGATGATCTCGGCATCCTTTGCCCAGTTTCCAAACAAGTAACCACCGGATAACCTCTCGGTGTAATCGGTGCATTCTTCCCCATCGATGGCAACCGAATCCACACTAACGACAGGTTGCTTATAGAGGTAGAGTTTGGACTTACCGTCCCCAATATGCGTTTCTGTGATTTTCCTCTTGACCCATTGTGAATTACAGTAATCAGCAGTCTTTTTGGATGCAGTCTCGATTAGCAGTTCGATTAACGAATCATCATCGCTGCTATCGACTTTTAAGAATCCCTTTGCTTCCTGTAGTGTTACTATTGCATAATTTGATAGAGACATTTACTTGGTCTCCTTTACACCGATAATTTTCAGGTATATAGCTAATCCCCCAGCAACCCATTTATCGGCTACGGAAGGCTTAACGTCAATAATTTGTCCTTTTTTAAGTTCTCCCCTTGGGGTTTTGAAATCTTTTAATATCCTGATTTTCATTTCTTTATCGCATAAACCAGCCTGTTAATTGTCGTCCACCCAGCCATCTGTAATTTTTCCTTGATATATTTAATCGCCATCCTGACGGCTGCCATATCGGTATCGTGGAAAGCTATCACGCCGCCCTTTACAACATGCGGATACCATGCGGTGTAATCCTCCAGAGCCTTGCCGTGGTCGGCATCAATGAATAACAGGTCAATAGGCTTAGTCCATTTTTGAGCAACGCTGGTCGAATAATCTTTTATCGGGTGTATTCTGTCTTTGAATGGCTCGGTCTGTTTGTCGAATGTTGCTCTGTATTCTGTGTTCTGGTAATTGATTTCAAATCCATGCCCATCATCTATATAGGCTGGGCGCAAGTCCCATGTGTCAACGCAGAACACCTCGGCATTTTTATTCCCGGCAGCCATAAAACAAGCTGAGCGTCCCCTGTCAGAGCCGATTTCAACAATAGTCTGCGCCTTACTGGCTAGATATGATAACGCCAACCCCTCACTCAGGTAGATAGAATATTCAGGCTCAAGTTTTTTCAGATAATCTATTTCTTTCGGTATGAGTATATCTATCCCATTTTCAATCATCGCCGACTCCCCATGCTTCGTTAGTTAAAAAGCAGATAGTCGGCTTGCGTGTTAATTCATATATCTGCTTTGCCTGTTTTGAATTGGATTCTATAAACAACCTTGCATCGGATTGTTTATAATAGTGCGCCTTGTATTCTCCAACCGATCCCCAGTTTTCTCGGTCAGCCATAATTAAATTGCCATAAGTGACACCCTTCGATTTCAGCCAGTTTTCGGTGATTCCCCGATGTTCTTCCCGTCTCCATGTAATCAAAGTTCCCACGTTCTTGGGGCATATTTTAAGCGGCACAGTTTTCAGCCATTCTTCATATTCCAGACCCGCGTCATCGCTGCCAGTCCAGTCGGGGCAAAGTATTCCGTCAATATCCATCATAGTGCCTGGGAGGTGAAACGCATCGCAGTGTGTCCATTGGTAATGCCGAGTACCAACAAGCTCGCAGGCATAACAGTCAATCAGCCCCTCTCTGAGTTTCTTTGCAGGTGACGAAGCATAAACTACACCGGCATAGACCTGTACATTGCTTTCAGGGATCCGAGCTTTAGCATCTCTCATAGCAGAGCCGGAAGCGCATATATCATCGACAAGTAGAATACTCTTCATGTTTGCTTTGAGGTCGCCGCTCTTGCGATGTTTTATTCCGGGTGTGTATATCCGACCATCTAAATAAGAATCGAGGTCGGTGAATGGGATGTTGCGATAGATAGAGATTAAATAGGCGACAATTATGCCATCCCTGGGTATCCCAACAATTAAATCCACATCGGGAATCTTGGGGAGAAGCTCATTGACAACATCATAAGTTAAGCGGTCAATTGTGTAATAATTCTTTACAGGGACGGTTTTCCTGTAGCCTGATTTAACCCTAGCAGCTTGCACGGCATTCCTTATAGGTCTTATTGGTTTAGTTGTCTTAACAGGGGGGGCGATTGGGCTTGCTGGTAAAAATGTTGTTTTTGTACTACTCTCGAAAAGTTTTAAAAAGTTTCTGTAATCTCTGGGGTGGTCAAAGTCGTCAGTCAAGTCGTTTATATCTGTATGATGATCTGCTATTTCGTTTGTCTTAAAAATAAAACTCCTTGACCTTGGATTAATCGGTATCCCAATCATATAGCAATGGAGATGCTGACCGAGCGAATTGCTTAACTTCCCGGATAAGTGAAGCTCTCTTAATTCCCCAGCTTTTTGTATCAGGAAGGCATTTGCTTTGATTGCGTAGATTTCTCGGTTGTTTTTGATATTCTTCATAACACGCCTGCCGAAGAATTGCCACTCCGATTTATTCTCTAAAATAGTGTCAATAGCTTCTTCGGTATAATAAACATCGCCGTATAGATAGATGCAGGGTGCTAATTCTTTCGCCCCCCAAACTCTATCAATCGAGACTTCGTTTGGTGACGTGATGTGTTCATTAACTCCTAAATCTCCATACTGCCCGTATTCCCTAACTGTTACCCATATATTGCCAACGCCACGCTCTTTCAGTAGCCTGATTGTTCTTTTAATAATCGGCTCTCCGTTGACTTCGGCTAACTGCTTGGGAATACCGAGATAGTTAGCCCATCTCTTGCATTTACCGGCTGCCATTATGACAATGCGCTGGTTGGGATTTATGCACCCAGAGGGTTTATGCCCAATTTTAGTTTCTTTGTTTATTCCAAGTAATTCTTCTAGTTCCACACTTATCTCCTGAGGGGGAGAGTTGCCCCTCCCCCTCTCATTTGGATTACGAGCCGTATTCTTCAAATGAACCATAGACAAAAGCCTGCGGTCGTTTCACAACGAGTGCAGAGCGGAGTTCGCAAAGTATGGTGACGACATTTTCGGTGAAAGTGGTGGCATGGGAATCGCTTATCCTGATTATTGGACCCGAGCGATTCCAGAGTTTGGCTCCGAGTTTAAAAGCGCCGGTCAGGAAATAACCCTCGGGCATATTGTCGGAATCGATTACCGGAGTTCTCCACATTCTGGTTACTCCACCATCATTGACAGATGTCCAAATATAGCGGAGGCTGGAATCCTTAGATAGCTCGATAGCCGCCCAGTCAAACGGGTTCATAACAATACCGGTTACAGGATAGCGTGCCTGACGTGCCTGAAGAATAGCAGCTCTCAGGTGGTCGATACGGGTCGGAGTAGTAACGCCTAGCTGAGTTGGCAGAGTGCTGTCATATGTCTGCGCTTGGGGACAGATACCATTCAGCTGAGGATCAACACCATTACCGAACAGGATTTGTTCTTCTTTGGCCAGTTGAACGTCATATCTCAAGGCATCATTGATTTCACTAGCCAGAGCAGGCGCATCCTCAAGTATCTGTCTGCTCACCTGGATATAGACGGGAATGGTTTTTACTGTTTCGGTAGCAGGCGTAAAGGTGAATTTAGAAGCCGGCTTAGTAATCAAAGCCCCAGTCTTGGATTCTTTTTTCGGTGTAGCGGCTGGAGTATATGTGCCTTTCTGGAAGTAGATAGAGTTCGAGCTGGTTGTACCCTGTGAAACAAGGTCAGCTACAGTCAAATTGATGCGGGGTTCCTGCACAATCTCGGAATCCCATTCAGGCGCAATCGCAAGGCCGCCAGTAGTGTCAATCAGTCGTGAGGCTACAATGTCCTTAACCTCAAATGGGCTGGATGTGGGGAGGCCGCTTGCAATCATGTCTTTATAGGCTTTCGATTCGACAAACTGTTCCCCTGCGCTCTTATATTCCTTCCTTTCACCGGTCGGGATGGTGGATTTTTCGACCTTGACGTTCATGGCTTCGAGTTTTTCCTCAAGTGACTTCAAGTTCTTGGAGGTTTCTTCCGTCATCTCACCGTACTTTTTGATTTCTTTGGCCGCTTCCTCGCGGAACGTGGTAATCTCATCGGCAGCCTTTTCCATTTTTTCGGTAATTTCTTTTAATTCCACTTGTTTAACTCCTTATTTTATTTAGTATTTGGTCTATGCGGGCGTTGATTTTCTCGATATCTGTATTGCCCTGTAGTTTCGAGAATGTGCGACTTAACGCGGCTTCCGCAGCCTGAGTGTCTGGTGACGGCTCAGCCTCTGAAAGTGCATCGCTGTTCTCGGTCAAGTCAACAATCTCTGCGTCCTGTATTAACGCCTCAAGTGCGGTGATAGCATTTTTAATAGCCGCCCTGTTGACGGTTATATCTTCAGCGTCATTCCTGGCTTCTTCTTCAAGTGCGGTCTTAACCGACAGTATTTTCGCCATGTCATCGGCTGCAAGATTACCCGGTACAAGACCAACCTCAAAAAGTTTTATCTCTTTAAGGTGCCTCACTCCGTCAATCGGCTCAGCCTTTACTGCCTCGTAGCCGATAGATAGTGATTTGATAACACCGGCTTTCATTAACAGGTAGGCTTCTTCGGCTTTTTGCACACCCCTGACAAGTTTGCCCTTGATGTACAACCCAACCTTGCTGTCCTCTGCCTGAATTGTCCCAACAGGAGAGCTGGTATCATGGGGAGGGTAGGTAGCTATGAATTCTCCGGCGTTATCTTTTATCGTTTTGGTAAAAGCACCGGGGTCAACAATATCTCCAACCTTATCTTTCTTTTTCCTGTAGGCTGAAGCTATTCCCTCAAACTCCCAGGATTCGTCATCAATTGATTTAATCTCAAATTTAAAAGTTTTCTGATTCACATCGAACCTCCTAAAATTAAAAAAGCCGCTTAAATGCGGCTTGATGGCTATCTTGATTTATCCTATCTACTCCAGGTCTCCACGCAGCGGCAATTGATAATCTCGCCAGCTGCTCCAGATGGGTCACCTGGATACATCAAGCCGTTAGAGTAGGGCTCGTTAATTCCCCTCGGTTCGCCATCTAGCCGGGCATGCGTATCTCTTGTCCTTGCATCCCTTGCGCTAATCCATATCTTCTTGGTGAATCCCATGTCTAAAGCTGTTTGATGTTGCGCATAACCAGCCGCCGAGGAAGTCTCTGTCCTTGCTATCCTCATCGCCATTGGATAAGAGCGGTCATCGTAGAATTCACGAATCACACTTGCGGTCTGTTTGACGCTCAGCCCATCTTCAACGCATTTAGCAATCATCTTCCCCATTTCATCTTTGAGGGTGCCGGTTATTGAAACAACCGATTCGGCAGCGTGCAGCTTAACCCACTCCATCACGTAATCTGAGAACGGGTCGAATTTACGCTCGGCGGGTTTTGTTGACTTCAGCCTCAATTCTGTCTGTTTGCCGAAATCTTCGATGATAACCAACAGCGCGGCGGTTATAACCTCTGTCCACTCGTCCGACATTTTGTTGATTGCGCTTTCTACTCTCTGAATGCTTAAAGTAGAATCAAGGGATTTTTCTACGGCCTTGCCTGTCTTGATATACAGCGGCTCGAATCGCTTGGCTAATACATCCCAATAAGCAACACGGCGGGAATCAACACGCTTCCACTCACCGACCTTGAATTCCTCGGTTAAGGACTTATAAGACTTTTCGCCTTCCGTTTCTTCATCTGGTATATTCCGTCCGCTGACCGGCATAACGCTATACGGTAAATACCCCTTATCCCATCCAATGTATTCTTCCAATCCCATATCAAGTATTGCATTGATTTGAGACATCGGCACACCCATAGACCATAATGTCTGAGCCTGATTTACTTTCTTTCCGTAGTCTTCCCTGAGAGCAGCCACATTCGACAGGTCATAATTTATCGTTATATCTTCGCCATACAATGGGGCGACTTTCAGGTTTAGCGTAGCCTTGATATCATCCAGCATTGGGATTCCAACATCTTCGTATAATCCCTTCCTAGCCTCGACAACGTTGTTATAAGTAGAATGCTCTCTGTCGCCAACCCACCATGGGTCAATACCGATAGCTGCCGCCATCTGTCTGATAAGTTCTCTTTGTGACTGGTTATAATCAAGCTCAACAGGTGTCTGGGATGTTTCTATCCAGTCAAGGTCATCTGATATAACCCACGGCTCCCGCCTAGCTGTTTTATCAAGGAATAACTCCCTAACCCTGTTTCTCAATGCGTCCAACTGTGGCTTTTCAAGATGTGACTTGGGTTTAAAGATCCCGCTTTTAATGCCTCTGTTTTGCATGCTGACCTTTTGAGTATCGATTCCCTCGTTGTAGGTATCAATCACCCTGCCAGCCGCTTGGATTGCACCCATGCCGACATAGAAATTGCCGGGGTCGATTTGTTTAAACTGAATAAACGTCTCCCTCGGTAAAATAGATTGCTTCCCTGTATTGGGGTCTTTGTACTGCCAGCCCGCCAGCCATTCGTTTTTATTCTTTCCCCGGATAGGGGCGATTAAGTCTGGCGGCTCTATCCAATATTCTTGCGGTATCTTTTTAAATGAATAAATTGGCCTCAGATAAGCAACCCCGCCCAGTATCAGGTGGGCGACAAGATATTCCATGTTGTCTTGCCCTGAAAATTCGGGGTTAGGATTCCTCCACGTCTTGGTGAAGTGGTGATTTTCGATAATCTCCCCGTTTTTGTCAGCTACATACCATGGAATGCCTGAAACAGCCTGAATAACAGCCCTGACTCCCCGATAGATGGGTATAGCCATCTTGTAACCCTCTCTTATGGCTACCTCCGCTGTTATATCGGTGTACACAGGCTGCCCTGGTGCGGCGATAAGTGGGTAAAAGCCCCGCAGATTAGTAGGTGCAGAAAGTGATTTTTTGTTGATAAGTGCCAGTCCGATTTTCGTTCTTATGTCCATATCTTATCCTATATAGAAGACGTTAGAGTTTTTGCTTAACCAGTTCAACGCCTGGCTTGTGCTGTCCACCTGGTCATCATATTCGCCAGAGGGGAAGGATGTTAATTCCTCGATGTAATCATGTAGCCAATTAGTGCTTTCAGGGAGATAGATTTTCCCCGCTTCGATAAGAGGCGAAATAGCGTTTACCCTGGCCTCTTTGTCATTATCGACTTTAACAGGGATTACGGGTAACAATGTGTCTCTTCTGAGTTCCTGAATAAGAGATTGCCCGGACGCTCTATCTTCTATCAACAAGGCTGACGGACGGTCTCTCTGGTTTAACTCTATGGCTACCCGTTTTAATTCGGGGAACTCTACCCTTTGTCTCCATAAGTCAAGTAAGTAATATCCGCTCTGTGATTCTCCCCAAACAGAACAAACCGAGTAATCGTTTGAGGCGCCCTTTTTGAAGGCCGTATCCCATGAATGTATTATGCGACTGAATTGCGGTTTTTCTTTGTAGTATTTAAACCATTCCCGCTTAATAATATTGCCTTCAGCTAGTGCAGGTTCACCTTGGTATAACGCCACAAACGCCCTGCTGCCGATTGAAGCCTTGATATTATTGAGTGAATCAATATCATACTTCTCAGGCCACAAAGCTCTATTTTCCGATATTGCTTTGAGATGTAGTACTTCCCATTGGTCTGCTTTTGGGTCTATTCTGGCCTGTTCAAGTAATCTCCCTGCCAGGTCGTCTTTGTGCCAACGGGTCATAATTAAGACTATCGCCCCGTCTGGTTGTAATCTAGTCCTGGCAGTTGTCGTGTACCATTCCCAGACCTTATCACGATACACGGCACTTTCCGCTTCTTCGGCATTCTTAACAGGGTCATCGATAAGCAGGATATCCGCACCCTCTCCGGTGATACCACCACCCACACCCGCCGCTATATACGAATCTCTCTTGTTATCTTTATTAGCTAACTGCCAACGTACCGCCCCTGCTTTGTCCAACCCTAACTGCCATAACCTCTGATAACTTGGCGATGATATAGTCTCTCTTATAGCGTAACTGAAGGAATAAGCCAGACTTTCAGCGTAAGAACATCCGATTATCTGTATTTGTGGATTGCGCCCAAAACACCATGCAGGGAATCTGATTGACGTTATTTCGGACTTGCCGTGTCTGGGTGGCATAAACACCATTAAGCGTTTAATACCACCGCGCTCAATGGCTTCTAATTTACCAGCTAATATCCGTACATGATCAGGGGTTTCATATGACGGCATCGTGTATTGGCAAAAGGATAATAGGTTATTCCGTGACTGCCTGCGACTTAGTAGCTCTTTTGCTGCTTCCTGCGGCGATACTTGCAAGCTCGTCATCTGTTAGCTCCTGAGCCGTTCCCATAAACGGAGTGCCATCCTTACCGGTAACCTCTTGCCGTTCAATGTAGCCCCTCGATTTACCCTTAGTCTTTAGAAAAAATATAATGGCCGTCATATTGTTATTATTGATTTCTTGGTATAGTTTAGCCTCGGCAAGGTCAAGTAATCCCTCTTTGGACTCCTCGACAGCTTTAGCCACAGTCGGATAATCTTTAGTGTATTTCCACAAAGTCCAATAAGTAACCCCTGCCTTTTTAGCGGCAAGTGTTAAGAGCCCCTTGGATTCATGTATCGCCTGAATTAATTTTTCAGCTGTCCGCTCTCTTTTCCCACTCATAATAACTCCGCCTTTTTGCCCGTGTAATCTTCCCAACGCCTGATGATTACATCACAATAATGCTCGTCTATCTCCATCATTCTGCATTTACGGCCTAACTTTTCACAGGCTATTAAGGTCGAGCCTGAACCGCCGAATATATCTACAACAATATCCTTTGTTTTGCTGAATTTATCTAAAAACCAAATACACAACTCAACAGGTTTTTGTGTAGGATGTACCCTCTTTTTAACATCTTCTTCTGAAAGTCCGAATATTCCCTTCCACAATACTGGAACAACTTGTCTTTTATGTTTAGCCTTTGACCAACACAGCTCAAAGTTACTTCCAAACATTTTTTCATAGCTGGTGTTAGGGCTAACACCAGCCCCTGTTTTATCCCAAAC
>FZPS01000154.1_pt111 | contig 13093 bp, 10 predicted proteins | sample 1817821 | NCBI WGS metagenome assembly FZPS01 (sample SAMEA104158645, study PRJEB21678) | metagenome | place: Germany | collected 2015-04-21 | reverse complement strand
TTTATAATGTTTTTACTCTGACAATTAGGGCAGAGAGGTGGTATGGTTTGTGCTTTTAGACCTTGATAGTCTACTACATCAGCGTTGAGTTGGTTCATTAGATGATACAATTTATCTAAAAATTCCATGTTTTCCTGCTTACCCATTGCCAAGTAGTCTTCTAATTCTTGATCTTTTAATATAGTTTTCATAATTATAAATTTTGGTAAAATTAACAATTAATTTTATATTAATCCAATATTAAATTAAACAATTAAAATTTAACCCAACCCCCTTTCCTCTCACTTTAGTCAAAAAACCTTTAATACCTCTTTGAATTTAAAATTTTTACTTATATGCGTCACTCGCAATAAGAACCAGATAAGACAGATCTATTGTAATCTATTTAAATCTTAAATCAATCTTATTTATATTAGTGATTTAGACTAATTTTTTTCTCTATTTTATTACATTATTTGAGATTTTATTTATTATTTAATTTTATCATTTAATTTTGTATTCATATTAATATCAATAATGAAAATTTTAAGAAAACCTGCCCATATAAATTCTCCTACTACTATATCTATTGGCACATTTGATGGAGTGCATCGTGGACATAGATTTGTAATGAAATATGCAAGTAATTTAGCCCAAAGATATAGTAGTGAAAACCTTGTAATAACCTTTGACCCTCATCCACGTTTCGTTTTAGATGATGATATCGAAGCCCATTTTTTACTTAATACTTTAGATGAAAAAATTGAATTAATGTCGCATTTACCTATTGATATTATTTATATTCAGAAATTTACTAAAAAATTTGCTCAATTGACTCCAGAGAATTTTATTGTTTGGTTAAAAGAATATTTTAATTTAAAAGTTCTAATAATGGGGTATGATAATACCTTTGGTGTTAATAGATCAGGAACTTTTGAAGATATTAAAATGCTTTCTTATAAATATAACTTCTATTTACATAGAATTCAACCTTACGTAATCGATGGTATTTTTATCAGTTCTACTAAGATAAGAAATTTATTATTAAAAGGGTATGTGAGTGAAGCTAATAAACTGTTAGGTTATAATTATTTCATAAATGGCAAAGTGATAACTGGTAGTAAACTTGGTAGAAAACTCGGATTTCCTACAGCTAATATAGGAGAAGTAGCTGAGGAAAAAATTATTCCCGGTAGTGGAGTTTATATAATAAAAGCTACAATCGATTCTGAACAATATAGAGGCATCATGAATATTGGATTCAGACCCACCTTTCATTATTCTCATAATTATATTTCATTAGAAGCTCATTTATTTGATTTTAATGAAGAAATCTATGATAAAAATATTAAAATAGAATTCATTCTAAAAATAAGAGATGAAAAAAAATTTGATTCCCCCGAAGCCTTAGTAAATCAGATTTATAGAGACAAAGAAGTAGCACTTCGTTTTTTTAATCGCAATTATTAATATTCATTTTATCGAAAAAAATTATTAATTTTGATAAAATGTTTCATTGTGAGTAAAAAGAAACTACAAAAAATATTTATTAATAGTTCATTATTCCCTTTTGATCCTAAAATTTTAAATACTAAAAATGACATTGTCATTTTATCTAACATAAATAATGAAAATGATAGTGAAAGTCTACAAAAATTTATTTCTAGCTTTATTGAAAATTATAATTATAATTCCATAAATATTTTTGTGCAAATTAACGATAAAGACCTGATTTTGGATATTAATAATAATAAAGGATATCATATTTTTAATGATATTATTCCTAAAGGTATTTGGGTTTCTAATAAAAGCAATATTAAAAGATATTTGGAAGCAAACAATGTAAATGCAGATTTATTGATTTATTATAATCCAGATTTTTTCTCTGCGATTAATTATTTATTAAAATATATTAAAGCTGATAGTTACATTGGTATAGGAGATGAAAAGTATAGAGATTATTTCCAAATGTATTTTATAGATTCAAAAGATGATTTCAAATATATATTTGATTTCTTTAAAAAATTAAATTAAAAAAAAGTAAAATTTATGAATATGAAACAATTTAGAGGTTTAGGTGTAGCAATAGTAACTCCATTCAAGGCAGATGGTAGTATTGATTATCATAGCTGGGAAAAGATGCTAAAAACTGTAAATGATGTAGCAGATTATGTTGTTTTATTTGGCACTACTGGAGAATCACCTGTAATAGCTTTGGATGAAAAAAAAGATAGTATAAATTTTTTCAGAGAAAATCTTACTGGCAAAACTAAATTAGTTGTTGGTATAGGTGGTAATGATACAAAAAAACTTATAAAAGAAATAGAACAAATTGATTTTGCAGGTATTAGTGGAGTGCTATCGGTTTGCCCATATTATAATAAACCTTCACAGGAAGGTATTTTTCAGCATTACAAAGCTATTGCAGAGGCATCCCCCGCACCCATTATAGTTTATAATGTTCCAGGAAGAACAGTGATAAATATTGAAGCTCATACTACCCTGCGAATAGCTAATGAATTGAAAAATGTTGTGGCTTTAAAAGAAGCTACAAATAATTTGGATCAATTAATGGATATATTAGATGAATGTCCAGATGATTTTACTGTTTTATCAGGTGATGATGCTCTGGCTCTGTCTTTCATATCTATGGGGGCTGATGGAGTAATATCAGTAATAGCAAATGCTTTTCCTCGTGCTTTTGCTAAAATGACTTCTTTTGCTTTACAAGGCAATATCGAAGAAGCTAGAAAATATCATTATGCGCTTTTACCTTTAATGCATGCTTTATTAAAAATGGGAAATCCTGCAGGTATAAAAGCAGTGTTGACTATTATGGGACGTATAAATGAATATTTTCGTTTGCCACTAGTTCCTATTAGTTCAGACAATTATAAAATTCTAGAAAAAGAAGTTGAGAATACGATTAAAAAACTATCAAAGATAGATTCAGATTTATTCTGATCCAAAATTATTTAAAATGTAAAATATAATTAATTTAGATTTTGTAATTTTGTCATTTAAGTTTAATAATGCATGATGAAAGATTATAAAACTATGAGCTCATCAATTTACACTTTTATAAATAAAATTTTTAAATCTTTTATTAGTAGTTATTCCAGGTTAAATGATAGCGATCCATCTAATCAGCATGATGTTTTCAAAAGATTGATAAAATTACTATCCCAAACTAGTTATGGTGAAAAATTTAGTATAAGTCCTAATACCAATTATAAAGAATTTAGAGAAAAATTACCAATTAATACTTATGATGACTTGAAGCCATATATTCATAAGATGATGCTTGGCGAAAAAAATGTATTAGTACCTGGGCAAGTCACAAATTTTGCTAAATCTAGTGGCACTACTGCTGATTATAGTAAATACATACCTATTACAGATGCTATGATGAGAGAAAATCACTTCGCGGGTGGTAGTACTATGATTTATTATTATTTGACTGCTAATCCTACTTCTAAAATGTTAAAAGGCAAGCACTTAGTGATTTTTGGTTCTCTGCAAGAGAATAAATCATCTATCACTGGAGATTTATCGGCTCATATTTCTAATAATTTACCATATTTTGCTAAAATCAAGCGAATTCCATCGCCAAATTTAGTATGGCAAAAGAATTGGGATGTTAAATTTGAAAATATTGCTAAAATATCTTCTAATAAAAATGTAACAGCATTATATGGAGTGCCATCGTGGTGTTTGAAATCGATAGAAAACGTTTTATCACTTACAAATGCTAAAAATATTTATGATATATGGCCTGATTTCGAAGTTTATTTTCATGGAGGAGTAAATATTGAGCCTTATGTTCCTTTATTTAATAATATTTTTAATGGTAAAATGCCATTGCTTTGGGAAACTTATAATGCGAGTGAGGGGTTTTTTGCAACTCAAGATGATTTTGATAATAAAGGAATGAGATTATTAACTTCTATAGGAGTTTTTTATGAATTTATTGACTTTCAGGATTATATTTCTGGTAATATGAATACTATCACTTTAGAAGAGATAGAACTTAATAAAAATTATGTGTTAATTATTTCTGCACTTAATGGTTTATGGAGATATATTTTAGGTGATGTGATACAATTTACTACTTTAGATCCATATAGAATCAAAATAATGGGGCGCACATCACAATACATTAATATAGCTGGTGAAGAAGTAATGATAGATAATATAGAAAAAGCTATCATGCTAGCTTGTAAATTAGAAAATTGCTCTGTAAATGAATATACTGTCTTCGCAGATGGTCCTGATGAATTTAATAGATTTTTTCATCATTGGATTATTGAATTTGCTAAAAAACCTGATAATATTTTATCTTTTAAAGAAAATTTAGATTTACAATTGCAAAAATTAAATTCTGATTATAATGCAAAAAGATATAATGATTTGATCCTGGCACCTATTCGCATTACTGTTGCTCCGAAAGGTACATTTTATAAATGGCTAAAAAGTAAAAATAAAATAGGTGGTCAAAATAAAGTGCCTAGAGTAGCTTGGGATTATAATATGATACTCGAGATATTAAGTGTCATTGGCAAGCAGTTAGAATTTGTATGAGATTTTTTTTTAATATTTTTTTTATTTTTTTTCCTGTATTGATTTATTCTCAAAGCAAATTACTTTTGATAGACAGCATAGATACTCGAGGTGACGTAAAAGAATGTATCCCTTTGAGTGAAAATATTTTAATAGGTATATCTACTGATAATAGGTTATGTAAGTGGGAGGTTAAAGATCACAAATTAATTGATTTATCTACTGAATTTGTATGTAGTACATCTGTGAATTTGTTTTTATTGTCACCATTTAAGGTTGCTATGTATATACCCGATGAGAATAAAATCAATATTTATGATAATAATTTACAATATCTGAGTTCGCTTTCTTTGTTTAAAATTATTGATGTTTCAGTAAAAAAAGCTTTTGCTGGTGCATTGGAAGGATTTATTTTGTGGACTGTTAATGATGAATTGATTTTATTAAATTATCAAGGTAATAAAATATGGACTTATGATCTTAAAACTTTTGGTCTAAACGATATAGATGACCTAGAAATTATATTAATAAATAATGGGTTTGTTATATTGATTCCTAATAAAATTTTAATCTTTTTCAATTCTGATGGTATTCCAATTAATATAATTCCTACTAATTATCAAAAAATAACCTATGTTTCTAAATCTATTGTAGCATTAGAAAGCGAGTACATTCTTAAAGTGCTAACTTTAAAAGATTTGAAAGAAATTGAAACAATTTTTATGTACCAGCCAGTTATTAAGCTCAGATCTAATAAAAATTTAATAAGTGTATTGATGGATGATAAAATTTATATGTTCCGCTTTGTGAATTAACTCATCAATTTTTATTCACATAAAATCTTTTAAAAATGTTTTAACATAATATATAAAAAACCGCCATTAATGGCGGTTTTTTATATTATCTGCATTGTTTATTAAATTTCCATAAAAGGATATTTGAAATCTGTAGGAGGCATAAATGTTTCTTTAACTGTACGAGGGCTAGTCCAACGTAAAAGATTGAAATAACCACCAGCTTTATCATTAGTACCAGAAGCTCTTGATCCACCAAAAGGTTGCAAACCTACCATAGCTCCAGTTGGTTTATCATTGATATAGAAATTACCTGCAGCATATCTGAGAGTATTGAATGCTTGCATTACAGCATATCTATCATAGCCAAAAATGGAACCAGTGAGACCATAGGGTGAAGTATTGTTACAGATTTCTAATGTTTCTTGATATTTATTATCATCATACACAAAAAGTGTAAAAACAGGACCAAAGATTTCTTCTTGCATAGTTTTAAAATAAGGATTAGTAGTTACTATTACAGTAGGTTTAATGAAATAACCTGTAGATTTATCACCTTCGCCACCTATTAATATTTCAGCTTCATTAGATTGTTTAGCATAATTAATATATGACATGATTTTATCAAAAGCTGCCTCATCTATTACTGCATTAACAAAATTACTGAAATCTTCTACTCCACCTACTTTGATTTGTGAAATTTGATCTAATAGATGTTGTTTGATTTCATTCCATAGAGATTTAGGAATATATCCACGAGATGCTGCCGAACATTTCTGACCTTGATATTCAAAAGCACCTCTTACTATAGAAGTAGCTACTTCTAATGGATCTGCGGAATTATGTACAAATATAAAATCTTTGCCACCAGTTTCACCAACTAATCTAGGATAAGAACGATAATTATTTATATTGTTAGAAATTTGTTGCCAAAGGCTATTAAATGTTTCATTAGAACCAGTGAAATGCAAGCCTCCTAAATCTTTATGTGCTAGAGCTACATTCCCTATTACTGAACCTTGTCCAGGTAAAAAGTTAATAACTCCGTCAGGCATACCTGCTTCTTGATATATTTTCATTAAGAAATAGTTAGAAAATAAAGCTGTACGAGAAGGTTTCCATATAGTAGTATTACCCATCAAAGCAGGAGCCATATTTAGATTAGAAGCTATTGCTGTAAAATTAAATGGAGTAACTGCAAATACAAAACCTTCTAGTGGTCTATATTCTATGAAATTAAGTTGGCCACTCATAGATCTTGGCTGATCTGCATAAATTTTAGAAGCAAAATATGCATTATATCTCAAATAATCTATTGTTTCGCATACTGCATCTATTTCGGCTTGATAAATATTTTTATTTTGTCCAAGCATAGTGGAAGCAAGTATCAGACTTCTATATTTAGTAGATAATAAATCTGCCGCTCTTAGCATGATAGCAGCTCTATCTATGAATGGTAAATTTTCCCACATTTTTTTTGCTTTTAATGCTTCTTCTATTGCCATTTGGACCTCTTTTTCTCCAACTTTATGATAGGTAGCTAAAGTTTTATGATGATTATGTGGCATCACTACTTTACCTACATTACCAGTCCTGATTTCTTTACCACCTATGATTAGTGGTATCTCGATCTCTTGATTACTTAATTTTTTTAGTTCAGATATCACATTTTCTCTTTCTTTGCTACCTTTTTCATATTGATAGGTGGGTTCATTTTGAGGCATTTCAAATTTAAAAACTAAATTATTCATAATATTATTTTTTTTTGGTTTTTTTATTATAATTTATTACTAAGTTACAAAAATAAGCATTTTTTTTAAAATGATTTATATGTTTTTATTGATTATTTTTTTTTAATTCTAAATAATTTCGTATTTTTGTATATATAAGTAACTCTTTAAATAAAATTTATATCATATATGATTAAAATAATAAAATATTCTGAAGATGCTAAAAATAATGAAAAACTAAAAACAGAAATAATAAATTTTTTGTATAAAAATTTAGAAAATTTTGGTGATCCTATTGAATATATTGAAAATGCTGTCAATTATGCCTTGAAATATTCTAATTCACATGGTGGTTTTATAGCTGTTGCATATTCATCTGAGGATATAATGGCTAGTGTAGCTGTAGTTTTATATACTGGTTTGAAAGGTGTATTTCCCGAAAATTTACTTGCTTACCTAGCTGTAGACAAAAAATTTAGAGTAAAAGGAATAGGTAGCGAATTGATACAATATATGTTAAACAATACCACTGGTAGCATATCTTTGCAGGTAGATCCTAAAAATCCAGCTAAAAAGTTATACAAAAAATTTGGATTTGATGTTAAGTATTTAGAAATGAGACTTTACAGATAATGAAAAACAAAATTAAACGTGAATAGAGAAAAAACATTACAAGAATTTAATAGATTATTAGAAATAATGCATCGTTTGAGAAATGAATGTCCATGGGATAAATCTCAAACAAATGAATCTCTTAGAACCTTGACTATAGAAGAGGTATATGAATTATCAGAGGCTATTTTAGAAAATGATTATATCAAGATTAGAGAAGAACTTGGAGATATAATACTTCATGTAGTTTTTTATTCTACTATTGGTGAAGAAATGGAACAATTTAATATTTATGATGTCTTGAAAGAATTAAATGAAAAATTGATCAGAAGGCACCCTCACATATTTGGTGATACAGAGGTAAATAACGTCCAGGAGGTAAAGCAAAATTGGGAAAAAATAAAATTAAATGAAGGCAAAAAAAGTGTTTTAGATGGTGTACCAGCTAATTTATCTAGTATCATAAAAGCATATAGACTGCAAGATAAAGCTCGTGGTGTGGGCTTTGATTGGGAAAACATAAATCAAGTTTATGAAAAATTGAAAGAAGAATTAAATGAACTGCATAATGCTATAAAATCTGGTAATATCGAAAATATAGAGGAAGAATTTGGTGATGTATTATTTGCTTTAATTAATTATTCTCGGTTTTTAAGTATTAATCCTGATGACGCATTAGAAAAAGCTAATAAAAAATTTATAAATAGATTTAAATATATTGAAGAGCAAGCCGCAAAAAATTCTAATTGTATTAATGAGTTATCCTTGGAGGAAATGGATAAATGGTGGAATGAATCTAAAAAAACTGAACAATAATAAAATATTTCTTTAGTTTATAACTTGCTAAACTCATACAAATTATTTTGCGTTTAAATATATTTGATAAGTTAATTAATCTAATCAATATAGTTTAGGAGCAATTTTATTAATTGCCCCTAAATTATATTGTATATACATGTTTATACTTATTTTTCTTTTTTCTTTTCATGCATTTCTCGTAGAGCTGCTTTATTTACTTTACCCGAACCTGTTTTAGGAAGTTCGCTGATATATTCTATCTCGCGCGGTAGCTTAAATTTAGCTAAATTATCTCTCAAGTAATCCATCAAATATTGTTTTGGTAGTACTATGCCATCATGTAGGACTATAAATGCTTTCACTACTTCACCTCTTAATTGATCAGGGATACCTATTACAGCTGCTTCTTTCACACAAGGATGTCGTAGTATCACTTCTTCTACCTCTGCCGCCCATACTAATTGTCCGCCTACTTTGATAGTATCTTTTGATTTGCCAATGATATAGTAATTACCTTCTTCATCTTTTCTAGCTAAGTCGCCAGTGTAGAACCATCCATCCTTGAAAACTTCATTGTTCAATTCAGGCTCATTATAATAACCTCCAAAAACAGATTTGCCACGTACTATTAGTTCTCCTACTTCGCCTACTTTTACTTCATTGCCATCAGGATCAACTATTTTTAGTTCTACATTAGGCACTGGCTTACCTACAGAACGTATATTGCTAGGTGAAGCAACAGATATAGGAGGTATCACTTCTGTCATACCCCATCCATTTGTTACTATTGCATTAGGACATAGTTTAGCAAATTTCATCATTAAATCTGGTGATGATGGAGCACCGAATACTACAGCCCATCTTACAGACTCTAAAGAATATGCTCTTATATCTTTCAAGTATAATAGTGCATAATACATAGGGGGCACCATAAAAAATCCTGTTATTTTCCATTTATCTATTAATTTTACAAGATCTAATGGATGATACTTAGGCATAATAACTGTACTAACACCATATTTGATTGCACTCATTGGGAATAATATTCCTCCAGAATGAGAAAAAGGGATAGCTGATATTATTCTTTCAGTTTCGTCCATCATCAATATTCCCTTCAATCCTTCAAATTCAGTCATCATTTTTAGTTGTTCTGCACCCAAATGTATATGTTCATAATTCCATGTAGCACCTTTAGGCATACCAGTAGTGCCAGAAGTATAAAATATGCTCGACATCATATTGATATATATTCCTTGATCTTCTAAGTCGGCTCTAGAGTTGCTTGCCAATTTCCAAAAAGATAAATATTTGGGATTATCTTCTATAGTGATTATATCGCGTAGTGAGGGTATACTTTGTTTTAGTTCGAGTAAATTAAATTTAGCATTAGTAGTAGTGATGATTCCCTTTAGCTCACAGTGCCTGCCAATAGAAAATACTTCCTGCGGATTAAAGTAAAAATCTATCGGTACAGCTACTAATCCAAGAGAGTAAATAGCATAGTATGAATAGACATATTCGAGGCAATTTGGTAGATAGATAGCTATTTTATCGCCTTTTTTATAGCCCATATCTAATAGGCTATTAGCTAAGCGAAAGACACTATCCTTCAAGTCTATAAAACTATACTCTTGATCATTATACACAAATGCAGTTTTATTTCCAAATTTTTCTGCTGCATCGATAATTAATTCTCTTACATCTTTACGTGTTTCCATATTTTTTGTTTTTAGCAAATGTAATAAATTATTTGCTTTATATAACGAATAATTATTAAAATTATTTTATTTATGTTTTTTTGAAATCAATCAACAGGCCTCATCTAATGCTTTATTTATTAAGAGATCTTATAATAATATCAATTTTCTAATATTTTGATAAAGAATTTGTATTTATTAAATGCTATTTAAAAAAAATTAGTAATTTTGTTTAACAACCAATAAAAATTTAAAGTTATGCGTAAAATGTTATTTATTTTTATAGGAATATTCTATGTATTAAATATTAATGCGCAAATTGGAATGCCAGGTAATACCACATTAATTAATGATAGGCTAGGATCCAAAAACAAACTAATAAATAAACTAAAGAATGATTCAATTGATAATTGTAAATTATTGAATCATATGGGAGCGTTTTATGATGGTTCTGGTAATATCGTTACTACTATTTTTAAGGGTAGGATATTTAATAATTTTTTGAATGAATTAAAATCAGAAGAAAATTCACAAAAAGCTGGGAATGTATGGAATGAAGTAGGTCCATGGGGAGGAGATGTAAACTCGATTTGCATGTATATTGATGAAGAGGATACTATATTATATGCTGCAGCTGGGATTCCATATATTAAATATAACACATTAGCACCATGGACTGTTTTAACTAGCTTAGCTAATTATTCAACTAATATTAATATAATTATAGCATCTAATGATAGTATAATATATGCTTGCGGAGGCTCTACAAATGCTTTATTTAAATCAATTGACAAGGGACTAACGTGGATTAAGCTAGAGAATGTCCCTGTAAATAGAGAAGTTAGCTCGATAGCTATTGATCCTTTGAATTCTAATATAATTTATGCCGGGTTAGGATGTATAATGGGGGGTACAAATTATGAGCATATTATAAAATCGGCTGATGGAGGTAATTCATGGCAGCTATTAAATACTTCTGTACTTAATATTGAATATGGAATTGGAGATATATCTATTAATCCTAATAATGCTGACCAGATAATTGTTGCTGCTTTTGGAGCATTTGGAGGCGGAGAAGTTATTTATTCTGATGATGCTGGAAATACTTGGCAGAATATTACTAATGGATTGCCGACTCAATATCCTTTTAATGATATTGAAATAGCTGGAAATACAGTATATATATCAGGGGGTCAGCTTTTTGGAAATCAGTATTTAGGGGTCTATAAATGTATTTTAGATGATTTTAACTGGCAAAATATATCAAGTGGATTCCCTTTAAAAGTTGTAAATAAAGTTATTGTGAATCCATTCGATACATTAAAAATATTTGCAGCTACTGATGGGGATGGTGTTTATTTTTCTAATGACGGTGGAATTACCTGGGATTACACCTCTGCAGGAGCTGATAATTTCTCTATTTGTGATATTTTACTTAATCCAAGCAATCCCGATGAAATTTTCATAGGTTGCAAAAGCTTAGCTGTATATAAAAGTGAAAATTCCGGTTTATCTTGGGAAAAATATAATGAAGGGATTGCAACTCTTACAATAAAAGATATAGCTGTTGATCCTTCTAATAATAACAATGTAATTGTGGCTTTTGAATCATGGAATTCTGGTGGTTGTTTCTTATCTAATGATGGTGGGTTGACATGGAATTTAGTCGAAAACTTACCTGCTACACGTTTCTCTTCTGTTGTTTATGATGTTAATGGTAATATTTATGCAGTATCCAAAGGTCCATCTTCTGTTGCTCAAGAGGGTGTTTATAAATCTAAAGATGGTGGTGTTTCATGGACTAATACGGGCCCTAATTTAGGACCTTTATTCGAAACTGAATTATGGGTAATAGATGCTCCACAAACAATAACAAATCCTTCAGATTCGGGACTTTTATTTGTGGGAGGTAATCATTTTGGAGTTGCAGGACATGCTGCAACTATTTATAGAACACTCAATGGAGGTGATTCTGGATGGGAAGAAGTATATATAGGAAATGATAATGTTGATATTCATGCAATAGAAATTGCTCCTAATGCTAATAATAATTTAATTTATGCTGGATATGTTAGTTATGAAAATATTACAGGCTCTTTATTAAAAAGTAATGATAAAGGTATTACTTGGATTGATATTAATAATGGGGTTCCTAATAATTGTAATAGAACTTTTGCTATTGCTGCAGATAAAATACACAATAACATTGTTTATGCGGGCGCCAGTTCTGCTTTAGGGAGTAATTATATATTAAAATCAGAAAATTGTGGTGATATGTGGTATCCCATTTTAAATTTGAATTCAGAGATATATTGTTTACAAACTGCTTATGCAAATAATTCCTTTATTTATGCTGGTACATTTAATAATGGGGTTATTATTAGTCAGGATAGTGGAGATAGTTGGTTTAATGCTAATGATGGATTACCTACTAATATACCAGTTTCTTGTTTTTCTGAACCATTTATTGTAGATAATAATTTAAAAATTTATGCTGGCACGTCGGGACGAAGTGGTTTTATTGCTACTATTGCAAATTTAGATGTTAATGATAATTTTTATATTTCTGATTTTATTACTTGGAATGAACCGAATCCTTTTTCAGATAATACTACAATTCATTTTAGTTTAAATAAAAAATCTCATGTTAAATTATCAATTTTTAATGTTAATGGACAATTAATTACCATATTAATTGATAAAGAAATGGAACCATGCGCTGATTATCAAATTAAATGGGATGCAAATAATAATAAACATGTAACAAAAGGACTTTATTTTTATCGCCTTGAGATAGATGGCAAACCTATAACAAAAAAGATGTTATTTCAATAATAATAAATATATTATTAGAATTCATTACTTATTCATTCCATTACTTTAAAAAACTGGAATAGTTTGTACACACTGAGCTCTCCAAAGT
>FZPS01000048.1_pt592 | contig 13096 bp, 13 predicted proteins | sample 1817821 | NCBI WGS metagenome assembly FZPS01 (sample SAMEA104158645, study PRJEB21678) | metagenome | place: Germany | collected 2015-04-21 | reverse complement strand
TCTGTAAAGGCGGGCTTTCCATCGTCTCCAAACTTGAATGAAAGGTCCTCAACACCATAATCTGCGAGAATCTCGCCCTCATCCGAATAAAAATAGTCATACCAGGATACTAGAACAGGAACATTTTCACAGTCCACTGTAATGGTGTTTACATTAGTACCAACACGCGAATCCGGAATGGAGTACATAGTGAGCTTACGGGTATCTCCAGCGGCATGCATCGGTGCGGGAACGGCAACAAGCTGGAAATTCGGGTTTTCTTCCGCAGCTTGATAGCCATGAAGATCGATTGTCGTCCAAAAGCCGCGAAATGCCATATATTCGTTATTTAGCATTTTGGTGGGTGCTTCACTAAAATAAGCCCAACCGGCATATGTGCCAAAATCCGGATCTATCAGACCTTCATCATACCACTCGTTTAGCATTGTGAGGTAATCAAGCAACTCAGGCTCATACGGGCCAAACTTCACTTGTCCGTCCTTTGCATAAAAACCGTTAATCATGTTGAATCCGGCCAACAGCGCGTCATCAAGCCCGTCAGCTGAGGCAAGGCCATATCCTTTTGGTACACCCTTTTCATCACGGGCACGGGTTAGCATCTCATACCAGTCATCATATGTGACAGGCGATTGGAGGCCCATTTCCTTGAGCCAGTCTTCACGTACCTGTGGACCCATCCAAGTAGGTTCGATTTCCTTACTCAGATTATAGAAGCCGGGCATACGCCCCATATCGGTAACATTTCTTTTCCACGTGTCCTCTGTGATGTTGGCTATAGCAAGAAAGTTCTTTCCATAGTCCTCGAGGTAAGGCATCAGGTCAATAATGACCTCTTCGTTTATGTACTTGTCAAGACCACCGATATAGTAACCACTCATAAAGGAATCGGGTAAATCGCCGGAGGTTACGATTAGATTAAACTGCTCGTTCTCTGATCCTGAAGCTGGCTGATCCCACTCAATGTGTACGTTTGTACGCTTCTCCGCTTCTTTGTAAGCAAAGCTGTCATTGGGCGAGTTCATTCCTGCGGTAACACTCATAGGACCGTTCCATATTCTAAATGCAATTGGCTCATCTAGCGGGAATGTAATGCCTGGTTCTTCTGCAGGTTCATCTGTACTTCCCGTTTCAGTATCGGTCTCTGTCGGCTCACTTGCTATAGGCGTGGGTGATGTATCATCCGTTCCGTCCTTAGCACATCCTACAAACAACCCAATAACAAGCAATAGTGATATCAATAAAGCGATAACTTTTTTTGTAGACATTTTTACCTCCATTATTCGACTCAGCTATTCATACTTACATCCTCGAAAGAAATAGTCACTCATATCGATAGCTTTCTCACCCCCTCATTTCAATTTATTAGAGGTCTTCTCGCTAAGCTGCCGAAGAGACATATATCAATTAGGCAGCGGTCCAGGTGTTCTCAAGAGGTGTCTAAAATGTTAGGTAATTGGTCATTTCGCGATAGATGTTAAGTATAGTATATTACTGTTGTTAGGTTAATGTCAAGTTGCATAATGAACTTAATTTACTTAACACGGGTAATCTTATACATATATTTCGATTATAGACATGTATCAATTGACTATTCTTTCTCGTTGGCGTATAATTCTAAGCACAGACAAACTTAACATGTTAAGTGAGGAGTGTTTATAACTTTGAAGAATCTCACAGTAGAGCATTGGCGGTCGATTATCCTTTCCTATGAAAGTAAGTACACGTACGAAAACCCCTTTCTTGATGTAACAATATCCACAGAGTTTATTGGACCCTCCGGCAGAAGAATATATCGTGAAGCATACTGGGATGGCAGTAACAACTATAAGGTTTCTTTCGCACCTACCGAACCGGGAGAGTGGACTTGGAAGCTTGTTGCACCCGCTGAAACTGGACTAAATGGTGTGGAAGGCACTTTGGTATGCATTCCATATACCGGAGATTTAGCAATCTACAAACACGGTTTTTTGAAAGTTGACCCCTCCGGAAGATTCCTGACATATGACGATGGAACTCCGTTTTTCTGGTTGGGAGATACCCACTGGGGATTTGCTTATAATGAGCGGTGGGGTGAGTCAAACCACCCCGAGATGGACTGTATGTTTCGCGGAGTGGCAGACAGACGCATTAAGCAGGGATTCAACGTTTACCAGACAAACCTTCGGAGCGAGGGTGGATTCTCGGGTACAAAGTCCCGTTATTGGGTTGGAGAAGAACCCGGCATACTACCGAATATTGAGTTCTATCAGAATGAGTTGGACCGAAGAATGAATTACCTTGCCGATCTGGGATTTGTAAATGCTCTGGGCTTTGCGTGGAGTGGGTCTATTATTGGCAGACTTGAACTACAGAAAAACCTTGCAAGGTACATAGTTGCACGTTACGGGGCTCTTCCCATGGTGTGGACACTTGCCGGTGAAGTTGCCGGCTATTCTGGCGGAGAGGTCCGCCAACAGTGCATCGACGGATGGCGCGAGGTTGCAAAACTCGTTGAGAGAATCGACGGATATGGTACTCTTCAAACTGCACACTACACAAACGAGCGTCCTTTTGCCGACTACTACCAAGAAGAGGATTGGTTCGACTTTACGCTGAATCAGGCAGGTCACGGAGACTTCCCTATCAGCGCAAAGCATTTCCGCGAACACCGTAAGCTCTATCCGTCCAAACCTTTTATTGAAAGTGAAGCCCTTTATGAGTTTGTTTCAACACTTGAGGAACTAGGTAGCAGAATCTGCACAGCCGACATGCTACGTCGAGTTGCATACATGTCAATACAGTTGGGCGGATGCGGATACACATATGGTGCGCAGGGCATATGGGACCATGTCTGGGAAAAACCCGAGAAACCTAACCCCTTTAACATCTTTAACAAGCACGGCATCACATGGTACGAGGCCATAGACGGAGAAGGCGCCACACAGATGGGATATATGCGGAAGTTCTATGAGAATGAGCGTTTCTGGACACTGAAGCCCGTCGAAAGCATCGAAACCGACATTGTCTTTGCAGACGAGAATCTTTTTGGACTCTTTGCACCGATGGTCACATCCAACGAGGATATGTCACACATCATCATCTACTATGGAGCTGCGACTAGAGGAAGCTGTACCCTTTCAGGCATGAAAAAAGCCGAGTACTCCACTAGGTGGTTTGATCCCAGGAATGGTGAATACATCGAAGTTGACGGCATCTTTGTACCTGAGGACGGTAAATGGAAAGCTCCTGATAGACCTACAGCAGATGACTGGCTTCTCACAGTGAGGACAGTCTAATATACGACAATGGAAAGAGACAGTGCTCTTTACTTTTCCTGAAGACAAACTGAAGCAGGGGAGGTCGTTCCCCTGCTTCAGTTTCAGTGGTATGAGTAGCACTTAGTTAGTATCTGACATGATGTTGCCGATATATGAAAGCATGTGTTAAAATACTACATCATGAAGAGTAAATGGAGGAAAGAGATGTCTGGCATTTCCATGAGAGAGCTTGCAGAAATCCTAGGCGTAAGTGTCGCATATGTGTCGGTGGCACTGCGTGGCCGCGCCGGTATATCCGAGGATACTAGAGCACGTATTTTGGCGGAGGCCAGAAAGCGAGCTTGAAGAGTTTATATCTTCAAATACTCCTTTTGTTGTTGCAGGAAACCCTATGACACGTAGGGCCGTAAACTCGGTTTCACACGATAACATTGGCGGCATATACGCAGCTGTGAATCATCTCTTGGAGCTGGGCCACACACGTATAGGGTATATCCGGCTCATGTCAGGCGCTATTGGTGACGAGCGGTACGAGACCTATGTTAATACCCTTTCCAAAAAAGGTTTATCGCCTGTGTGTTGTTGGGACTATTCGGATGAATACAACGTTATGAACCCTCCAAAGCTCTCAGTTATAAGGAAGAGCTTCGGAAACAACGCCTATCCCGGTACTGCTGTTATTTGCGACAGCGATCTAACAGCAATAGTATTTATGAGAGTGATGCGGGAACACGGTTTAGTGCCTGGACTCGACATCTCCATTGTTGGCTATGACGACCTAGAGGTGGCTGCGCTCATGGAGCCTCCTCTTACATCGGTTCGCACTTTCGAGTCTGAACTCGGCTCTTCAACGGCGGACCTCCTTATCTCCTGTATTGAACAACCAGGGATAATGTACCGCCATATACACATTGGCACAGAACTTAGAGTGCGGGCGAGCACCGCTCCACCACCAGAAAGGTAAAGACTTAATAGCACAAAAAGCATGGTAGTTCAGGTCGAACCAATGCAGTGCAATCTAGATTAAACCAACGCAATGCTATTGCACTAAGCGAAGTCACGGGTAACGTTGTTGATCCACTTATTGCTGCGAATTCTTTTGTAGCCCGTGGCAGCCTTGATAAACTCCTCAACAAGGATAAGAGAATAGACCCACTGTATATCCCACTTAAGAACAAGTGCAGTGATTGCGGCTACAGGCACGGTGTAGATGTAGAGGGGAAGCACGTCCAAGAGCATGCAGACTTTTACATCTCCCCCGCCACGTAGAATCCCGACGATATTGGTTGAGTTATATGCCCGCAGGAATAATACTATACTCAGAGCATGGAGCATATAGTTTGCTATTCGCTGTGCTTCAGCAGAGAGGTTGAAAAGCGGGAAAACGTAAGGCATAATAACAGTCCTTGTTAGAATAATTAGGATGACTCCATTTAGCGCTCCAATCACTGTAGACAAGCCCAACAGGTCATTGGCAAAACTTTGGACTTCCTCCTCGGATGCTCCTCTGCCTATCTCCTTACCAACAAGGATGGAAGCCACATTAGCCATTGCAAAGATAGCAATGGTCACGATGCGCTCAACGTTTCCTGAAACTGAGTGTCCAGCTACTACATCCGCTGAGTTTGGCATATGCCCGTATATGATAGGGAGCATTGAGATGCCTAAAGCCCAAAAGGTTTCGTTCATTACTACGGGAGTCGCATATTTAATGAAATCTTTGAGCATATCTGTCCCTGGCTTAAAGAAGGCCTTGGGGATTATTTTAAGATGCTTGTCAAAGAATAATGCATAGACAACAACGATTATTAGCTCGATTATTCGCGATATTAGTGTGGAAATGGCCGCTCCCTCAACACCGAGAGCAGGGAATCCAAACTTTCCGAATATGAGGATCCAGTTAAGTATTGTGTTTATGATCATAGAGGACCCAACTACATACAGGCCGAGTTTTGGGTTCTCCGTGCTCCTGTGCGCACCAATGTACACCATCACGATTGCATTTACGAAGTTTGCGTAAGCCACATTCTTACCGTAGCGGACTGCTATGTTATGAAGATCTGGGTTGTTTGTGATTAGGCCCATGATCTGCTCGGGAAATAGGAATACGGCACTGGCAAACAGAAAAGATATAGCTCCGCCAAAATAGAAACTCAGGCCCATAATTCTGTTTATGGTAACAAGGTCCCTTTTACCCCAATACTGGCTTATAAGCACCGCCCCTCCCGACATCAATCCGAAGACAAAGAGCATGCCAATAAAGAAAGGTGTGTTTGCAAGAGACACACCGGCAAGCTCATTTTGACCGAGCATTCCAACCATAACTGTATCAACTAGTTGCAGAGATGAGTTGATTAGGTTCTGGAGCATTAGAGGCAGTGCTAGGGCACCCAAAGTTTTGTAGAAGTTACGATTGCGCTTTAGGAAACTAAAACTAAACATAGAATTCACCTTATGTAATTTATATTATAATATCCAGACTGTCCTATATTTCGGACTGATTGGAGAGGATCTTGCGGTATAACATATTCCTCGATACCCCGTACTCAATTGCAGCACGCTTTGCCGCCTCGGCAGCTCCATTACCACTCTTCACGAGTGAAAGCGCATACTCGATGGCTTCGCTTTCTCTCGCACCGTCAGATCTAGATTCCTCCGATGCTCCCTCTATCACTAGGACAAACTCGCCCTTGGGGGTCTTATCTGAGTAGTAGCGCTCAGCTTCACCAAGAGTGGTTCTGATACACTCCTCGTAGAGTTTTGTCATCTCCCTACAGATTGCAATTTTTCTTTCCCCTCCTAAGGTCTCCGCCAAGTCTGAAAGTGTCCGTTTAAGCTTATGCGGCGCTTCGTAAAATACCATTGCACGCTTTTCATTGCGGATAGAATCCAGATGCTCGCGTCTGGATTTTTTGCTTGTGGACAGGAATCCTTCAAAGCAAAACCGTGTGGAGTCTATGCCTGAAATTGCAACAGCGGAGGCAACAGCACTTGCTCCGGGAACTACCAGCACTTCTATACCCTCTTCGGCACACAATTTAACTAGTTCACTACCGGGGTCACTGATGGCCGGCATCCCAGCGTCCGTAACGAGTGCACAGTTCTCCCCTGCTATAATGCGCTCAACTATCTTTTCTCCGCTCTCATTGCGGTTGTGTTCATGATAACTAACTAGTGGCTTAGATATTTCGTAATGGGACAAAAGCTTACGGGTAACCCTTGTGTCCTCAGCTGCTATAAAATCCACTGACTTTATCGTTTCTAAGGCCCTAAGCGTAATATCTCCGAGGTTACCTATCGGAGTTCCAACTATATATAGCTTTCCGTTCATTACAATAACCCTTTTCTCACTTATAATACTCTATATGACGCCTGCTCATGATACTTCCCCATGATACTCCTCATGATACTTCCATATAAAACTTAATCTTCATCTCGATATGCTGCGAGGTAATCTTCCGAATAACTGCCGTCGGGATTCTTCACTATTAGGGGAGGCAGCGTCCTGAGCCCCTTTCCAGCATTCTTCCTTCCCGCTACCAAAATGAGCTTTGGGTCAGAACTGACAGTGTGGTGAATATATTGGAGCCTCTTTGGCTCAAGCCTCTCCTTACGCATGGCCACCATGAGGTCGCAAAGACGCTCTGAGCGATACACAACGGCAAACTCTCCCCCGTTTTTGATCAGACGCGAAGCCGCACGGCATATGTCATCAATCGTTACTGTCTCCTCGCTTCTCGCGATTTGCCTTTCGCGAAGGGCGTCAGCTTTTCCAGTCCCCTTCTTGAAATATGGTGGGTTACAAATAACGGCAGAGTATCCGCCATACTCAACTACCCCATCGAGATCACGGAGGTCAGCATGAACTGCTCTTACTCTGTCTTCCAAAGCATTGATTGCGATGTTTTCCTCTAGCAATTCAACTGCTGTACGTTGAATGTCCACACCATCTATACTAGATTCGCTATATCGTGCGGCGAGAAGGATCGTAAGTGCACCCGACCCACATCCCAAATCACATATCCTTTTTGTTTTTGACGGGTGGAGAAAACGCGAAAGAAGAACAGAGTCCATCCCCAGTTTTTCGTGGGGTTCTCTCTGCAATAGCTTGTAATCGTTTATAAGCAATTCAACACCGGTTTTCATATTTCACACTGCCCGTACATGTTTACCAGTCTTTGCACTGACCATCAGTCTATGCACTAATCCTAACACACGGGGACTTATAGCACAACTTGAAAATCAGATGATAGTCAGAGCCTATTATCTCATTAATTCTAGCGTTTAGCATGATTATATTCTGACAAAAAAAGGGGGGGTAATCCCCCTTTTTATTGCTGCCGTTATGTATGACCTATTCCGGTTTAGGCGCGTCCACCGGGCAGACACTTGCGCAAGCGCCACAATCCACGCAAGCTTCGGAATCAATAACGTATATCTCGTCCCCTGCTGAGATACAACTTACAGGGCACTCAGGTTCACATGCTCCGCAGCTGATGCAGTCGTCCGTAATTACATATGCCACGAACGTACACCTCCAAATATTTTTCCGAGCTAGATAAATGCTCGACTATTTTATTCTAACACAACTTCTATATAAATCAATTCCAAATTTATGGTTACTTATTCCATTTTCATAATTACTGCACAAAACCGATTTTTGTGTGTGAAACCATAGCAATTTGGAAATCTTATATATGGAGTTCAGTATAGTTTAATATAGTCCAATATAGTTTAGAGTTGAGGTGCTAAGAAAGTCATGTACAATACTAGGAAAACCGAAAGCTTTGTATATGGTTCTGATGAACCTAAAAGTGAGTCTCATTCGGACAGATTCTCGTCCGATGACAGCAAGAAAAGAGGTAAAACTGAGGATAAGTCAAAATCTTTGAAAAAGACAGATATGCCTAGCAAATCGAAGAATGAGAGAGCTAAATCGGAATAATCGCTTATCGTTTGGTCAAAGAAGGTCAAACACCTGTTGATTTTCGATTGCGGCTATACTATAATATTATTAACGTTAGTCAAAGATAGTCAAAGTCAAATACTAGGAGGTGGGAAGCTTGGGTCTCAGTGACTTAATAGCAGAGTTTCTCAATCAGGCACTCAGCGCTTCCGACGGAATTCTCGAGCTACAGCGCAGTGAGCTTGCCGAACAGTTCGGATGTGTACCAAGCCAAATCAACTATGTTATATCAACCCGCTTTTCTCCCGAACACGGCTATATAGTTGAATCTCGGAGGGGCGGCAACGGATATATCAGGATTAAACGCATTACTACAACAAAGTATCTCATGCTTATGCATACAGTTAACTGTATTGGGGATGAGATCGACTCGGTCTCTGCTTCAACAATTATCAGTAACCTAGAAGACTCGAAGGCAATAACCTATGAGCAGGCTCTTCTCATACGTGCAGCAATATCCGGAAGAAGTCTTGCAAGTGTTCCTCCATCTGTTAGGAAGCAGGTACGGGCGGCAATCCTCAAAGACATGTTGATCGTATGTAGCGACGAAGATCTATAGAAGAAGCTTAATGAATGAAATATTATGAAAGGAGACTACGCCTATGTTATGCCAGAATTGCAATAAAAGACCGGCCACATACCACTACAAAAAAACGGTAAACGATGATACACAGGAAATACATCTCTGCTCGAATTGCGCTTCCGAGCTAGGATACTCTCCCCTTTTTACATGGAGCCCGGTTAATTTCGGGTTTAATGTAGATAATTTCTTAAGTCATATGGTTTCAAACGATTCCTCCACTCTCAGACAGGTGCAGACTGAGGCGTGTCCTCTGTGTGGCTCAAGGCCCGCGGACATCTCCCGTACCGGCCGCGTAGGATGTGCTGAGTGTTACACGGCTTTCTCCGGGCTCTTAAGACCCTACATTACAAGGATCCACGGAAACACTACTCACTCCGGAAAATTCCCTGCAGGGATCGGAGGACAAATAAAGAAGCGCCGCAAAATAGAATCTCTCAGAGCTGACATAAAAAAGGCCATCGATGCCGAGGATTACGAGCAAGCCGTCATTCTTCGTGATGAAATAAGGAAGCTGGAGGAGGAGATGAAGAATGAGTAAGATGTGGTACATGCAAAACGGCAAAGAAGGGGACATCGTTCTCTCAACACGTGTGCGACTTGCACGAAATCTCAGTGATTTCCCCTTCCCCGGTAACCTTACACCGGAAAAGCAGCGCGAAGTTGTCGATGTGGTAGCTTCCGCCATGGCATCAAGCGATGTAGGTAACGACTTTAAGCTCATCGACATGACAACGCTTACCGAGTTAGAAAGGCTGCAACTTGTTGAAAAGCATCTCATCTCTCGTGATCTCGCGACCGGTGACGGCGTTCGCGCAGTATTGCTGAGTACCGATGAAAGCGTCAGTATCATGATAAACGAGGAGGACCACCTCAGAATTCAGGTGCTGGGTACCGGACTCTGTTTGGATGATTGCCTTAAGAAGGCGATGAGAATTGACGACGCTCTAGACCGCACACTTAAGTACGCCTTTGACGAGAAACTGGGCTATCTTACAAAGTGTCCTACTAATCTGGGCACCGGTATGCGTGCATCTGCAATGCTGCATTTGCCTGCACTTACACAGGGCAACGCTATCCGGGAACTCTCTGCAAGCGTTGGAAAGCTGGGCTTCGTCATACGCGGTCTTTACGGAGAGGGCAGCGTCGCAAAGGGCGCTCTCTATCAGATCTCAAACCAGCTGACACTAGGTTTTGATGAAGAGACCATTGTAAAGAGACTCTCAGACGTAGTAGAGCAGATGATTGAACATGAACGCAATTATCGTGAGCAGGTACGAAAGAGCGGAAAGCTCTGGCTGGAAGACAAGATATGGCGTTCTGCCGGTATCCTCACCTACGCGAGGAGCATCTCGACCGATGAGGCTATGCAGCTACTCTCAGATCTGAGATTAGGCGCATCTCTTGGAATTATCGACACGGACATAGACAAACTTAACAGCTTACTTTGGGAGATACAGCCGGCAAACCTGATAAAGAATTCCGGAAAGGAAAAGCTAACTCCCGAACAGAGGGATATCAGAAGGGCTGAAATACTCCGAGATATCATGAAAAAGTAGATGGTAAGTTCAAACATACTTAGATGACTAAAGGGAGGTTATTTATGTTCTCTTTCTATAACAGATTTACACAGCGAGCTCAAAATGCACTCCGCCTAGCACATGAGTCCTCCAAGGAAATGGGACACAGCTACGTCGGCTCCGAGCACATCCTGCTTGGGCTTATCAGCGAGGGTCAGGGCATTGCTGCAAGGGCGCTACAAAATGCAGGCGTCAATATTGAGTCTCTTAAAAAGAATATACTCAGCGTCGTCGGACAGGGCGAAGGGGGCGTGCCCGCTCAGGGGCTCACACCTAGAAGCAAGCACATAATCGAAGTTGCGGCAGCTGAAGCGGCGCGTCTAAAAACAAACTATATAGGTACTGAACACCTACTCATGGCAATCATCCGCGAATCAGATTGCTTTGCCACAAGGATGCTGGTTGCTAGTGGTGTTGATATTACCCGCTTATACCGCGACATAGAGTCTCTGATTGGCTCGACAAGCCCGCAGGGTCCTCAGGCATCACAGCAGCCAAGACAACCCCGCGGCCACTCACACCAGCCTCGCGGCCCCGAAACCAAGACCCTTGACCAGTTTGGCAGGGATCTCACACAGTACGCTTCCGAAGGTAAGCTTGATCCTATCATTGGCAGAGATGAGGAAATTCAAAGAATTATCCAGATTCTATCTCGACGGACAAAGAACAACCCGGTCCTGGTAGGTGAGGCGGGCGTCGGAAAGACCGCCGTGGCTGAGGGCCTAGCTCAGAAGATCGTTGCGGGCGATGTGCCTGAGAACCTGCAGGACAAACGCCTCTTCTCACTGGACTTGACCGGCATGGTGGCTGGCACTAAGTATCGCGGCGAGTTTGAGGAGCGCATTAAAACAGCATTAGAAGAGGTGCGCAGCGCCGGAAACGTTATCCTGTTTATTGATGAGCTGCACACAATCATTGGAGCAGGTGCCGCAGAGGGAGCAATAGACGCATCGAATATCCTTAAGCCTGCACTCTCGCGTGGCGAGATTCAGGTTATCGGCGCAACGACACTTGACGAGTATCGCAAGCACATCGAGAAGGATGCCGCCCTGGAGCGGAGATTCCAACCGGTCATGGTTGATGAACCCTCAGAGGAGGATGCGATAGAAATCCTTATGGGTCTTCGTGACCGCTACGAGGCTCACCACAAGGTAAAAATCACCGATGAGGCGATAAAGGCCGCAGCTGAGATGTCTGCTAGATATATCAGTGGAAGGCAGCTGCCCGATAAAGCAATCGACTTGATAGATGAGGCCGCAAGCCGTGTCCGTATGAATACTCTTACACCACCTCTGGATGTCAAAGAACTCGAGGAAAAGCAGAAAGTGCTTGCAGCAGAAAAAGAAGAGGCAGTAAAGAATCAGGAGTTTGAAAAGGCCGCAAGACTGCGTGACGAAGAGAGACAGCTAAACGATAAGATTGAGGCCGAACGCAAAAAATGGCGCGACACCCAAAGCAAAGCGCGCGGCGAGGTAAATGTCGATGATGTAGCTGCTGTCGTAGCGCTGTGGACCGGCATTCCTGTAACCAGACTTACAGAAGATGAGTCGGAGAGGCTGCTCCGCATGGAAGACACACTCCATAAACGCGTTATTGGACAGGATGAAGCTGTAACAGCGGTATCCAAGGCAATTAGGCGTGGCCGTGTAGGCCTGAAAGACCCGAAGAGACCGACCGGCTCCTTTATGTTCCTAGGTCCGACCGGTGTTGGTAAGACCGAACTATGCCGGGCGCTTGCAGAAGCAGTCTTCGGTGATGAGGATGCGATGATCCGCATTGATATGTCGGAGTACATGGAGAGGCACAACGTCTCAAAACTTATAGGTTCCCCTCCGGGATATGTAGGCTACGACGACGGCGGACAGCTGACAGAGCTTGTTCGTAGAAAACCGTACTCTGTAATCCTATTTGACGAGGTTGAAAAGGCCCACCCCGATGTTTTTAACATTCTGCTTCAGATACTCGAAGATGGTAGACTTACCGATTCACAGGGGCGCGTTGTCGACTTCAAAAACACAATAATCGTAATGACATCGAACCTCGGTGCACATGACCTGTTTAGTAGGAAAAGACTCGGTTTTGGCACAAGTGATTCAGGCGAAGTGGCAGACTATGAGGAGATTAAGTCAACTGTCATGAGCCAGCTGAAAAAATCATTTAGGCCGGAGTTCCTCAACCGTATTGATGAAATAATCGTGTTCCACCAGCTCAACCGTGATCAGATACAGGAGATTGCAAAGGGCATGATAAGAATTGTTGCCGACAGAGTCAGAGATCTGAACATTGAGCTTGTGGTTGAAGATAGTGCTCTCACCCTAATCGCAGATGAGGGATTTGATCCCGTCTACGGCGCCCGTCCGCTACGTAGAGTGATCCAGTCAAGTATTGAAGACACAGTATCTGAGCGTCTGCTTGATGGTAGCATCAAGTCCGGAGGAACTGTCAGGGTCTACGAGAAAGATGGAAAGCTTGAATTCGAAAGCATTGCAAGCTCCTCAGAAAACAAAGTACAGGACATGGACGAAGACAGTTCAGCAGAATCTTCGAACGAATAGACGAATAGAAAATGATGATAGGGGCTTAGTCGATAATGTAATCGACTAAGCCCCTATTTTTCTTACTTGTTCTCTACCCTTTATTCCCTTTACTCCCTGTATTCCGTATTTTCCTTCTACGTCTATATTCCTCTCCCCAATTTGGACTCTACCTTATT
>FZPS01000191.1_pt31 | contig 13102 bp, 7 predicted proteins | sample 1817821 | NCBI WGS metagenome assembly FZPS01 (sample SAMEA104158645, study PRJEB21678) | metagenome | place: Germany | collected 2015-04-21 | reverse complement strand
AAAAAGGCGTTAGTGATGGCGGCAACCTACTCTCCCACACAGTCGCCCATGCAGTACCATCGGCGCAAACGAGCTTAACTGCTGTGTTCGGAATGGATACAGGTGTTGCCTCGTTGCGATAACCACCACCACTAACGCCTAATTACGTTAATAGGGTAAATCCGTGTGAGAGAAAGATATCAGCAAACACCACAGATAATATAATTATGGTGAAAGCCAATCGATATATTAGTATCACTCGGCTGAACGCATCACTGCGCTTACACCTGTGACCTATCAAGGTTGTAGTCTCCAACCTATCTGATGGGGAAATCTTATCTTGGAGTTGGCTTCCCGCTTAGATGCTTTCAGCGGTTATCCTCCCCGAACGTGGCTACCCGGCAATGCAATTGGCATCACAACCGGCAGACCAGAGGTTCGTCCGCACCGGTCCTCTCGTACTAGATGCAGATCTCCGCAAATTTCCTGCGCCCACGAAGGATAGGGACCGAACTGTCTCACGACGTTCTGAACCCAGCTCGCGTAACTCTTTAATCGGCGAACAGCCGAACCCTTGGGACCTTCTTCAGCCCCAGGATGAGTTGAGCCGACATCGAGGTGCCAAACACCGCCGTCGATATGAACTCTTGGGCGGTATCAGCCTGTTATCCCCGGAGTACCTTTTATCCTTTGAGCAACGGCCCTTCCATTCAGGACCGCCGGATCACTAAGACCTGGTTTCCCACCTGCTCGACCCGTCAGTCTCGCAGTTAAGCTCCCTTATACCTTTATGCTCTATGGCTGATTACCAACCAGCCGGAGGGAACCTTGGTAAGCCTCCGTTACTGTTTCGGAGGCGACCGCCCCAGTCAAACTGCCCACCTGGCAATGTCCAATAGCTTTACTATTGTTAGTAAATCAATACAATAAGGGTGGTATTTCAACGATGGCTCCCCGCACACTGGCGTGCACGGCTCATAGCCTCCCACCTATCCTGCACATACTGCACCAATTTACAATACCAAGTTACAGTAAAGGTTCACGGGGTCTTACCGTCCTTTCGCGGGTAGGCGGCATCTTCACCGCCACTTCAATTTCACCGAGTCCCTGGTTGAGACAGCGCTCAAGTCGTTACACCATTCGTGCAGGTCGGAACTTACCCGACAAGGAATTTCGCTACCTTAGGACCGTTATAGTTACGGCCGCCGTTTACCGGGGCTTCATTTCGAAGCTTCGCACCGAAGTGCTAACCTCTCCATTTAACCTTCCGGCACCGGGCAGGTGTCAGTCTATATACAGTGGGTTTCCCCTTCGCATAGACCTGTGTTTTTGATAAACAGTCGCTTGAGCCTATTCACTGCGACCCCTTCTCGCTCATACAGCTAGTGTAATCACGATAATGGGGTACCCCTTCTCCCGAAGTTACGGGGTCATTTTGCCTAGTTCCTTAACCAGAGTTCTCTCGAACACCTTAGGATACTCTCCTCGCCCACCTGTGTCGGTTTGCGGTACGGTCCCTATATACATAAGTTTAGAAGCTATTTCTCGGCAAGGTCTGTAAATGGGCTTTGTCGCTTATTGCGTCGTCCTACACCTCGGAGTTAATGAGACACGGATTTGCCTGCGTCTCCTCCTACATGTATTCAACAGCTATTCCAACAGCTGTCCCCATAGCACCCTTGCGTCACTCCATCACTGTATACAGAGGTTCAGGAATATTAACCTGATTCCCATCGGCTTCGCCTTATCGCTATACCTTAGGGGCCGACTAACCCTGAGCAGATTAGCTTTACTCAGGAATCCTCGGGCTTGCGGTGTGCAGGTTTCTCGCCTGCATTATCGTTACTCATGCCAACATGGTCTCTTGTGAACGCTCCAGCAAATCTTACAATTCACCTTCTGTGCGGTTCACAACGCTCTCCTACCAACAACATTTACATGCTGTTCCGTAGCTTCGGCAAGATGCTTCTTAGTCCCGATCATCTTCGGTGCTCTACCACTCGACCAGTGAGCTATTACGCACTCTTTAAATCGTGGCTGCTTCTAAGCCAAGATCCTGGCTGTCTGAGCAATTGAACATCCTTAAGCACTAAGCATCTATTTGGGGGCCTTAGCTGACAGTCTGGGTTGTTTCCCTCTCGGACGCGAAGCTTATCCCTCACGCCCTGTCTCCCAGGAAGTAATTAACGGCATTCGGAGTTTGATTGGGTTCAGTAAGCTTGTGTGCCCCCTAGCCCATTCAGTGCTCTACCTCCGTGAATCTTATCCTGAGGCCATACCTAAATATGTTTCGGAGAGAACCAGCTATGTCCAGGTTTGCTTGGCCTTTCACCCCTACCCACAGTTCATCCACCGACTTTTCAACGACGGTTGGTGCGGTCCTCCAGTTGGTTTTACCCAACCTTCAACCTGACCATGGGTAGATCACCTGGTTTCGGGTCTAATACCATAAACTTATCGCTCTATTAAAACTCGCTTTCGCTACGGCTTCATACCTGTAATACTTAACCTCGCTTATGACATTAACTCGTTGGCTCATTATGCAAAAGGCACGCCATCACCAGTATCCATTATATTCATATTGCTAACTTGTTCGTAGTTCTTAGTTATTTAGTTCTTTGTTCGTGGTTGCTTAGTTCTTAGCTCTTTGCTCTTAGCTCTAAGCTCCTTAACAATATAAACATAATGGATACCGGCTCTGACCGCTTGTAGGCACACGGTTTCAGGTTCTATTTCACTCCCCTTCCGGGGTTCTTTTCACCTTTCCCTCACGGTACTGCTTCGCTATCAGTCACCAAACGTATTTAGCCTTACGAGATGGTCCTCGCAGATTCACCCAGGATTTCACGTGTCCCGGGCTACTCGGGATCCGACTACCAGATTAATCACATTTAAACTACAAGACTATCACTTTCTACGGTTGACCTTTCCAGATCGATTCGTCTATATGATTAAGCCGGACAACGTCGTCCCACAACCCCGCTCTTAAGAGCGGTTTAGGCTCTTTCCCGTTCGCTCGCCGCTACTGAGGAAATCGTTATTACTTTCTCTTCCTGACGCTACTAAGATGTTTCAGTTCACGTCGTTTGCCTCCCAATAAAGGGATACTGGACTTTAATGTCCAGTGGGTTGCCCCATTCGGATATCTCCGGGTCTAAGCTTACTTACAGCTCGCCGAAGCTTTTCGCAGTTAGTCACGTCCTTCATCGCCGTTTGGTGCATAGGCATCCGCCATGCGCCCTTTGTGCTTTCACCAATTACAGTATCTCTAAGTGTTTGTACTCTCTCTCTCTCACTTTTATACGGATTCACTCTATATGCTTTCTAAAAGAACTGGTGGGCCTGGGCTGATTTGAACAGCCGACCTCACGCTTATCAGGCGTGCGCTCTAACCAGTCTGAGCTACAAGCCCAAGCTTGTTCTCAAAAACTGAGGTCATAGAGAAGTGTGAAACGAAATTCTCATCAAGAGTTTATTCTGTTTTGTTTGTTTTTATTACACCTTAAAAAGGAGGTGATCCAGCCGCACCTTCCGGTACGGCTACCTTGTTACGACTTAGTCCTCCTTGCGAAGCACACCTTCGAAAGCTGCACCCCTTGCGGGTTAGCTCACCTCCTTCGGGTGCACTCCACTCGGCTGACTTGACGGGCGGTGTGTACAAGGCCCGGGAACGTATTCACCGCACCATGATGTTGCGCGATTACTAGCGATTCCAGCTTCATGAGGTCGAGTTGCAGACCTCAATCCGAACTTGCGTAGCTTTTCTGAGATTAGCTCCACCTTACGGCTTCGCAACCCTCTGTAACTACCATTGTAGCACGTGTGTAGCCCCGGTCGTAAGGACCATGATGACTTGACGTCGTCCCCACCTTCCTCTGCGTTGTTACCGCAGTGGTCCATCCAGAGTCCCCAACTTAATGATGGCAACTGGATGCAGGGGTTGCGCTCGTTGCGGGACTTAACCCAACATCTCACGACACGAGCTGACGACAGCCATGCAGCACCTGTCTCGTAGTTCCCCGAAAGGCACTCCCTCATCTCTGAAGGATCCTACGGATGTCAAGACCGGGTAAGGTTCTTCGCGTTGCATCGAATTAAACCACATGCTCCACCGCTTGTGCGGGCCCCCGTCAATTCCTTTGAGTTTCAACCTTGCGATCGTACTCCCCAGGCGAATCACTTAACGCGTTAGCTACGGCACCGAGTTCGCTGCGAACCCAACACCTAGTGATTATCGTTTACTGTGTGGACTACCAGGGTATCTAATCCTGTTTGATCCCCACACCTTCGCAGTTTAGCGTCAATAACGGCCCAGAAGACTGCCTTCGCATTCGGTATTCCTCCTGATCTCTGCGCATTCCACCGCTACACCAGGAATTCTGTCTTCCTCAACCGTATTCCAGATCAGCAGTATCTGATGCCTGTCATCGGGTGAGCCGATGGATTTAACATCAAACTTACTGATCCGCCTACCTGCCCTTTACGCCTAGTAATTCCGGACAACGCTTGCAACCCCCGTGTTACCGCGGCTGCTGGCACGGAGTTAGCCGTTGCTTATTCATATGCTAATATCTCTGCTCGCACACTATTAATGTACAAACCATTGCTCACATATAAAAGAACTTTACACCCTGTTAGGGAGTCTTCGTTCACGCGGCGTCGCACTATCAGACTTTCGTCCATTGTAGACTATTCTCGACTGCTGCCTCCCGTAGGAGTCTGGGCCGTATCTCAATCCCAGTGTGGGCGACCACCCGTTAAGGCCGCCTACCTATCATCGCCTTGGTGAGCCTTTACCTCACCAACTAACTAATAGGACGCAGACTCATCCCCAAACGACAGCCCGAAGGCCACCTTTTATGTAGCACCTTAATTACCAATTCAACCTGATAATTAAGGTGCTACACTCATGCGGTATTAGCCCAAGTTTCCCTGGGTTATCCCCCTCTTGAGGGTAGATCATCTACGTGTTACTCACCCGTTCGCCACTCTCTATACACCCGAAGGCGTATATACCGTTCGACTTGCATGCCTAAACCACGCCGCCAGCGTTCGTCCTGAGCCAGGATCAAACTCTCCATCATAATTAAATTATGTAGAACTGACAAGAGCTTCGTATTCACATTCCCACTCTATATACTGTTTAAAAGATCAATCGCTTGCGAAATCGCATCAGCTCATCCGCAAGGTTTCGCAATATTTATATAGGACGTTTTTTTGTCAACATAAATCTTTCGAGGTTTTGCGTTCGAGGTGATCCGAACAAGCCCTAACTATATGATAATCAAGTTTGATGCAAAAGCAAAAAATATTTTAATTATTTATTTAAATTGGCTTTTTTCTCCGTCGATGAGGAGTTCTTTTGATCCGAAAACCGATTTGACAGTGATGATTTTCGCCCAAAACATGCCGGATAACCAACGTTTTTGACCATGCTTTTCCTGCGGATTCGAGAGGAAATATGTTCATAACATGAGCAAATACTGATAGGAATTCAAGAAGAAATCTATGAAAAAAGGATAGCAGTTGCGAGACAATTAGACACGAATATTGCCAACTTTCAGCCATGACTCCCGCGGCATAATATCGCACCAAATAAGAGCGGATATAGCCCCTTTTTGCACAGCCCCACACAAACTCCTTGACTTTCATCAAAGTTTATTTTTAATGGCATAAACATTATTGGTGGAACATACATAAATGATATCTATCTTTATCGATCATAAATTAGAACGGTTTACGAAGGAAATACGCTACACTTTTGACTTCATCTTTCAGACCCTTGGGTTTGAACACAGATTTGTAAGCGACGCGGAAGAGCTTTCTGCCACAGATATAGTGATACTTTATAGCCTGAGCGAACCGGACGAAGAACACATACGTAGTTTGGCGAGACATTACATCACATTTTCCATTGTCTTCGACGCCGGACTGTGGGAGCCTAATGGCTTGAATTCAGAGAATTTACGTCGCCATCTCAAGGAAGGAAAGCTGCTCTATCCCACGCAGATCATAAGCACTCGCGGCTTCAATCTCGTAGCAGAGAACTATATTGACGAGGAAGTTTCCGGCGGCAAGATCAATTTTGACCTCGTGGGCAACGTCTTTTATCACTTAGCGGGCTTTGAATTTTCATATTATGGCAAATCCGGTGAAGACGAAAGATGGCAGGAAGAAAGCTCCGCATTCTACGCACATCGCGATTCTCCTGCTATCGACAGCTTGATTTGGCTGATGAGATCCCTGCTCAACGAACACGTGCAATCTAAAAAGCAAGTCTTGGCTCAGAAATGCACTTGGCCTAAGGGCGAAAAGAGCGCCGTGCTGCTTTCCCACACGGTTGACAGCCTGCAAAAATGGAACTTACACTCACTGGTTCTCTCCATCGCCGATGATCTCAGCATGCTTTTCACCCTGAATTTTAAGCAGCTTTTCCACATCTTTTGGGGTAAGATCCAGTATCTCTTCACGAACTACGAGCTTTATTGGAACTTTGAAGAATATATGGCTTTAGAAGAAGAACAAGGCCTGCGCTCCACCTTCTTTTTGGGCGCCGATAAATGCGAGGATTTGGATTACGGCTTAGAAGACGCCGATTTGCAAGAAGAGATACAAAAGCTGCTCGCGCGCGGGAACGACATAGGACTTCTCTTACCAAATGACAAGCTAAATCGCAACGACATGCTGAGCCGCAAACACGTTATGCAACATCAGACAGGACAAGAACAGGTGGGCATCAGGCAGATGGATTACACGATGAACAGCGAGATTTTGGCGCTGCACGACAAGATTTGCCCGCTATATTCCCAAAGCACCGCCTTCCGAGACGTGCCGGGATATTATCAGAACACGAGCTATCCATTTTACCCTTGGGTGGGCGCAAAAGCGAGCTTCCTGAACCTGCCTACCACATACATAGATAGATACTTACGCGTCAACAAACACAAAGTAATGGGCTTGGATCATGCCAAGAGCGAGATCAAAGCACAGCTCACCCGAAGCCAGCTCAATGGCGGCATCATGTCCCTGGACTTCTCTTTGGCTTCCTACCACGATATACACTACTTAAACAAGCTCTATGCCTATATAATGGAACTAATTAAGAACTCTGAAGCATACTGCTGCACAGCGCGCGAACTGAGCACATGGTGGGAGAAACGAAATCGCGTAACAATCTCCGAAGGGGAATATGAAATCAGCATATACTTCGCCGATGACATTGATTATTTTACGCTCAACATCTTGGGCGGCCGCAAGATACGCGAGATAGACGGCACCCAAGGCAAGATTGATGGAAACATGATCAGATACGCCGGCGTCGAAGCCCAATCGGTTAGCATATTGAGGTTTGCAAGACAATGAAAAAGAAGCTTTTACACTTACAACTCCTGCCGATTTTAAGCGGAGTTCAGAGATTTTCCCTACACGTTTTAGACGGACTCAATCCCGATGAATACGATATATACGTTGCCGGCAAGCCCGGCGGTGAACTCGTGGACGAGGTCAGAAAGCGCGGCTGGAAGTTTTTGCCCATCCACAGCTTTCGCCATCCAATCTCGCCCATGGACATTTTCGCATTCTTGGAGCTGAGCTATCTCTTTAAGAAATATAAGTTTGACATAGTTCACACCAATAGCTCCAAGCCCGGACTCTTGGGCAGGATAGCCGCGCGCATGCTAAAGGTTCCATTGATCGTGCACACCATCCACGGAACATCCTATCAAGCGCATCAGCATCGCCTCGTACAAAAAGGCTTTATGGAGCTGGAAAAGCTGGGCAATCGCTTCAGCGACTACACTATTTTCGTTAACAACTCCGACAGACTGGGAATGCTTGAGAGAGGCCTGATCACCGAAGACAAGGCGATCACGATCTTCAACGCCATGCCCGATGACGGCAGCTTTGCCGACACCCACGACAGAAGCCTGAACGAGGATAAAATAGTTTTCGGCAGCACTTTACGCTTTTCAATGCAAAAGAACGTGATCGCGCTCACGACCGCCGCTTGCAAAGCCTGCATCATGAATAAGAACCTTCACTTTGTTCTCTTAGGCGACGGCGAACACCTCTCGCTTTGCAGGCAGATCGTCGGCTCATATAGACTTAGCGAGCGCATCCTGATGCCGGGCTGGGATTCCCAAGTCTTGCCATGGCTGAAGCTTTTTGATGCCTTCATCCTCTACTCGCGCTGGGAAGCCATGCCTTTCAGCATCATAGAAGCGATGAAAGCCGGTCTACCCGTATTAGGCTCCGGCATCCCCTCCATCAGTGAACTCGTGGACGACAAAAGCGGCTGGCTGGTGGCTCTTGACGATGAAAGCGCCTTGATTCAAACGCTTACCGATATATGCGAAAACCCCTCTCAGATCCTTGAAAAAGGGGAGTATGCACGCAGGCACATCAACGAACTTTGCAACTATGAAAACATGGTTCAGAGCTATCATGAAGTATATCAAAAGCTTGACAACAAAGACCCTTAAGATGATATGAACCTCAATATATACATCCCGCTTGCCTCGCTGGTGATCTTTGCGCTCAGCTTCGCACTCGTGCCGTGGAACCGTCGCTTTTCCACCCGCCACGGTATCATAGACACGCCCAACGAGCGCGGGATACACAAGATCAGCACACCGGTTGCAGGCGGACTTTCTTTCGGCTTGCCCATCGTTTTTGTGCAGCTCATCACCTCCTTACTACTAAGAAACAGTGAGTTAGGTCGCTTTTTCTTTGAGCTTTCGGCGGTGGGAGTTCTTGCCATGACCTTCGGCGTAATTGACGACAGATTTGAGAGCCCCGCAAAGCATAAGATACTCTGGCAGCTGATCTTAGGCATAGTGATGTACGTGATCGGCTACAGAGTGGTTTATCTGACCAATCCCTTGGGCACACACTTCATTTTGGGGCGCATGAGCTTCCCCGTCACTGTGCTTTGGTATGTGATCGTGATCAACGCGATAAACCTCATAGACGGCATGGACGGGCTGGCGACGGGCATTGCAGCGATTGTCTCACTTGTTCTATTAGTAGTAGGAATCTTGGAAGCAAATCAGCTGGTGATTGCGCTTTCAGCCTTCCTCTTCGCCGGAACTTTGGCTTTTTTACGCTACAACTTCCATCCCGCCAGCATCTTTTTAGGAGAGACGGGAAGTCAATTTATAGCACTGAATATCGCTGCGATTTCCACTGCGGGCAGTGCGCAATTCAAAGGCATCACCTCCATGACGATGATGATACCCCTGGCAGCTTTAGGAGTCCCGCTTTTGGACGCTGTTTTGGCAGTATTCAGACGCATCCGCGCGGGCAAAACCATCTATTTAGCAGACAAAGGACACATCCATCACACCATGCTGGAATACGGTTTTTCACAGAAAAGAATCGCACTGATAGTCTATTTCATCACCATACTTTTCGGACTCATTGCGATCGGCTTTTCATTCACAGATAAAAAGGTTTTATTTTCACTTTTAATGGCGCTTTTGGCGTTTATAGTTATTTTTGCATATATATTTATGCGCTTGGAGAAGGATAAATGAAAAAGATATTTATCATGTTAATGCTTTGCATAGCAGGGTTTAGCCATGCCCAGAATTGGGGTGTGGTTAATAACATCAATCATGTTTTCGATATAGACGAGCATGCCGGCAAGTTCTACTTTTCCACTTGGGGCGGAGTAGCAATCGCGGAAGGCTCCGACAAAGAAGACATCTCTGAAATGAGCCTCACAGAACATTATACCACCAGCGTGGGGCTGATCTCAAATGATATTCGCAACATATCTCTGGCAGATGTGGGCGGTGATCTCTGGATGGGTTCCAGCAGCGATGGGATCACGGTTGCGCGCATGGGGAATCTTATCACCTTGGGCGAGAATCTAAACATGCCCTTTCAGCAGGTGAAAAAGATAATAGACAGCGGTGAATATGTATATGTGGCAACGGATTGGGGACTGGCTCAGTTCTACACTTTGGAAGGAGTAAGCTTCCCGCTGATGCTGCACAATTACACCGAGAACAGCACCGCCGGCGGCATCGCAGATAACAATCTGGATGACATGCTCATCGCACCGGATGGAACGGTCTATCTCTCCCACCGTTTAGGAATTAGCTATGCACACATAGACTCACTCAGCTTTCACTCTGCCTGGAAAAACTACAATGTTTTAGGCGGAAGCAGAAACATTATCTTTGCTGCAAATGATGAACGCATCGCACTTTGCTACAAAAACTTAGGCAGAGTATATCACCGCAAACACTCCGAGCCGGACTCTATGTGGACTTTTGCCTCTATCGCCGTAGAAGATACAAGCCGCGTAGTCTCCGCCTTTCATCTGGATGACAACAACGACGTCTGGCTGGGATTTGGCAAGTGGGATGAAGACAGCATGCGCTACGACAGGAGAGGCGTGAACCTCATGAGCAGATACAACCTCACCACCGGCGAACAAGAGAACTTCAAGCCTCGCGACTACGGATTGGGCGCAAAGGTGATCAGCAATATCAAGCGCTTGGACTCAGGCTTATATTTTGCCAGCTGGGGGGACGGCATCGCCCGCTATGAACAAGGCGAGTTTAAATATTACAACCACAACAGCCTCGCCTTCCAAAAGATCAGCCAGATCATCCCGGATCTTGAAGGCAAATATTGGTTCAACAGCGGAGTAATCGGCGATACAGATGTCCGCAAAGGCACAATGGGCGTGTGTTCACACAAAGACGACTATTGGGAAGCTTTCGATACCGACAACAGCAGACTACACTCAAATAACATACTCGCAATCGGCGTGGACAGCAGAAACCGCAAATGGTTCGGAGCCTGGGATACATCCTATCAGAACACGGGAAACCACAACGGCTTGACCATATATGACGACAGCGACGGCAGCTGGGAATATCTCACCAAGCGCGGCAAATCGCTTTGGAGCGAAGAAACCGGCACATGGGACCTCGAAAACTGGATTGAAGACACACCGAGATTACTCACAAACACCATTTCCGGCATATACAAAGACGGTCATGACAACATACACGTTCTGTGTTATGACGGCGGAGTATCGGTCTTGGATGCAGACGACAATCTCATAGCTTCCTTTGAGCTGCCAAACTCCACAACTAACCGCGTGACGGTGGCTTACCACAACGGAAAGCAATATTTTTACGGAACAGAATATGATCAGGGACTCTTTATTTGGGATGACGACAGCATTCCCGAAACGGACGGTGATCATTGGATTATGAGACGTCCTCCGGGGCTAACCGGCGGAAAGATATATGATATAGTGAGCGTGGAAGCACCTTATGGCGGAACGCAACACTTCATCGCCAGCGGCAACGGACTCTTTATGTGGGACGAGCGCAATTGGTATAAATATGGCGCATACATCAAGAGAGAGCGCTTCAACTTTTCCAGCAATGCTTGGGAAAACGACGTCCTCTACTACGAAGACGAAGAGAGAATTTTCGGCAGCGTGAGCACCTATCCCATCTGCATGACAGTAGATCCATTCGGCAGACTTTGGATAGGCAGCGAGGACCACGGCATGAGCATGTATGACCTGAGGCGCGAACGCTTTGTGAACTATTATCAAGCCAATTCACCTCTGATTTCAAACACGGTGAGCGCGCTTGCTTATGACAGTAAAACCGGCAACCTGATGATCGGAACGCCGGACGGAATGAACACCTTCAGGATTGGCACGATCAACAAGCCCGATGTACCCTTGGGCAAACTCAAGATCTTCCCAAATCCCTTCTATCCCGATGTAAACGACATGATTTATATCACGAACAGCACGGACGACAGCATGCCCAAAGGGACAAATAAATGCCACATTTTCGATTCCAACGGCACCCTCATCGCCAAGCTGCAAGAAACCATCTTGGCAGAATTTGAATGGGACGGTAAGAATCAGGAAGGCAAGATAGTCTCCAGCGGCATCTATTTCGTGGTTGTGACGGATGAGAAAGGAAACACTCAAAGAGGAAAGTTCGCCATAATCCGATGAATCAAGAGTATCTGAACCCCGAAAACATAGAGATTGTTGAAGAAATAGAGCTGCCCAAAGGCGCTTATACGATCATCGATGAAAGGGTGTTTGCCCTTTATAAGAGCCACTTTGAGGCTTGCGACGTTCTGCTAATGCAAGCAGGCGAGGAAGCCAAAAGCCTTGGCGCCGTGGAAAAGATCTGGCGCTATCTTTCAAAGAGAGGCGCAGGACGCGATACAGCTATTTACGTGATTGGCGGAGGAAGCATCAGCGATATCGCGGCATTTGCCATCTCCACCTTCAAGCGCGGATGCCGGCTGATAATCTACCCCACCACGCTCATGGGCATGATAGACGCCTCGATTGGCGGCAAGACGGGCTTCAATTACGGCGGACTAAAGAACCATATAGGAAGCTTTTACCCTGCAGAGAAGATACTCTTACACCACGCTTTTTTACAAAGCCTGCCGGAAGACGAGATCCGCCAAGGCCTCGCCGAGATGCTCAAATGTAAGCTCTTGGACAGCGAACTCCCCGCCTTTATCATGAGCGCAAAAGAAGTGCCCGAGATAGACACAATCCTCGAATATGCGCGCTACAAGATGCAGATTTGCATGATAGATCCTTGGGATAGGGCTGTGCGCCGACTTTTGAACTTCGGACACAGCTTCGGCCACGCACTGGAAAGCCTGAGCGGATTTGAGCTCAAACACGGTGACGGTGTATATTTGGGGATGATGCTCGCCGTGAGATATAGCCACGATCAAGGCCTCCTCTCACAACAAGGTTTGCATGAATACGAGATGATGCTCAGCGGCTATCCCCTGCCCGAGCAATACTTAAGCTATTTAAATAGATACAGCTCAGACGAGCTTCTGCCACTGCTCTTGCAGGATAAGAAAAGCGGGAGCAGGCTATGCTTGATTCTGCCCACCGATGAAGGGATAAAGGCTTTTGAAAGCGTGGTCTTTTGAGATAAAGTCTCCATACAATATCTTTTGTCCACTAATTAAGGCTCAAGTTCAACTATGGTGGGTAAAGAAAAAACTTGAGAGGAATCAAGCATGTTTTTTAATGACACAACTAATCACCACAAAAGGAGTGTCACATGCAAGTTCCTCTCGAAAAACAACTATCTGA
>FZPS01000062.1_pt2881 | contig 13103 bp, 12 predicted proteins | sample 1817821 | NCBI WGS metagenome assembly FZPS01 (sample SAMEA104158645, study PRJEB21678) | metagenome | place: Germany | collected 2015-04-21 | reverse complement strand
TATCCCGCAAGATAGAAAACATTTCATCCAATGTCTTACCATCAGGCCTCGGCCTGATGGTAGCATCTATGGCTATAATGTCAACGCCACATTCAATTAATTGTTCTACTTCCTTAATGGTAGGAGTAATGTACAGATTTTCACATGGCCCTGGATAAACCTTTTTTACTATTCCAATAATAGGTAAATCCACCACCTTCTTAATCTCAGCAATATCTTCTACTGTATTTGCTCTAATACCACCGGCACCACCCAGCATAGCTGCATAGGCCATTCTAGACATAATGAACGAACTATGTAAAGGTTCTTCTGGCAATGCCTGACAGGACACAATAAGTTTTCCGCGTATCTTTTCGATAATTTCATTTTTCATACTTTCAGCTCCCGACTTGAAATGAATTCTTAATGGTATACATGCTAGCGCCTAAAAGACCCGCATGGTTACCCAGCTCAGCCTTAATTATCTTTACGCCCTTATGCCCCGGGTTTAGGTATCTATAAATTCTATCATTAATATATGACAGGATATAATCTTCCTTCATGATACCACCACCCAGCACTACGCATTTGGGATTAAACACAGGGATAAGCGACCGTAAACCAAGAATTACTTCTTCAATCCAGCTATCTACAACCTGACGGATTTCATTGTCACCTTTTTCAAGCATTTGAAAGATAATTCGCCCATTACTATAGCTTGAACTTATTTCGAATGCTTTCTTCACTAGAGCAGTAGTGGATGCATATTGTTCATAGCATCCGTTCTGCCCGCAACCACATTTCAGGCCATTAGGATGAGAAATAATATGCCCAAATTCACCTGCTACTCCAAAGCCACCGAAAAATATTTTCTTATCAATAATTATTGCTCCACCCACACCAGTCCCATAGGTCAGACAGATGAAATCGCTGTAACACTTACCAGCTCCATAATATGCTTCACCTAGAGCTGCAGCATGAACATCATTGAGGACGGCAGTTGGAACTCCAAATTTTCCACTAAATATTTCTTTAACTGGGGTGCCAGTATACTGGGGTACGTTTTCATTGGCATAACTAATGGACCCATCAAGTAAATTAACCTGACCCGTGGTGCTTATACCTATACAATCATATCCGCTATATTTAGAAACAAGATTAATTGCATTTTCAATAAGTCTAGATCCTCCAAGTTTCCCTTCAGAAGGAACTTCAATTTCCTTACTTAATCTACCTTCTGCGTCAACAATAGCTGATTTTATCATAGTTCCACCAAGATCCAGAGCCAATACTTTCATATTATCCATCCCTCCATGAGTATTAGAAGTTATACTAATACCCATTCCACTTAAAGACATAATCGTTAATATCTACGCCCAATGATTCAGCATTTACAGGACATTTAGCTTTTAATAAAAAGAACAAACTCCTCTTTTCTCCCATAAGTGTTTCATAGTTACCCTGCCCCTTGCATATAACGATATCTGCTTCATGGAATATTTTTAAGAACTCTTCGCTACATTCTTCAATAAACACACCGGGGGCGTTACAGCCCGTAGAAATAAGCCTGGTACATTCTTCAAGCCCTGATGCTCGAGCATCCTCAATAGTGGCATCATTGATAATAGGTTCGCTTCGCACCGCATAAGTGATGTCCAGATCTCCCAATTCTGTTATCAGAATTCTATCAAATACTGTTTCTCCAGCATTGTCACCAATCACTAAAAGGCTCTTAGCATTCTTTAATTTTTCTTCCAGTTTATCTATATCACAGATAGCAAAATCTTTCTTCAGCTCGTCTATAACAGCTTGCTCTACGTCGATATCGCTATAAACTCCCAAGTCAATTATATTCCCAGTTGCAGCTATTTTTAGAGCCCAATAGAGTTTATCTGCTTTTTTACTAGAAAGAAAGTTTTGAAGTTGAGGGTAAACTTTCAAAGACTGCTTAATATTTTCCTCTTTGACTTTCTTATATGGATCCAAAACTCCAGTATGCTTAACCAGGATCTGATGTAAATCTCTACCTAAATAAGGCGGTTTTCTATAACTCTTATATTCAGCAATTAACTCTATAGCTTCTTCCATTATCAGTTCTTTTTTTTCTGTTTCATCAGTTGCCAGCTTGGAAGCTTCTAAAATCTGTTGAAGATTACAAGGCAAACAGTCAAGTGTCATTTCCAATTATAATAAACCTCCTGTATAAATTGTCAGCTAACGAAGTCATGCATACATAGTACTTATCTACACAAACAGAGTTTAATGTAATTTATAGAATATGTCAAATACTATGTCAAATTATGTATGTTTTAACTTTTGAATTAAGTTTGCCTCACATTGCAATTTTTGGTAAAATTATTTAATAAGGGGGTATTTACATGTCTAAATTTTGCGTAGCAACGGATTCTGGATGTGATCTCCCGATGTCGATGTGCAAAGAAAGAAACATCTACCCATTACAAATGCCATATTATATCGGGGAAGAAGAACTTCTAGATACCATGAATCATGATGATTTCAAATGCTTTTACAATAAAATTCGAGATGGAGCAGTTCCAAGAACAAGTCAGGTTAATATTTATCAGTTTATTTCATTTTGGGAAGGCTTACTACATTTAGAACTACCCATAGTACATATTTGCCTGGGAAGCGGAATATCTGGAACTTATTCCAATGGGTTACAGGCAGTAGATATTATGAAGGAGAAATATCCAGACCAAGAAATATATTTAGTTGATTCCACCTTAGCTTCAGTAGGATATGGTATGCTAGCAATTAAAGCTGCAGAAATGAGCGAACAGGGAAAAACAGCACAAGAATGCGTTGAATGGCTGGAAAAACACAAAGCCGAAATTAATACCTACTATACAACTGATAATTTGGAATACCTGCATCGAAGCGGACGTGTAAGCCGTGCAGGAGCAATTATTGGTACCGCTCTTAAAATCAACCCAATACTCAATCTGGATAAGGAAGGTCATTTATTAGTACAAGAAAAAATAAGGGGCAGAAAAGCCACTATTAGAAGAATACATGCCATTGTGAGGGAGTTGGTAGTACACCCTCAGGAGCAAACTCTTTATATCTGCCACTCAGATGTACCTGAAAAAGCAAAAGATTTTGGAGAAGGGCTTAAACAGGATATCGGCTTCAAAGATATATATTATACTTACATCGGTTCTACAATTGGAACCCATGCGGGGCCAGGGCTAATGGCAGCCTTTTTCTACGGCAAGCCTAGAACATGACAGTGAAATGTATGAATAGTGTACACAAGTGGCTGAGTAAGAAAAATTAAAACCTGTTTTGTTATATACGCTTTAATGTACCGCTTGGTTCGGGTACTTCATTCTCATTAATATGATTCATTTTGCAATAATATTTTAGGAAATTCTGTGCCGTTTCCTTATCATCTGATTCTTCTCTTAAAGAAATTATATCCTTTAATATCTGAGCAACCCATATATTGTCCATATAACGGTATCTGCCCGCATTCCATGTCATTTTCTTTGGAAACCTTTCGTTAACATAGTAATTCCAGAAAAGAATTTTGCTTGATTCCTTTTCCGTCAGCTGGAGCCTATAATCAGGGTGGGCAGTAATATACCCGTCTTCGCATAGACTGCCATCAAAATCTTCTCTTGCCATAAAAATTCCTGTAATATATCTGTTTTCTTCTGCTATGTTGTTCTCTCTTGTTGTAATAATGCACGCACTGTTACCAGCCAATCTACTCAACCTTCTTACCTGGCCTTTATTTTTTCCACTTTGTATTGTGCCTGTAAATACTTCCCATACTTCAAATACCCTGCTCTGTTCTTCTTTGTTACACCAAAATACAGCTTGAGAACTGGGATGGATTTTCAACTTTTTCATCCTCTTATTTCTCTGCAAATGTCTGAGCCGTTCTTCCTCTTTTTGAACTATAATTTTCATGCGTTCGGCTTCCATCTTCTTATTTTCTATCTCTTTTTCATACTTCAATTTCATTGCTACTTCAGCAGCTTCTTTATCTACTAGTTTTAAGTATGTTCCAAAAGCATCAGGGAACTCGAATCTCTTGTTTCCATTGGCAAAATTCACCTCTATCCAAGTATTAGAAAGGCCAACTACTTTGCCTTTGCCAAATAGCCGGTGAGTTACTTGTTTGTTTACGAAATCCAACTTTATTCCTCCATATCAAATTTGTTAAGCATTTAAGAAAAATTAGAAAAGCTGAAGGTGATATTTTTTCAACCCCAGCTTGCTAATTTTCTCAATACATGCTACTATAATAATTTTAACACTTTCAGAACAAATAGTCAAATTTCTGTATGGACATACAATATACAGTAATAATAACTAATAATTGGAATAACCTCTGATAAACTCATTAACTTTATCAATGGCAACCTTACTGCCACCTCTGCCTTTTACATTCTCAACCATCATTGACGTTATATAGGGCGTAAGTTCGCTTTTATCAATAGCAACGAACCATCCCAACTCATCCAACTCATTCATATTATTTGGGTCAGGTACTTCAGCTGTTCCTGTTTTTCCCGCAATGGTCTTCCCTGGTATAAATGCACCATGCCCTGTACCTTCTTGTTCCTCCACAACCTTTAGCAATAAGTCAAAAACTTCATTAGCAGTTTCTTTAGTTATAATACTCCTATAATCAACGTCAGTACTGTCAGAAATCAATTTAGGGTTAATAATATTGCCATCATTTATAAAAGCCGAATACGCCTTATTCAAATTCAATATATTTAGTAAGACTTCACCCTGACCATAACCAGTATCAGCAAGTAAAATTTCGCTTGCAATTTGGTGATTATTGGCAAGCTGCGAATCTTTTACTCCGTATCGCATAGACATTTGCTCTCCAATACCGAAGTCCTTTGCCTTTTCTACAAAAGTACCAGCGCCAATTTCTAATGCCAGCCGGGCAAAGTAAATATTATCGGAGTAAACCATCGCCTTTTCCATATCTACAGGAACCCCGGGATCCTTTACCCTTGTAATATAATAGTTGCCCCAGGATGCATCCTTTTGCCATTCCAAACCTTTGATATCAATCGCAAAATTCTTGTCAACAATATTCTCATTTAGAGCAATGGCCGCAGTTACCGGTTTTATGGTGGAGCCCGGTGAATACACCTGTGTAAAACGATTTAGTAATGGTTGAGCATTATCTTCCTGCAACTTTTTTAGTTCATCCGAACTTATTCCTAAAATAAATTTATTAGGATCATAGGAAGGAGCACTAACAATAGCAAGTACTTCTCCGGTACTATAATTCATTACGGCAGCTGTTCCCTGTTCTCCCTGGAGCTGTTGATACAACTTGGCCTGCATATCGATGTCAACCGTGAGATGCAGATCTTCACCATTTATTGTTTCTTGCTCAAAAAGTAACTCCTTTTCTTGTCCCTCTTTATCTAGAAGAACTACTTTTTTTCCAGGTCTGCCAGCCAAAGTTTCATTGAAAATATATTCCAGGCCTGTTCTGCCGATTTTATCACTTGCAGTAAAGCCTAATGCTTCCCATTCCTCCAACTCTTCTTCATTCATATATCCTATATAGCCTATCAGATGAGCAGCGGCTTCCTTATAGGGGTATACCCTTTCCTCAATTTCCATAAAAGTAGCCCCTGTATTTTTATGATAGATTTGTTCAATCAAATGCTGTTGATCCTTAGGTATTTTTTTCAAATCAACAAATGTATCATCTCTTACCCAGGAAAGGTTGAGTCTGTCATGGATATATTTTTCCGATATATTAAATGTTTCAGATAACTCCTTAATGATCTCATCCTTCATATCACCTAGACGACCAGGCACAATCCCCACTTGGATTGCCACACCATTCTCTGCTAGCTTCTTCCCGTTACGATCCAAAATTTCTCCTCTGACAGGCAACGATGTGAATTTGGTTTGAATCGTATCCCCCTCTTCCATATTGTGGTATATTAAATTATAATCCCAAAGAATTTTCCACTCTTTCTTATCATCAATGGTTTCCTTTATAAGATTTACATCTATTTTATAGGACTTAATACCATACTCCGTTTGTAATTCTACATTAACAGGCAGGTGTACCACTTCTTCATTTTTTATTTCCTTATATTCATCCTCTTCTGCTAGTAGTTCTATAGATATGGATTGTACTCTCATTTCTTTATAAAAGTTTTCATATGCCTGCTTAAAATCTTGTGCTGTTATATTTTGCTTGTTTTCTGTCGAGATATTATTGTACATGGCAACAAAATCCTGATTTGTCCAGGAATCTGAATAATTGCTGAACACTTCAAATGGACTTTCTGCCTTTTTACAGCCTACATAAAATATAGAAGAAACAACAAACAATAACAGCAGTATCTTTCTGCACAGATGTTTCTTACGCAACCTCATCCCACCTTATAATTCAGTACTTCTTTGCTCTAATAATCTTCCTTCTTTTTCCCGATTAATTGCTGCTTCCATTATTTCTTCTGTGGCTGATGCACCTATCCTGTCAGCACCGGCTGCTCTTACTGCCAAAACATCTTGCAGGGTTTTGATTCCACCAGAAGCTTTTACCTTGATCTTTTCACTGCATGCCATACGCATTAGTTTGATATCTTCTATCAATGCTCCCCCGGAGCCAAAACCAGTTGATGTCTTGACAAAATCAGCACCAGCTTCTTCGCATAATTTACAAGCTATTGTTTTTAATTCATCTGTCAAATAGCAGTTCTCCAATATTACCTTTACAATAGCACCATTCCTATGGGCTGCATCCACTACCGCTTTAACTTCGGAACCTATATAATCATAATCACCTGAAAGAAGTTTACCTACATTCAATACCATGTCAAGCTCAACTGCACCGTCTTTCATTGCCTCCTCAGCTTCTAAAAGTTTTATTTTTATTTTATTAGTTCCATGGGGGAATCCAATAACGGTGGATACCAACACATCAGAACCTTCCAATTCTGATTTTGCCATTGCTACATCACATGGTCTGACACAGACAGATGCTGTGCCATACTTTTTTGCAATTCCACAGCCCATCCTAATCTCCTCGTGTGTAAGATTTGGTTTAAGCAGTGCATGATCAATCATTTGTGCTATTTCTTTTGAAGTAATCAATGTTTTCCTCCTAATAAATTATACATTTATAAGCTTGTTCGGAAAGCTTGTGCCAGCTGTCGCAAGGCTTGTTCAAGAACAGATCTTGGCAGGGCAATATTCATTCGTTGAAATCCTTTCCCCTCTATTCCGAAAATAGTACCTTTGTTTAACCATATTTTAGCCTTTTTTACAATTATATCTTCCAATTCATCATCAGTAAAGTTGAACTTCCGAAAATCCAACCATAGCAGGTATGTCCCTTGTGGGTCAGTCAGATGTACCTGAGGTATCTCAGTAGTCAGGAAACTCTTAACTAGATTTATATTTCCTTCGAGGTAAAGCATGAGCTCATCAATCCATTCTCTCCCCTGGTTATATGCAGCCTGACATGCTGCTGCAGCTGCCAGATTAATCTGACTATATCCGCATCTCTTCATTTCATCTTGGAATCTGTTTTTGATTACTTTATTGGGAATGAAAATATTAGCGACCTGAAGACCTGCAATATTAAAGGTTTTGCTAGGTGCAGTACATGTAATGGAATTATCCAAAAACTCTTCTTTTAGACTGGCAAACATATGATGCCGATTGCCCGGGTAAACAAAGTCACAATGTATTTCATCGGCTATAATAACAACACCATGCTTGACACAAATATCTCCCATTCTGATAAGCTCGTCTTTAGTCCATACTCTACTGACCGGGTTATGGGGACTACATAGAAGAAACAACTTAACATTATTCCTAACAATTTTTGCTTCGAAATCATCGAAGTCAATTGAATAAGTACCATAATTATAGAGGAGGGGGCTGTTTACAGGTTTTCGCTTATTAGCACTGATCAAGTTAGCAAACGGATGATAAACCGGTCTTTGAATTAAAACTCCATCACCTGGATCAGTTAATGCACGTATGGCTACTGCGATAGCAAACACAACTCCCGGAGTTTCTACCAACCACTCGTATTCTGTTTCCCAACCAAATCTTGTTTTAAACCATGTATGTATTGGATCAAAATAACCATTAGTAAAGTCTGAATACCCAAAAACTCCATGTTGCCCAACCTTGATAATAGCATCAGAAACAGCTGGAGGTGATTTAAAGTCCATATCAGCCACCCACATTGGAATCACACCTTCCGGCAATCCCATTTTATCCGCATAATCATACTTGATGGCATTAGTCCCTTTTCTGTTTATAATTTCATCAAAATTATACTTCAATTTAAACCTCTCCTTACACTACAAGACAATCATAATATATCATACATACCAAATGATATCATCCAATTGCTAATAAACTAAAACAACTAATAATTCCCCTGACACCTAGTAATCAGGGGAATCAAATATCATTTAAGTTTAATTAAATGTTAATATAGAATTGGTATGTGAATAATTATCGAAATTTTGCAACTTCTTAATGCTGTCAACACTTGTAATTTAGGATATCAGCCTAAATGAAAGATTTATCTTTCTATTGGCCGTATTTCCAAATAATAATGCTCTATACTTGTATCAAGCTCTACCTTTGTTATTCCTTTGGTTAAATTGAATCCATAGTTTTGACGAACTATTTCAATATTCTCAGTTGACATTAGCTCTGCTGTCAACTTATCAAAGCTCAGGTTACTTCCCAATTGTGTTACCATTTCATATCCCTGTATTCCCTTGTTACCTGATCCGGAACAGGTATAATCATAACTTGGATCCTTATGGAACTCTGCTATTACAGAAACACTTCCACCAGCAGGGATTGTTATTGGAAACTCCAAGTAGAATACACGTTTTAATGTCTCGGTTTCAGAAAGAATATCCTCCAGCATCCCATACTGATAGCGTTCTCTCACAGAATCGGATAACAACCCATAATGATAAATAAACTCTGATACAGCCCCAAGAAACATCTCATTAGATACTGTAGGCCTGTTATCATCTTCAAATTGCTTGAAAAAATTATTGATTAATTTAAGAATCACATCGGATAAAACCTGTTCTGAACGTATTATCCTGGCTGATACACCGTCCAGCTCATTACCTTCCTCGCATGCACCGTTTTTATAGCCCTGAAGAGTGTAATCGCTAATATCATCCCCTAAAACTATAAGCATTTTGGTTTGCCTTCGCCATTGCTCATCACTGGGTACAAAGTAACTATACCTACGAAAACCATCTTCTCTATACTCCCCACCCTCAAAGCCATATTGCATAATTGTGGTTTTTTCAGGATCAATAGTGAAGGAAATTGCTTGCGTGGCAGCATCATATTCCTCAGGAGCTTCAAAATCTGAAAAGGTGTAAACTATTACATTTTGTGAAAGCTCAGGATATGAAGAAAAAGCATTGCTTCGATATCTGCCATCTTCCAGGAGTGCTTTATAACCTTCCCAACTATCCAGCTGGCGAATATTTTCGCTTCCATTTGGATTATCAGAACCATAAACACCTGTAAATTCACCGGAATAACCACCTGCGTACAGTTTTGCTGATATTTTTTGTCCGTCAATCAAGATACTTGGTAATTCCTTATCCAGTCTCATAAAGCTGCCTGTAAAAGGATATATGGCAGTAACAGTCTTTTCTTCAATAGATGTATTAGTCAGAATATAACTGTCCTCTACATTTGCACCCCAGACACGCAAACTATCTTCATAGGGCAAAGAAAATTCATATAAGATATTGCGACCAGTAACTACTTCTTTTTCTACCTCACTTAAAGTCAAAGGAAAAACAGGCCCTGCATAGGACATAAAAACATTGCCCTCAGCATGCCCTGATCCTCCGCCTCCAGCATTACCACCAAATGGCAGGCTCCCTTGTATCATCATTGCACTGATGCCCAGTACTATTATTATACTTGCAGCAATAGCTGTAAACTTTTTCCAAGTAACCATTGTCTTTTTTATTGGGGTAGTTCTTGCTTCTTCAATATATTCTTCACGCACATTAGTCAAAGCATCGAAAATTTTCTTTTCCTTCATAATGATACCCCCTCCTTTTCAAGAGCTTTCCTAAGACTTTGTCTTAGCCGATACAGAATTCCTGCAAGTTTATTGGCGGATATTCCGTAATCCTTTGCAAGCTGTTTCACTGACTCGCCGAACCAGTATCGCCGCAGAAAGAGTATTCGCCTTTCAACAGGCAATTTACTTAACCAATTGTCAATAATCCTTGTAAATTCTTTTGTTTCTATTTCTCTCTCAACGGTTGAAGTAGAGGGAATACAGTCGCTGAGCTCTGAAAGCAATAGTGTGGCGCCTTGATTCCGCTTTAAAGCTCTTTGCTTGTGCCAACAATTAATGGAAAGGTTGCGGGTAATTCTTCCAAGGTATGCACCGAGAGATTTAGGACATTCCGGGGGTATAGTATTCCACGCCCTATCATAGGTATCATTTACTACCTCTTCACTGTCCTCATGGTTATACAACAGATTAAATGCAATGCTATAGAGAAATCGACCATATTTTGCGGCAGTTTCTTTAATAGCAATTTGATTCCGCTCCTGAAACATATTGATAATTTCCATATCTTCCATTAATATTCCCTCTCCTTGCTTATAAATGACCCTCACTTATATAGACAGAATATAGTTCAACATATTCGTAGAAAACAGATTTCATATATAATTTTAAAAAAATTCCTATATATACTAATAATTTAGGCTAAAATGGGTATATATTCCTACAGTTTGTTTTCAAAAAGCGACTAACTTGATATTTCACTCAGCATTGTATATGCTGAAATAGAGCATTCTACATTTCAAACGATTCGCCAATATCTAGTTCTGGATAAGCTGGCAAAATAGTAATTAATAACAGGAGGAAACAATGCTAGAATTCAGTGGTAAATACAATACGGCCAAGGTTTTTACCGATCAAGTGGATGAAACATCTGCCTCACAGATAATTGAACTGTGCAATCAGGAGTTTACCAGGGGCAGCCGTATTCGTATGATGCCTGATGTTCACGCTGGCGTGGGTTGCACAGTTGGTACCACTATGACTATTAAAGATAAAATTGTTCCCAACCTGGTAGGGGTGGATATCGGCTGTGGTATGGAAACTGTGCAACTTCGTGAAACTCATATTGAACTAAAAAAACTAGACAAGTTGATCTATAACAAAATTCCCTCTGGTTTTTCCATACGTGACAAACCACATCGTTACATAACAGAAATTGACCTTACTCAACTTCATTGTTATAAGTTTGTAAATTCACATCGTGCAGAACAAAGCTTAGGCACATTAGGCGGGGGTAATCATTTTATTGAGGTAGACAAAGATGACGATGGTCGGTTATATCTAGTAGTTCATTCAGGTAGCCGCCACCTAGGACTGGAAGTAGCAAAATACTATCAGGATCAAGGATACAAGCAATGTAAGCACCTTGGTATCCCAAAATCACTTGCCTATGTTTCAGGCGAGCTGTTCGATCAGTATATCCATGATATGCGCATCATTCAAAGATACGCCGTTCTTAATCGTAAAGCCATGGTAGATGAGATTCTGAACGGTATGATGCTTCATGCTGAAAACAGTTTTACTACAATCCATAATTATATTGATACTGATGCCATGATTCTTCGTAAGGGAGCTGTGTCAGCGAAAGCCGGAGAACGTCTTTTAATTCCCATCAATATGAGAGATGGCAGCCTCATATGTGTGGGTAAAGGCACGGAGGATTGGAACTTTTCCGCTCCCCATGGTGCAGGGCGACTTATGAGCCGCACTCAGGCTAAGCAAAGCTTTACCTTGTCAGAATTTAAAAAACAAATGATGGGTATCTACACTACTTCAGTCAATAAGAGAACTTTGGATGAATGCCCAATGGCATACAAGTCAATGGATGATATCATGAAAAACATTAATGATACAGTGGAGATAGAGAAAATTATACGACCTATTTATAATTTCAAGGCCGGCGATTAATAAATATATAATTATCGTCATTGGATAACTCACCACAATATATGTACTCTAGGTGGTTAAATTCCTTAAGCTCATCTGGATCGTTAATGTTATGTTCTGCCATCCAACGAATCATCTCCCCTCGTGCCATCTTACAAAGAGTTCCTTTTGCAATAACTTTCTCACCTATTAACTCTCCAAACGTACAAGTTATAAAACGCACTGAATTGGTGAGATGTGCTGATACAGCCTTGCTATATTCTTTTGAGGCCAAGTTTAGAATAGTGTTAGTTTCCGAACAAAGCTGACATGCCAATTTGTCTGCCCAGAAATCATATAAGTCTTTATAATCGCCTACCTTCAACTTAGCTTGCATCTCCAAGCGATAGGGAATCACCCCATCAAAGGGGCGTAACAAGCCATAAAACCCCGAAAGAATACGGAGATGCTTCTGTATATATTTATTATGTCTGTGTTCAAATACACCAGGAGCCATATATTGATACTGAATACCGTGGAATGACAAAATAGATGGTGTTAAGTTACTACGCAAATCCATATTTTGTAAGCGTTGGAAGTTCAACTTTGCAATTGAATCATTACAGCGCCACAATTCCTTCAACTTAGCATAATTCATGTTTTGTAAGTACTTCATCAAGATTTCCGCTTCATCAATAAATTGCGGCAGATTTTCATAAGGCAGACTATCTGTATCTATATTCATCTTTTTTGCTGGAGAAATAATTATCCTCATATGTTCCTCATTCAATACTATTTCAACTGATAAAAACTAGTAATCATCCGACACTTACAATATGAATTCTCTTTGACTATACCAGTTTATTAGCATGAAAATCAACAATCTAATTATTATTAAGCTAATAACTTACATTTTAATTCAGTTAGGAAATTTTCTACAATTTAAGGCAAAAAACAAACTCCCACTTCAGGGATGTTCATCCTGTGGCGGGAGTTTACTGAGAGTTCGTTGCACCAAATTATTTCAGTATAACAAATAATTTTCCTATAATGGGCAGATGCTTGGCATTCCCGCTGAATCCATTGATCAATCCAATAACCCACAGAATCATAACACCGATACTGAAGAACGGAATAAGAA
>FZPS01000018.1_pt307 | contig 13103 bp, 15 predicted proteins | sample 1817821 | NCBI WGS metagenome assembly FZPS01 (sample SAMEA104158645, study PRJEB21678) | metagenome | place: Germany | collected 2015-04-21 | reverse complement strand
GCGGCAGCCTTACCGGCTATGTACACAGCGACTATGTCAGTGTAGGCAGTCAGCCGCCCGCTCAGGAGAACCCGAGTCCGTCAAAAACCGGAACAGTAACGGCATCCAGCCTGAATGTACGTTCCGGAGCCGGCACCAACTATAAGGTAATAGGCGGCCTGAAGCGGAATGCCGTGGTCGAGATATTAGGCACCAGCGGCAAGTGGTACAAAATCAAGAGCGGCAGCCTTACCGGCTATGTACACAGCGACTATGTCAGTGTAGGCAGTCAGCCGCCCGCTCAGGAGAACCCGAGTCCGTCAAAAACCGGAACAGTAACAGCATCCAGCCTGAATGTACGTTCCGGAGCCGGCACCAACTATAAGGTAATAGGCGGCCTGAAGCGGAATGCCGTGGTCGAGATATTAAGCACCAGCGGCAAGTGGTACAAAATCAAGAGCGGCAGTCTTACCGGCTATGTACACAGCGATTATATAAAACTTAATTAAAACCAAAAGCAATCAAGCTAAATGACCGGAAACGCAAAGAATTGCGTGCCGGTCTTTTTTCATGCCTTGCAATCGTTCTTGAATAATGTGTTAGTTTTAAGTAAAATCAGGTTACTTATAAATTTATACAGATAAAGCGCCGGAGGTGTTTTCTTGCAAAATCAGTTTATTTTTATTCCTGTCTTTCTGGAAGGAGTGGCTTCTTTTTTGTCGCCCTGCGTACTGCCGCTTATACCGGCATATATGACATACATAACAGGGAAAACCGTGGAGTCCATGTCCCGGGACAGAGAGTCGCAAAAAACCTTGATTATGAACTCTTTGGCTTTTATTCTCGGCTTTACCGTAATCTTTGTTTTATTGGGTGCCGGAGCTTCCACTTTAGGCTCTTTCCTTATACGGCATCAGCATCTTTTGCGCCGGATCAGCGGGCTGCTTATTATGATATTTGGACTGTTTCATACAGGCATCCTTCCAATAGCTTTTTTAAATTATGAAAAGCGGTTGCTCATCCGGCCTGAAAAACAAGGACTCTTTACATCATTTCTGGTCGGCATGGGTTTCAGCATTGGCTGGACGCCTTGTATTGGTCCGATTCTGACTTCTGTTCTGCTCCTTGCAGCCAATACAGAAACCCTGGTTAGGGGAATGCTGCTTTTGGCTGTTTATGCCCTTGGGTTAGGTCTGCCGTTTTTGCTGCTGGCTGTGGGAATCCGATATTTTTGGAAGTATTTAAAAGTAATCAGCCGGCATATGAAGATAATAAAAATAGTATCCGGAATTATTCTTATCATTATAGGAATAATGATTTACTATAATTTATTTGCACTGCTGGCCTTTTATTAAGCTGGGCCAGATTTTATATCTTTCTGATTTTTATTTTTACCGATATATTATTAATGACTGAAAGAGAGTGAGCTATGTTTAACTATTCAATGAGATGCATGCTGAAGAAAAAGAAAGGAATCATTTTACTGATTCTCATAATTGCAATTTTAACATCTGCCTGTGCACAGAAGGCAGAAGAACCGGAAGAGTCGAACAGCGACAGGGAATCGGCCCTGGCGGGTTATTATTATATTAACCTTGGCGTTCCCATTGAAGATTTTGAATTAAAGGACCTGGACGGAAATACTGTAAAGCTTTCGGACCAGAAAGGGAAAATTGTTTTTCTTAATTTCTGGGCTACCTGGTGTCCTCCCTGCCGGGATGAAATGCCTTATATGCAGGAATTTCACGAAAAGTATAAGGATGAGGATGTTGTAATCCTGGCGGTCAATCCCAATCAAGTGGAAAACAGGGGAATGGATAATGCGGAAAAGGCTGAAGAGAGTGTCAGAAAGTTTATCTCGGAATACGGGTATACTTTTCCTATTCTATTGGATGCGGATGATTCTGTCTGGGCGGTTTATCAGCAGAGGGGAGTGCCCACAAATTATATAATTGATAAGGAAGGCATTGTCAGGTATCTTAAACTTGGTGCCTTCTCCGGCCTGAAGGAAATGGAGGATTTCGCTGAAACCCTGGGCTTATCGGTGAAATGAAAGGAATAAATATAAGTAATTCAATTGGAAATATGGTGACAATTTATTATGGAAAAAATATTGAGGGAATTTGAGAGAATAGATGACCTTCAATGGAAGGGCCTTCGTATAATTCAAAACTCCAATATGTTTTGTTTTGGGACAGATGCCGTACTGCTGTCCCATTTTGCCGGAATCCGAAAGGGAGACAAGGTGGTGGATTTGGGTACGGGAACCGGTATCATTCCCGTTTTACTGGCCGGCAGAATGGAAGATGCCTGTATTTGCGGGCTGGAAATTCAGCCTGATATGGTGGAGATGGCAAACCGAAGCATTTTGTTGAATCAGCTTCAGTCCAGAGTAAAAATTATTGAAGGAGACATCAGGCAGGCGGCAGAGATTTTGGGGAGGGGTCAATATACCCTGGTGGTGTCCAACCCTCCTTACAAAAAATTAGGCACCGGCCTTGTTAATCCTCAGGATGTAAAAAATATAGCAAGACATGAAATAATGTGTACACTGGATGATGTATTATTGTCAGCCTCCCTGCTGCTGAAAGCGGGAGGACGCTTTGCCATGGTTCACAGACCGGATCGCATGATTGATATAATAGAAGGAATGCGGAAAGTCTGCCTGGAGCCAAAACGCATACGTATGGTTCATTCTCATGTGAATAAGCCTCCCATTCTGGTTCTGGTGGAAGGAGTGCTTCACGGCAGGCCTTTTTTAAACTGGATGCCGCCTCTTATTATGTATGATGAGAATCAGGAATACACCCCTGAGCTAAAGGTAATTTACCATATGGAATGAGTAATCTTTTATTGATTATTTCCGACAATAAATGTCGAAAGGAGAAACAAGAAAATGAGTGAAAAAAAGCAGGGCTGTCTTTATCTCTGCGGAACTCCTATAGGAAATCTGGAAGACATAACCCTGCGTGCTCTGCGAATATTGAAGGAAGCAGATTATATTGCCGCTGAAGATACCCGCCATACCATTAAGCTGCTTAATCACTATGAAATTTCCAAACCTCTGTTAAGCTATCATGAGCATAACCGCAGGGAAAAGGGGCCGGAGCTCATTTCCCTGGTTCAAAAGGGCTTTAAGGTAGCTTTGGTTTCCGATGCCGGAATGCCCGGAATCTCCGATCCTGGAGCAGATTTGGTTGCTCTGGCACTTGAGGCCCAAATACCTGTTACCGTTATACCCGGTCCTTCAGCATCCTTATCCGGTCTGGTATTATCCGGCTTTTCGACAAAGCGTTTTGCGTTCGAAGGCTTCCTGCCTCTGGCAAAGAAGGATAGGAAGAGCCTGATTATGAGCCTGAAGTCGGAAGAGCGAACTATTGTGCTTTATGAGGCGCCTCACCGGCTTTTGTCTCTGCTTCAGGATTTGTATGAAATTCTAGGAGACCGAAGGATTGCCATTGCCAGGGAGCTTACTAAAATTTATGAGGAAGTCCTGCATTTTACACTGGAAGAAGCAGTCCGGCATTATAAGGAAAACACTCCTCGGGGAGAATTTGTGGTCATTCTGGAAGGACTTAAGGAGAATCCGCTTAAAAGGGATTTCAGCGGCATATCCATAGAGGAGCATTTGAAAGAATATTTGCTGTCAGGAATGAGTAAGAAAGAAGCGGTTAAACAGGTGGCAAAGGACAGAAATTTGTCGAAATCTCAGGTATACCCCTTCAGCGTAGGCCTGGATATTGATAATAATTGATTTATTTGTTATAGAGAAGCATGGAACAGATACTACAAAAAAGCAGCCTCCGGCTGCTTTTATTATGCTTATTTATGCTTATTATTCAGATGTCAGTTCATCGAGACACGCTTTGCAGATGTTCTTGCCCTTATATTGTCTGATATCTCGTGCATCATCACAGAAAATGCAAGCTGGAGCATATTTCTTCAGAATTATGTGTTCTCCCTCTACATAGATCTCCAAGGCGTCTTTTTCTTCAATGTCAAGAGTTCTGCGCAATTCAATAGGAATGACTACTCTGCCCAATTCGTCGACCTTCCTGACTATGCCTGTAGATTTCATGTTACCCCTCCTTATATTGTCAAAATTCGACATGTTCTTACAATATTATTTTACCAATACTAGAAATATAAGTCAAGTATGTCGAAAGAATTTTTTGGAAAAAATATATATTTATATTTAATAATCTACTTTTTGGTCTATTGGACAAAGCCGGCCACATATTCATATATTAAAAAGCTTGGGACAAGATTGGATGGGATAAAATGATTAATATCATTTGGCTTGTTTTATTGGCCGGCGGCTTTATTGTCGCATTTTTTACCGGACAGACAGAGCAGACAACTCAGGCCGCTTTTGACAGTGCAAAATATGCTGTGGAACTGGGCCTGAATCTGACGGGAATATACTGCCTTTGGCTGGGGTTAATGCGGGTTGCTGAAAAGGCAGGCCTGATCCGGGTATTTTCTAGAAAAATAGCTCCCCTTCTCAGATTGCTCTTTCCCGATTTACCTTCCGGCAGTCCGGCTGTTGGTGCCATGTCCATGAATATTATTGCCAATATTCTGGGACTGGGCAACGCTGCCACTCCTTTGGGATTAAAGGCCATGAGCGAGTTGCAGAAGCTGAATCCCGACAAGAGGTCACCCTCTGACGCCATGTGCTTGTTTCTTGTTATTAATACCGCCTCCCTGCAGATAATCCCTACAACTGTCATTGCTTTGAGAAGTGCCGCAGGTTCTGCCGATCCGTCTGAAATTGTGAGCAGCACTCTGGCAGCTACCCTTTGCTCCCTTTTAAGCGGTGTTACGGCGGCGTTAATCTTGAAACGATTCTACAGACGGAGAGAGGGAAGGATATGATTGGTATAGTGCAGGCTGTATCCCGGTTTGCTATCCCGGTGTTTATTATATTTATTTCAGCCATTGGTTTTTACAGGAAGGTGCCGGTATATGAAGCCTTTATTGAAGGGGCAAAGGAAGGCCTGACTACGGTTGTACGCATTCTGCCCTATTTGACAGCCATGCTGACGGCCATTGGAGTATTCCGCAGTTCCGGTGCCATGGAGCTGCTGATTCAGCTTGTATCGCCTCTTACCGAACTGGCAGGCATCCCTGCTGAATTGCTGCCGCTGGCTTTTATGCGTCCCCTTTCCGGGTCAGCCTCCATAGGAATATTAGCTGAAATGCTCAGGACTTACGGAGCCGACTCTTTTATTGGGCGGACAGCCTCAACCATGATGGGCTCCACTGAAACTACTCTGTATACTGCCGGAAATATATTTAGGTTCTGTTGGAATCAAGGATACAAGGTATATACTGGCAGCCGGCCTGTTCGCGGATTTTATGGGATTTGCGGCATCTGTCGTCGTTTGCTCAATTCTATTCGGCAGCTGAGACAATGCTTGACATAAATTCAATAAACTTAACCAGAAAAAGTCTGAATACTCGACTGAATATATGTTCTATGCTATAATTTAATAAACGTGCGGATGGAGGTTAGCGAATGAAGCTGAATGTATATGCTGTCCCCGACAGCGTTTCGGACAAGGACTTGAAAGATAAAATCGTAGTAATAATTGATGTGCTGCGTGCTACCAGTACCATCCTTGCAGCCTTGGCAAACGGCTGCAAAGAAGTAATACCGGCAGTAGAAATCGAAGAAGTAATCAATATGTCCAAGAATTATGAAAAGGATTCCTTCCTGTTATGCGGCGAGCGAAATATTGATGCCATTGACGGCTTTCATCTTTCCAATTCCCCTTTGGAATATACTGCCGATGTAGTAGCAGGCAAAACCCTGCTGATGACAACTACAAACGGCACACGTGCCATCAGAAAAGCTGCTGATGCTGACGAGGTGCTTTTGTGCAGTATGACAAATGTGGAGGCAGTTGCAGAATACATACATAACCGGCAAAAAGACACAGTCTTTATATGTGCGGGAACTGACGGCCAATTCTCCACTGATGATGTGGTAACAGCCGGAGTTGTTATCAGCAGGCTGGCAGAAATGGTAGATGAGCTTGAACTAAGTGATCTGGCATTTGTTGCAAGAAAAATCTATGAAAGCTCTGCTGGTGATCTGCACGGACTGCTGAAGAACACCTTGCATTATAAGAGGCTGATAGAATTCGGGCTTGAGAAGGATATCGAATATTGCCTTACCCTGAATGCTGCGCCGGTTGTGGCAGTATATAAAGACGGAGTTGTGAGAACCATAGATAATATACTCAGCTAAGCAAGATTATTTAAGGACAGCTTAGCGTAATGTCTGGGAAAATTTAATTTGTTTAAAGTTTAGGAAGGAATGCCGGGCGAAGGGTTTGGATGAAGTTTGACAAAAGCAATTATTTTTGATTATAATATTATCTACTAATAATTACATATTTGAAACACAGTGAAGGGAAGAGTAAGAACTTTAATCTGCCATCAGAGAGCCGGGGAAGGTGAGAGCCGGCGGCGGGGAAAGTTGCTGAAGATGGTCCCGGAGTGAAGCAGTTGAAAGCGATTTGTTGCAAGTAGGCTGCTGCGGAAGATTCCGTTATCAAATCAGGTGATGATTAGTCACTGCAATGAGGCTTTGGTTTCATTATCCAAAGCGAATTAGGGTGGTACCGCGAGCCCCTCGCCCCTATAAGGAGTGAGGGGCTTACTTTATGATGAGGAAGGATGAGTGAAAATGTCTGAAAGATCAACATTTTATATTACGACCCCCATCTATTATCCCATCGATAAGCTGCATATAGGTCATTCATATACAACAGTGGCAGCAGATGCCATGGCTCGTTTTAAAAGAATGACGGGCTATGATGTAATGTTCCTGACAGGAACCGATGAACATGGGCAGAAAATTGAGAATATAGCAAAAAAACACGGCATCAGCCCCAAGGAATATGTTGACGGGATAGTTGAAGGCATAAAAAAACTATGGAAACTGATGGATATAAGCTATGATGATTTTATCCGCACTACAGAAGAGAGACACCAGGCAGTGGTACAGAAGATTTTCAAGAAGCTGTACGATCAGGGCGATATATACAAGGGCGAGTATCAAGGCTGGTACTGCACCCCTTGTGAGTCCTTTTGGACTGAGCATCAGCTGGCAGAAGGCAATTGTCCGGATTGCGGGAGGCCGGTGCAGCTGGTTAAGGAGGAAGCTTATTTCTTCCGGCTTTCAAAATATCAGGATCGTCTGATAGAACATATTGAAACCCATCCTGAGTTCATTCAGCCCCAGTCACGGCAGAATGAGATGCTCAATAACTTCCTCCGTCCCGGCCTGGAAGATCTGTGTGTATCCAGAACTTCTTTTAAATGGGGAATACCTGTTTCATTCGATGATAAGCATGTAATCTATGTTTGGATAGACGCTCTTTCCAATTATATTACAGCACTCGGCTATATGACTGAGAATACGGAAAAATACCATCGTTACTGGCCTTGTGATGTTCATCTGGTGGGCAAGGAGATTGTACGCTTTCATACTATTATATGGCCTGCCATGCTTATGGCTTTGGGCGAACCTCTTCCCAGGCAGATCTTTGGGCATGGATGGCTGATACTGGAAGGCGGAAAGATGTCCAAGTCCAAGGGGAATGTGGTTGATCCGGTAATGCTGGTAGAGCGCTACGGACTGGATGCACTGAGATATTTCCTCTTAAGGGAAGTTCCTTTTGGTTCAGACGGAGTCTTTTCCAATGAAGCCCTCATAAACCGGATCAACGCAGACCTTGCCAATGATTTGGGCAATCTGCTAAGCCGCACCGTAGCCATGATAGAAAAATACTTTGATGGAGCAATACCATCCTGCGGTGAAACAAATGAACTGGATCAGGAACTCAAAAACCTGGCTCTGGAAACCCCGGGCAAGGTAGAAAAGCTGATGGATGATTTACAGTTCAGCAATGCCCTGGCTGAAATCTGGAAACTCATATCCCGAAGCAATAAATATATCGATGAAACCACTCCCTGGATACTGGCCAAATCAGAGGAAGATCGTCCCAGACTGGGCACGGTATTGTATCATCTGGCAGAAATTCTTCGATTTGTTTCCGTGCTTATCACTCCCTTTATGCCTCATACTCCCGGTAAAATACGTTCTCAGCTGGGTATGACAGGTCAGGAAGGCACCACCTGGGACAGCCTGAAAGAATTCGGTCTGCTTAAAAGCGGTATAAAGGTTTCCAAAGGTGAAGCCATATTCCCAAGGCTGGATCCTGCCAAAGAATTGGATGCTTTGGAGGCCTTAAAGGCTGAGGATTCCGCAGAGGAAACAAAAGACACCTCTGATAACAAAGATAGTGACAGCCCGGATGAAATCCTGCCTGAAATCACCATAGAAGACTTTTCAAAAATTGACTTGAGGGTGGCTAAGGTAGTTGCAGCTGAAAAGGTAAAGAAAACGGATAAACTTTTAAAATTAACCCTTGATGTAGGCGGGAAAACCCGTCAGGTGGTATCAGGCATTGCAGAGAGCTATACGCCTGAGGATATGGTAGGCCGCAGCGTGATAATTGTTGCTAACCTTAAGCCGGTTAAGCTGAGAGGAATCCTGTCTGAAGGCATGATTCTGGCAGCTTCAGACAATAAAGGGAAGCTTGTGCTTGCCGGTGTTTCTGAAGAAATTGACTCAGGTTCCAGGGTTCGATAGGAGGAAATAATGTTTTTTGATACTCATGCACATTTGGATGATGAACGCTTTGACTCTGACCGGCAGGCTTTAATTGAAGGCCTGCCGGAAAGAGGAATTTCCTATGTGGTAAACGTAGGAGCTGATATGGATTCTTCCCGCAGATCCGTTGAATTGGCGGAGCAGTATCCTTTTATTTATGCTGCAGTAGGAGTGCACCCGCATACAGCGGAAGAAATTGAGGATTCTGATCTGGATGTTCTTCTTGAAATGGCCCAGCATCCTAAAGTGGTAGCAATTGGAGAAATAGGTCTGGATTATTATTATGATAATTCCCCGAGAGATATCCAAAGAAAACGCTTTATAGACCAGCTGGAGCTTTCCATAAAAGCTGCTCTTCCCGTAGTGATTCACAGCAGGGATGCCTATAAGGATACAATGGATATCCTTACAGAGTATAAATCAAGGCTTAAGGGCTGCGTGCTGCACTGCTATTCGGGCAGCTGGGAAATGGCTGAGACATATCTGAAAATGGGCTTCTTTATTTCACTGGGCGGGCCGGTTACATTCAAAAATGCTGCCAGACCGGTGCAGGTAGCGCAAAATATTGATTTAAGCCGCCTGCTCCTTGAAACCGATTGTCCTTATCTGGCACCCCATCCTTTCAGAGGACAGCGCAATGATCCCGGCCTTATAAGCCTGACTGCAGAAAAAATTGCCCGGCTTCGGGGAATGGAAACAGAAAAACTGGCAGAAATTACACTGAAAAATGCCTGTAAATTTTTCAAGGTATAAAACTTCTTCTTATGAGATATACTATTTTAGCGGTAGCATATTTTAAACTTTATTAAATATGTTTGACAAAATATTAAAATTATATTACAATTACGCTGTCCTAAACTGGTTTCTCAAAAGAAGAAGGAGGATAAAAATGAACTCTCACAATAGGGGCTTTTGGATTGTATGTATTGCATTCCTGACAGCCCTTGGCATTGCCGGTACGGCAACAGCCAAACTAATCGAATTTGTGCAGAACCCGATAAAACATGTGGTTCTGGACGATGACGGATACTGTGTTGAGATTTCCACATATGACAGCAGTGTAGGAGAATTATTGAACAGATATGGAATAGTCCTGGAGCCGGGTGATGAAATCAGTCCGGCGCTGGATGCACCATTGGAAAAAAATACAGAAGTAAAAATTACCCGCGCTATGACCGTGACAGTCGAGGCCGACGGCCGAAAGAAAGAATTGCGTGTAACAAGCGGGACTGTAGAGGATATCTTAAAGGAAGCAGAAGTAAAATTGCGGGAATATGATTTGGTCAATTTGCCTCTTAATCGTCAGGTGATGCCGTTTGACAACATACAAGTCACCCGCAGAATGCCTGTAACGGTGGAAGCAGACGGCGATACAAAAGAACTGTATATTACAGGCGGCACCGTTGAGGATGTTCTTGGCAAAGCCGAAATTCAGTTGAGGGAGAAGGATTTGGTCAACTATCCGCTGGACCGGCAGGCACAACCCTACGACAAAATAGTAGTTACCCGCATAGATGAGGAAATAGTTATTGAAAATGAGAATATTCCCTATAAAGTAGTTACCAAAAAGAATAAGAAAATGGACGAGGGTGTTACCAGAGTAGTACAGGAGGGCGAAGAAGGCCGGCGGGAAAAGAAGATATTGATTACTTACAAAGACGGTGTGGAAGTCGGCCGAGAACTGGTATACGACAAGGTAATCAAAAAACCGGTTAACCGGGTGGTGGAAAAAGGTACTGCGAAGCATGTTACTACTGCCAGAGGCGATAAACTGCGTTATAAGAAAGCCCGAAAAATGACTGCTACGGCTTATTCTGCAGAATACAGGTCCACCGGGAAAAATCCGGGTGAAAAGTATTACGGCGTAACTGCCAGCGGGAAAAAGGTAAAGTCCTATCATACCATAGCAGCACCTCCGGATATTCCCTTTGGAACCAAGGTGTACATTCCTGAACTGGTACAGTTCTGGAAGAAGCGCGGAGTAACCATTGACGGAATATTCACGGTAGAGGACAGAGGCGGTGCCATTAAAGGAAATGCCATTGATATTTATATGGAAAACGGAAACATTACACGATCCTGGGGAAGGAGAACAGTTACAGTCTATTTTCTGGATTGAAATCCGGCCCCGGAAATGATTATAAGAAATAAATAAAATAAAAAGAGATACCAGAGGAAAAAGCAAGCAACAGGCAGATAAAAATCTGCCTTTTTATTTTATATAGTATTTAATATAATTAAATAAAGAAGACTTTTGGCTTAAAGGAGAATGTAATGTCCCAATTAACGTCACCGAAATATCTTAAGGATTTATTGGCCCGCCATGGTTTTCAGTTTACAAAAAGCCTGGGCCAGAACTTCCTTATTGATCAGAATATCCTGAATAAAATAGTTGAAGCAGCCGGCATTCAGGCTGAGGATAAGGTGCTGGAAGTAGGGCCCGGCGTGGGTACTTTAACCCAGGCGCTGGCAAAACGGGCAGCCCGGGTGGTTTCCGTGGAGCTGGACAAGGCATTGCTTCCTATTTTGCAGGAAACCCTGAGAAGCTTCAGCAATGTGAAAATAATCCATGGTGATATTCTTAAACTGAATATACATGATCTGATTCGGGATGAATTTCAGGACAAACCCGTCAAAGTGGTGGCAAATCTGCCTTATTACATTACGACCCCCATAATTATGAGGTTTCTTGAGGAAGATCATCCGTATAAAAGCATAACTGTTATGGTACAAAGGGAAGTGGCCGACAGAATTGCTGCCCGGCCTGGAAGCAAGGAATATGGTGCGCTCAGCGTTGCAGTACAGTTTTATACCCAGCCCCGCATCATAGGGAAGGTGCCGTCGGGTGTTTTTATGCCTCCGCCCAAGGTAGATTCCATGATAATAACGCTTAAGAAGCGCAGCAGACCGGCTGCTGAAGTAAAAGATCCGAATCAGTTTTTCAGGGTGGTAAAGACAGTATTCTCACAGCGGAGAAAAACTTTACTGAATACCCTGGCTTCTGCTGAGTGGAGCAATATGGATAAACCGGCATGGAAGGAGACACTTCTGCAATTAAACATTGATCCCCAAAGAAGAGGTGAAACCCTGACTTTAGAAGAACTGGCAGCTATAGCAAATTGTTTCAGGTAAATACCACCGCCTGAATTCAGGCGGTTTTTTGTACCCTGTTTTTACGGTAAACAGGGTAATTTTCCATTATCCCCTCATATATTAATAGGGATGAGTCTTTATGACATTAAAAAATAAAGGGGAGGATATGGTTGTTTGGCAGTCGTCAGTTTTCCAGATCCTTTATCATATTAAAGGTACAGGATCCTGGATATGGTTTGTATGAGGGAAGAGAACCGGCCGGATACGGCAAGCTGGAAATTATGAACAATCATGGCAGTCTGCTCATTTACGTACAGGACTTAAAACCTGCCAGGCAGGGTCAATCCATATATGATGTGGTTCTGGTTTCCAATAATGATGATATTTATCCGGTTAAATTAACCAGTATACAAATACCGGATAAGGGCAAGGGAGAATATGAAATTACTTTTGATCCTCGTAATGTCCGGGAAAGCGGCAATGAAATAGGGCAGTATCATGGCCTGGCAATTGTAGACAGGGATCTGAAAGGAGAAAGAAATCTTCGTTTTCCTCTGGTAGGCTGCTCTGACAAGCGGGTTAAACTGGACTGGAGGGAAGGGGTTACCAAACAGCTAATTCAGATGTATGGAGATGCTGTTCAAAATGAACCTGCAGAATCTGAACAGACGCAAAAGGAAGATGCTTCAGGCATTATTGAAGATGTTCAGGATGCACAGAAGGAATCGGAACCGGACATGAGCGAAGAGGCTGAGCTGGCAGAAGAATCAGCAGATGATGGGCCGGCGGAGGAAGAATTATTATTTGAAGAACCGGTGGAAAATTTAAGCTCAGATGAAGAAGATAACGAGATGCATAATGAATCTGAGAAGACAGGTATTCCGGAGCCGGAAGAAGAATCGCCGTTACAGGAGGATATTTTTGAAGAAGCGCAATTTTTATCGGAAAATATTTCTGATGAATCGTCAATTCTGTCGGAATACAATAATACTTATTGGAGCAAGGTAGAAAGCTATTATAACAATCTTTTTAAGAATCATATAAAAGTGATGCCTTTTGAAGACGGGATAGGAGAGGTGGACTGGATACGAGTAGAAAACTGGGATCCCGGAAGCTGGTTTGATCATTACCTGATTGGCCTGCACCGGCATCTGGGAAGGGTGCGATATGTGATATATGGAATTCCGGGCATGTATACGGCTGTGCCTCCTATGTCCGTTTATGGATTTTCCAGGTGGCTGCCTGTGAAAAACGGATATGGTGCAGGATATTGGCTTCTGTACATCGACGCCGTCACAGGAAATATAACATATCCAATATAATTGTTAAATTTTCTCTTCCA
>FZPS01000216.1_pt147 | contig 13105 bp, 16 predicted proteins | sample 1817821 | NCBI WGS metagenome assembly FZPS01 (sample SAMEA104158645, study PRJEB21678) | metagenome | place: Germany | collected 2015-04-21 | reverse complement strand
TTTAGTCGTTCAGGGTAATGTTTGATACACCGAGAATGTTGCTATGTTCGACAAATGCTAGTCCTGTAGGGACGGCATGTTGGTAGTAAATGATGAAACGCACGCTTATCCTCACGTCTAAGTCCCGTAGGGACGACATGTTGGTATTGAGTATTGAAATTAAGGATTGTGTTAATATGTTCTTAAAATCATGTTGTTTTTATTGAGATTATAACTTGAAAATTAAGGATTAGGATGGGTGTAAAATGAGTTCGCAGGTCGGTTGATTGACCTCCGAAGTCAGTGAATTGTCCTTTTACGACGGTTTTCTGACTTCCCAATTCATTTCAATATCTGTGGATAATAATATCCCAATCTCTCGATGATATTGACGTTTATATGAAATTTGAAAATTTGATTATAGGGTGTGCCTATTTATGGCAAGGGCTAAAATCAAGAAATAAGGCTTTTAAGAAATGCCTCCGTTTGATTGTTAATTTAAATCTTGAGAAATGCTTTGGATTTGGGCTGATATTCTCTGGTATTGATGAAGTGATTCTAGAAATAAAGATTAGGTCTTGAGAAATAGAGATCAAGTTTGGGGAGATAGGGATAAATAAAAGCTCAACTCTGGCATATAGGAAATCATCCCTGCTTTCTGTATTGGAAAACAGAGGCTCTCTGCTTTGGAATAGCGAGAGAATCCCAAGGATTAGTCCGTAAATGATAATTATCTCAGTCATATTTCTTTTATTCAATATTAGGTGGGTTTATTCCTACCAATCAATATGCAAATATACAAAGAATATCTTTAATAGCCAAGCCTTTGGAGGGAAATATGGGAGGTTTATATTATCTCTGGGGAATAAATTATTATTCTCCGATAAGGAGGGATTTCTGAAGGTGGATTGAGGATTAGGAAAGGCTTTGAGAGAGGTGAATGATTGAAGTATTATTGATTTTCTCTGAATACAAAGGCTCTGTTAAGTAAGAATCCTATAATGGCATTGGGTAGGATTACTATTGCTTGACCTATGGCGTTGGAAAGCTTGGATTGGTCGATTGGTAGGTCGTGAACAAAACTTATCCAGTCCTGGGAGAGTAGGTAGGGATAGAGTCCGCTTAGGTTGAGCAGGTAGAGCTCGAGTAGGTTGATAAAGTATATGGCGACATATACTAAGAAAAACCTTAGGACTAGCTTATTGGATTTGTTTTCAAATACTAGATAGCCCGTGGTCTTATAATTAAACAATACTCCAAGGATTTGCGAAAAGAGTAGGGAGAGGGAATAGTGAAGCCCTATCCATAAGAAAAATAAGAACATAAGATAGCCAAAGGCCGTATTGATTACGCCTACGAATAGGAAGCGAAGAAACCTGTTCTCAATCCTATGAAACTGTCTGATTGGATATCTTAATAATCTTTTAAGCATATTTATCTAGTAAAAGAATGCAAAGCTATAGAATTATTTTGTATTTTTGCTAACTTAATTTGAATATATATACTAAATGAGTGAAATATGAGACCGTTGATTTTTATTACAAATGATGATAGCTTTGATTCTAAGGGTATTAAGGAGTTGATTGATTTAATGAGGAAGTATGGAGATGTATTGGTTATGGCTCCACATATACAACGCTCGGGACAGAGCCACGCCATAACAGTGGGGGAGCCTCTTAGGTTTTGGAAGGTTGAGGAGGATGAGGGTTATGAGGCCTATATCTGCACAGGAACTCCTGTGGATTCGGTAAAGCTTGCCTTCAATGCCCTCCTTAATGGCAGAAGGCCAGACCTTTTGGTTTCAGGCATTAATCATGGTTCCAATGCGTCTATCAATACTATATATTCAGGTACAATGGCTGCAGTGTTCGAGGGCTGTGCTTTGGGAGTTCCAAGCATTGGTTATTCTTTGGATGACCACGATTTCGATGCTGACTTTAGCTATGCAATGCCTGTGATTGAGGAGATAACTAAGGAGGTGCTGGAAAATGGGCTTGAGGATGGGGTATGCTTAAACGTAAATATTCCAAAGGGAAAGATTAAGGGAAGCAAGATAACCCATCAGGCAAAGGCTTTTTGGAAGGAGGATTTTGCAGAAAGAAAAGACCCTATGGGCTTTAGCTATTATTGGCTTTCGGGAGTATACCAAAGTCAGGACGATTCACCACTAGGTGACCATAACGCTATGAAGGACGGCTATGCGGCCATTGCTCCAATGCAGGTGGACTTCACATCCTATAAGGTGATTGACGAATATAGTAAGAGATTTAATAAATAAGGCTTTATGCTTAATAAGATAAGGGTCGATAATCGATTGATTGGCTTTCTGTTAGGAGGGGGACTCATCCTAGTGTCTTCGGGTATTATCTATACCGTAATGACCATTATGGGTATTGGCTTCGAGGAGGATACAAAGATATATATGTTTTCCTTTATCCCTACCATATTGCTTATGAGATGGTATTTTAAGCTTAGGTTTACTAGGAGTGCTAATTCCAGCCTCTTAAGCCTTGTTATTGGAGTGCTTATCTATTCTCTTTTGATTAGGGGAATGGGTGGGTTTTAAACAATTAATATTAGGAAGGTAGAAAGATGAAATACTATATTATTGCAGGTGAGGTTTCTGGCGACCTTCATGCTTCTTATTTAATGAAGGAGATAAGAAGGGAGGACCCAGATGCTGAGTTCCGCTTTTGGGGTGGTGACCAAATGCAAAGCCAAGGTGGCGAGATGGTTAAGCATATCAGGGAGCTTGCCTTTATGGGCTTTGTGGAGGTGGTTGCCAATCTAAGAACCATACTTAGCAACCTTAAGCTATGCAAGAAGGATATTCTCGAATACCAGCCCGATGCTCTAATACTAGTTGATTATCCCGGCTTTAATCTCCGTATTGCGAAGTTTGCGTATAAGCATAATATCAAGACCTTCTACTATATCTCCCCAAAGGTATGGGCTTGGAAGAAGGGTAGGATTAAGACTATGCAAAAGGTTTTGACTAAATTGTTTATTATCTTCCCTTTCGAAAAGGAGTTCTATAAGAGATATGATTTCGATGTGGAATATGTAGGCAATCCTTTGCTAGACGAGATATATGATTATAGGAAGAATATCGATAAGGAGGATTTCTTGGAGGAGTATGGGCTTGGAGATAAGCCTATTATTGCCCTCTTGCCTGGGAGTAGGAAGCAGGAGATAAAGACCCTTCTGCCAATACAAACCAAATTGATTGAGAAATACCCTGAGTTCGACTTTATTATTGCAGGGATTTCGACCTTTCCGCGTAGCTACTACGAAAGATATATGGAAAACCCTGAGTCTTTGATTGTATTCGATAGGACTTATTCCATACTCAATGTTGCCCATGCAGCAGTTGTTTGTTCCGGAACAGCCACTCTTGAGACGGCCATATTCAATGTGCCAGAGCTAGTCTGCTACAAGGCCAACCCCATCTCTTTCGCTATTGGCAAGATGCTTGTAGACCTTAAGTATATATCCCTTGTGAATATAATACTCAATAAATTGGCTGTGGTCGAACTACTACAATCTGACTGGAACGAGGATGCCCTCCAAGAAGAGTTTAGGAATATTGCCTTTGATGAGCAGTATAGGGCGGAGATGTTTATGGAGTATACCAATCTAAGAAGCCTTTTGGGCGATTCGGGGGCAAGCTATAAGGTTGCAAACTCAATTATTGAATGTTTAAGAAAATAAGAAATGAAGATAAGATTTTTCCTATTGTTTTTTCTAGTTGCTCAAGGCTTTAGCCTTTCTGCAGACAATTTGAATATTAGAATATATTCAGAGAAGAAGATAGATAGAATCGAGATAGTCCCTTCCTTTGGCATATATGAGCTCTCTCTCGATGGAGAGCATAGTATGGATGTGAAAAGGAGGGATATAATCAAAATAGATAGGGCAGGGAGTAAGGTTAGGCTATCGATTAACGACTCAAGCATAGGTAGTTTTTCGAAGATTGAACTAAATAAGCTTGCACTTAAGAGCTTTTTTCAAATCAATCCCCTCGATAAGTCCACCCCTCGAAGATACGATGATAATCTTCATATAAGCTCCAAGCATAACCAGCTATTCCTAATTAATAATATTGATATGGAGAACTATATAGCCGGTGTTGTTCAGGCCGAAACCTGGGGTGCTACTACCAATGTGGAGTTCTTTAAGGTGCAGGCGATATGTGTTAGGAACTATATTGTCAAGAATATGAATAAACATAGTAGGGACGGGTTCCAACTCTGTGATCAAGTTCATTGTCAGGCCTATAAGGGCAGGGCCAATCAGGATGAGATAATTCAGGGGGCTTATAATAGCAAGGGGGAGATAATAGTAAATGAGGAGGATGAGATTATAGAAACCCTATTCCATGCTAATAGTGGAGGTGAGACGGTTAATTCGGAGGATGTTTGGAGTAGGCCGTTCTCTCATTTGGTTGGTAAGATTGATTCCTTTTCTGTTGACCAAAAGGCCTATAGATGGGAGAGATTTATTAAGCAAAGAGAGTGGGGATGGTATTTTAAGGGCAATGGTGTAGATATTAAGAATGATTCAGTTAAGCATGAGTTAATCAATTTCTCACAGGAGGAAGGCAGAAAGAAGGAAATGCTTGGCATACCTCTTGTACAGATTAGGAAAGACTTTAATCTTCGCTCCACCTTCTTCTCTTGTCAAGAATGGGGTTCGGAAGTAAAGTTAGTAGGTCGGGGCTATGGTCACGGCGTTGGGATGAGTCAGGAGGGAGCAATAAAGATGTGTGATGAAGGTTATGAGTATTGGCAGGTGATTGAGTTCTACTATACGGGAGCAAGGATTAAAAGAATTGAAGATATTAATTTATAAATTGAATATATAATGAAGAAAATAAGTTTAATAGCTATAATGGCCTTGGTTATGGGCTTTGTGGGTAGCGATGCGTTGGCACAGAAAAATACGCAGATAAACTGGATTGAGATGAATAGTATCGATGATGCTATTAAGGAAACTGTTGAAAATAAGAGGATATTCGTAGACTCCTATACTGATTGGTGTGGATGGTGTAAGAGGATGGATAGAGACACCTTTGCCGACACTCTTATAGCTAAGATAATGAATCATTACTTTATTAATATTAAGTTTGACGCAGAGACTAAGGACGAGATAATGTTTGGAGGACAGGTCTTTAAGAACCCAAATCCAAAAGGAAGAAGGACTGCACATGAGCTTACACACTATCTCCTAAACAAGAGGTTATCCTATCCGAGCTATACCGTAATGAATAAGGACCTTACCATTGCTACCATTATCCCTGGTTATTATCCTCCAGAGCAGTTTGAGGCTATGGCGGTATTCTTAGGTGGAAGATATGATGAGGTATACTCATGGGAGGAGTTTAGGGAGATTTATCCAAAAGAGATTAGAGAAACCGTATTAGAGAGTTTAGATTAATTAGATATTCTAAAATACTTATATGGATTGCGAGAAGCTAGCTAGCATAAACAATTTACTTAAAGAGAATATAATGATTGCAACTGGTTGCACTGAGCCGGTTGCTGTAGCTCTATGTGTTGCAAAGGCATCGGAGCTCCTTGGTCAAACTCCTGTGAAAGCAGAGCTAAGGCTGAGTAAGAACGTTATTAAGAATGCAATGGGAGTGGGAATACCTGGCACTGGTATGATAGGGCTTCCAATTGCTATAAGTCTAGGAGTGATTAGTAAGGACAGTGAAAAAGGTCTTGAAATCCTAGACAATTCTGAGAATATCTTAGAAGAGGCAACCAGATGGATGGAGGAATACCCCATTGAGATTTGTCCGAAAGATACTGAGGAAAAGCTATATATCGAAACAAGGCTTGAGGCAGGTGATGGAACTAGTTCAAGGGCTATTATTGCCGGGTCTCATACCAATTTCGTTTACTACGAAAAAGACTCTGAGGTATTATTTGAAAAGGAGATAGTGGCAGAATCCCAAGAAGAAGAGGAGGGAATAGATATTGATTTCGAAGATATCTATAATTTTGCAGTCAATTCTCCAATTGATAACCTAGAATGGATAATAGATACTGCTAAGCTCAACCTTAAGGCTGCAGAAGAAGGCCTTGACAAGCCTTATGGACTTAGGCTTGGTAGGGTTATGCTAAACGAGGGAGAGGTATCTACTCGTACCAAGGTAATAGCCAAGACCTGTGCTGCATCGGATGCAAGGATGGATGGAGCAACCACTCCTATCTATTCCAATTCTGGCTCTGGCAATCAGGGCATTGTATGCACAGTTCCCGTCTATGTCTATGGTCTTGAAAGCAATAGCTCTGAAGAAGAGATAATAAGAGCCCTTGTGGTCTCACATCTTCTTTCAATTTATATCAAACAATTCATCGGTAAGCTATCTGCTCTATGTGGTATAATCAATGCCTCCATTGGTGCAGGTGCTGGTATACTCTATCTAAGGGGAGGGAATAAGAAACAGATGGGCTATTTTATTAGGAATATGATTAATAATATTACAGGTATGGTCTGTGATGGAGCCAAGCCAAGCTGTAGTCTAAAGGTTTCTTCTGCTCTTAATGCAGCATTCGATTCCATCGACCTTGCCATTAAGGATATTGTTGTAGATAATACTGACGGGATTTCAGAAAACTCTGTTGATAATTCAATTCGTAGCCTAGGTAAGCTAGGAAGGTACGGAATGGATGAAATAGATGAGCTTATACTAGATATAATGACGACTAAGCAGAGTTAGTTTCTATTTAGTTGTTGATTTGTTTAATCGTTTAGTTGTTTTATTGAAGTAAGACAGTGAGGTTGGTTACTATAAGCTTAACACTCATAGCTAATAGGATTACGCCGAAGAACTTTCTTAGTATATATATTCCGCCTTGTCCAAGCACTCTTTCGACTAGGTTGAGCTTCTTTATTACAAAATAAACCACAACCATATTAAGCCCAATTGCAATAATAAGGTTGAGAAATGAAACCTCTGCTCTAAGCGATAGGGTAGTGGTTAGGGTGCCAGCTCCTGCAATCAAAGGAAAAACCATTGGGATAATAGCAGTGCCTCCCTCGGGTGCACCATTGTGAAACACCTCAATATCGAAGGTCATCTCAATGGCTAGGGCTAGTAATATAATACCACCAGCAATAGCGAATGAAGCAATATCTACTCCAAAGAAGTTTAGCAATCCTTCTCCTAAGAAAAGAAATACAACTAGGAGTATAAATGAAAGAATGGATGTTTTGCCAGCCTTTACTACCTTGCCTGAATTATTAAGTCCAATGATAATAGGTATGGCGCCAATGATATCTATTATCGCAAATAGGACTACGAATGCAGTAATTACTTCCTTAATACAGAATGAAAAGTCGAGTATCATAATCAATTAATTTAAAAGCTTAGGGTAAGGCCTAGTCCATAGCATCCCTGTCCAAATGAATGGGTTGGCTGATATATAGGACTGATATTTAGGCTTAGGTCGGGGCTTATATCAAAGTCGAAGAGATGTCCGTAAACCATTGCATCCACAATATTAAGTAGATAGACACCTATCCCTACGAAAATGCTTAGCTCCATATTCTTTTGGTAGGCATAGTAGAGATTATAAATGCTTTGGTCGGGATAGTTCTCATATTGAGGGTTACGCCCCTCTGTCTCTCCATTTGCCCTTAGTATATACTCCTTCTTAAATCTTTGAGCGCCCTTATAATTATTTATAGCAAGACCTGTGGCTGTGCCAATGCCTGCATAAATAATTGGAAGCTTCCATGTTTGTTTATTATAAACCTGTCCTGCACCTGGGAGAACGCTAGAAAGAATGGTTGCTTTCTTGGGCGAATGGGGTTTCTTCTCTTGTGAATAAGCATTGCTACTAAGAGAAACCACTGCAATAAGACATAGAATCAAATGCTTGGCTCTCATAAGCTCTAGGCTTGAATAATCTTCAGTATTCTTTCAAACTCTTCGTCATTGGAGAATGCAATGCTAATATTCCCCCTACCTCTCTGGGTTCTAGTTATTTTGATATTAGTGTTAAGTTTCTTCTCAAGGTTTTTCTTTGCCCTATTGTGTGACTCAGGAAGGCTGGGCTTAGTCCTTGATTTCTTAGGGGTTTTGCTTAGCTTTAGCTCTGCAACCAGAGCCTCTACCTGTCTTACGTTAAGCCCTTTCTCAATGATTTCATTCATAAGCCTAAGCTGTGTCTCTTGGTTTTCCACATTGATTATAGCCCTAGCATGTCCCATGGTTATGGACTCGTCGCGTAAGGCAATCTGAACCTGTGCAGGTAGCTTTAATAGTCTTAGATAATTAGTAATGGTAGGTCTGCTCTTACCAATCTTCTCACTCATCTGCTCTTGGGTAAGCTTACATTCTTCAATAAGAGCTTGGAAGGAAAGAGCAATTTCAATGGCGTTAAGGTCTTCTCTTTGAATATTCTCAACTAATGCCATCTCCATAATCTCATTCTCTGTAGCCACCCTAATATAGGCAGGTATCTCCTTAAGCCCTGCAAGCTTAGAAGCCTTAAGTCTTCTTTCTCCAGCAATTAGCTGGTATTTATCGCCTACCTTAGTAACCGTTATAGGAGTAATTACGCCATGCTCTTTGATTGATTGAGCAAGCTCTTCCAAGGCCTCGGAGTCAAACTCTTGTCTTGGTTGGTAAGGGTTGGCTTCTATGGAGTCGATAGGGATAAATGATAAACCAGCTGCAACTGTATTCTTATTATCAACACTCGGGGCGCTCGACTCCATGTTCTGTAATAAAGCACCCAGCCCTCTTCCTAATACTTGTTTCTTTGGTTTACTCATCTTCTTTTAAAATAGTTTTATCGTTTTCTTGTGATTTAGTCAAAATCTCTTCTGCTAAATTCAAATAATTGGTACTACCCACTGCCTTGGCATCGTACATAATTGCACTCATTCCAAAGCTAGGTGCCTCAGCAAGCTTGGTATTAGTATAGATTAGAGTGTCGAAAACAATCTGCTTGAAATGTTCTCTAACATCGCTTACTACTTGATTAGCAAGCCTTAGCCTTGAGTCGTACATGGTTAGCAAAATACCCTCAATCTCCAAACTAGTATTCAGCCTGCTTTGAACAATACTAATTGTATTAAGAAGCTTACCCAAGCCCTCTAGCGCAAAGTATTGACATTGAACAGGGATTAATACCGAGTCTGCTGCAGTAAGTGCATTGATAGTTACAAGACCCAAGGAAGGAGAGCAGTCTATAAAGATATAGTCGAACTCTTCTTCTATACTATCAATAATATTCTTGATTCTATATTCTCTATTCTCAACCTTAGGAAGTTCTATTTCAGCACCAACCAAGTCAATCTTAGCAGGAATAACGTAGAGGTTAGGGGTACTGGTCTTGTAGATGGCCTTGTTTGGGTCTTCACCATCTATAAGACATTCGTAGATACTAAGGTCCACATCCTCCGGCAATACACCCAGTCCTGACGAAGCATTCGCCTGTGGGTCTGCATCTATTAGAAGAGTCTTTTTCTCTAGCACGGCCATGGCTGCACTTAGATTGATTGCCGTAGTTGTTTTTCCAACCCCGCCCTTTTGATTTGCTATTGCAATTACTTTCCTCATGAAATATCAATTAATGCCTAGAATTAAAACTATTAAAAGTCAAGATTTATTGTATTACTATCCTCGTCTTCTTCAGGCTTAATGCCCGTCTGTATGTACTCAATGGTATTGGTCAATGCGTCCAAGAACTTTTCTTGGTCTTCCTTATATAAAAATATCTTATGTTTATCGTAAGCGAACTGCCCAGTTGAATCATCGAATCTCCTCTTGCTTTCAGTTATAGTCAAAAACCTATCGCCAGCCCTTGTCTCTCTTACATCGAAAAAATACGTTCTCTTACCAGCTTTTACAGTTTGCGAATAAACCTCTTCTCTCTCTCTCTGTTGTTTAGTTTCCATTTATAGTTCTAGTTTAATCTAATTTAAAGGCAAAAATAAGAAATAATATCCATATAGGAGTTATCGCAGCCTATTAAATTAGATAATATAAATCTCTAATCATTAGTTTGTAGTAGATTAAAGTAGATTAATAGTTCCTTTCGCCAAATACTGAGCTACCTATCCTTACCATGGTAGAACCATGCCTTAGAGCAATCTCATAATCCCCACTCATTCCCATGGATACCTCCTTAAACTCAGGCCTGTCTGCAAAATGTTTTTCCTTTAATATATCGAAAGACTTCCTAAGCTCTTTAAACTCGGAATCGGTCTTAACCTCATCATCAGTAATAGAGCCCATACCCATAACGCCATGGATGCTAATGTTCTTAAGCTTTTTAAAATCATCGCTTTCGAGCATTTCTATAATCTCTTCGAGCTCAAATCCAAACTTAGCCTCTTCCTTAGCAATATCAATCTGTAATAAACAAGGAATTACTCTCTCAAACCTAATTGCCTGCTTATTGATTTCCTTCAAAAGCCTTAGGCTATCCACACTATGAATAAGGCTGGCATGAGGTACTACATATTTCACCTTATTTCTTTGGAGATGCCCAATAAAATGCCATTCAATTTCCCTAGGCAATACCTCGGCCTTATCTCTAAGCTCTTGAGCCTTATTTTCTCCAAACAAAATCTGCCCAGCGTTTAGGGCTTCTATTATCTCTTCGTTGGTCTTGGTCTTAGATACTGCAATTAGCTTGGTATTCTCTCCAAGCTTCGATTTGATTTCTTCTATATTCTTTTTTATACTCATTATATTTCTTTTATTCTTATGCTTTATAAATCTTCTATTAGCTTTGTTTTCATTGCAAATATAAGCTATTTTTTTCTCTTTAATCGAATTTTATCTAACTTTGCACTTTAAACATAAGTAAATCTATGATGAAATTAAGATATTTGCTTTTGCTTCCAGTCTTGTTTATCTTAGCCCAATCTTGTAGTGTAGACCCCAAGGATAGGGATGAGAAAATGATAGAAAAGACTGTAAATGAGTTTTATACCAATATCAACGAGAAGGATTTTGAGGCAATAAAGAAACAATCCACCCAGAGGATGCATAAATTTATTGATTTCTTTAAGAATTTCGGAGATGATTTGGTTGTATATAAGTCACATAGTATTGATAGTATGCATATTGACCATAATCATGCAGAGGTCTTTGTAACTGCAGTTGATATATTTGATAATAGGGTTGAGTTTAGGTGGGAATTGCACCGCTCCGATGAGGAATGGCAGCTGGATATGTTCTATGGGAAGGATGAGAATGACATACTTACAGAAGAAGATTACGAATATACCAAAATACCAATAGAAGATGTTGAATAGGATATTAAATATTATCTCATCAATTTTTGCCATTCTCCTAATGCTCTCATACCTAACCGAATTTATCCCTCCCCATCTCTACCCCAAATTCTCCCTATTTGCATTTGTCTATCCTATATTATTAATCATCAATATAGGCTTTGTAGTGTTTTGGTTATTACGTAAGTGGAGGTATATTATCTTGCCAGTTATAGCCATTTTAATAGGGTTTTCTAACCTTTCTACGTTCTATAAATTTAAGGGTAAACATCATGGAGAAGAGGTTTTGGAAGGGGAGATTAAGATAATGACCTATAATGTATGTTCGTTCCACTATGGCACTAGCTATAACGAATCAAAGGAGGGTAGAATTACGGAGATATTTGAATATATAAAGGAAGAATCACCCGATATACTTGGTTTGCAAGACTACTACACCAGAACCAATGTCAAAAACTCCATCCACCATAGATTGGTTAATGAGCTTGGGCTCAAATACTATTATAGTTCTTCACCAAACAACAAATACATTAATGGTAATGCTATATACTCCCGTTACCCAATCCAAAAATCAGGTACCCTATTTCCATTAAAAGATAATAATCACTCCTATATATTTGCTGATATTGAGGTTGGAGATAAGGCCTTTAGGGTCTTTAATTTTCATCTAGCTTCCTATAAGCTTGCAGAGCCAGAAAAGGAAACCTTTGAAAGCATTAGAAAAGGAGAAATCAATAAGGAAGAAAGCAAGAATATTATAAGAAAACTTATCGCAGCCAATGCGAAACGCTCTGAAGAGGTAAATGAGATTTTGCCAATACTTAACGATACCCAGCTGCCTTATGTGGTTTTGGGCGACTTTAATGATACGCCCTATTCCTATACATATAAAAAGATAGCTAAGAATATGAAGGATGCCTTTGTAGAAAAGGGTAGGGGATTAGGGTCTACCTATAATGGAGTCTTTCCTGCCTATAGAATAGACTATATTCTGTTTACAGATAAGAACTTCCAGGCTATTAGCTTTAGAAAAGAAGACCTCGACTACTCAGATCACTATCCTGTATCCACAGTTTTGGAGTTAAAATAAGAGAGAGATGAAAATAAAAGAAAGATACCAGAGATTTATAGACTATTTTGAAGAAAATATGCCCGACCCTAAGACGGAGCTTAACTACGAAAACGACTACCAGCTCCTAGTTGCGGTTATACTTTCAGCACAAAGCACAGATAAGAGGATAAATATCGTAACTCCAGCCCTATTCGAGGCCTACCCTGATATAACTACGCTAGCAAAAGCTACTCAGAATGAAGTCTTTGAGTATATTAGTTCAGTCACCTATCCTAATAATAAGTCTAAGAGCCAGTAGGTATGGCCAATAAACTAATTGAGGACTTCGATGGTAAGATTCCGTCTACAGTAGAGGAGCTTATAACCCTGCCTGGGGTAGGGCGAAAGACGGCTAATGTGGTTACTTCGGTTTTGTTTGGATCTCCCAATATGCCCGTTGATACCCATGTGTTTAGGGTCAGTAAGAGGATTGGGCTTACTACCAACGCCAAGACAACCCTCGAGGCAGAGAAACAGCTAGTGCGTCATATCCCTAAGGAAATCATTCCCAAGGCCCATCATTGGCTAATCCTACATGGTCGATATGTATGTAAGGCACGTAATCCAAATTGCGTAGAATGCGGTATAAAAGATATATGTAAGGACTATTCTAAGAAGAATCCAAAGCCTTAGTTTTGTTTTAAGATTTATATTAATTATTTCTTAAAATGGCGTTGTTTTACTTCGGTTTTTCGTGATAAAATTAAGGATTAAGACCCTTGCAAAATGGATTGTAGAGACGGATTGTTT
>FZPS01000216.1_pt164 | contig 13106 bp, 11 predicted proteins | sample 1817821 | NCBI WGS metagenome assembly FZPS01 (sample SAMEA104158645, study PRJEB21678) | metagenome | place: Germany | collected 2015-04-21 | reverse complement strand
GACAGCTTCTATATCGTCTAAGCATAGACCATAGCCATTATTATCACTCTGCCTAAAAGCTATGTAGACTTCTTCTCCTACAAAGTCTTCCAAGCTAATAGACCATCTCTTCCAAACATCTGTAATTTGGTTGTCTCCAGTATAGGATGCTGAGATATCTAATAATTCGTCATCAGTAAAGTCAGATACATCATTTCCTGAAGTTGATACATAGATTTTTAGATAGGTTTGATTAAAGCTCGGTGACAAATAACTCATTCTTGCCCAAAAGCTTATTGAATCATCAATATTATTGATAATTAGCTTAGGTGTAATTAGGTAATTCACACTACCTGATGAGTTGTAGCTAGCAAAAGCACAGGCTGCTCCCGTATGGGAATAGTTGGTGCTTCTTAACCACGGGGATGTTGGACCAGCAACATTAATGTTGACCCAATCATCGGGAGGAAACTCCGTTCCTTCAAATCCTTCGTTTAGGTTTGGTCCTTGGGACCATCCATAAACTGCAAACAAAGTTGCAAACAAAAACAATAAAAATTTCTTCATAATGAATTAATTTAATTAGTTAAACACTTAATTTAGTTTGCCTAGCCTCTCCGATTACATACATGTTGTTAAATAGAAGCGAAGAATCTAGATGCTGCAAATGTACAACAAAAAATCAGTTCTGCAAAATTAAAATGAGTTTATTTTTGAATCTTATTTGTTTTGCGTTATATATCAATCTTTTAAAATAAAAAAATCCTTCTTTGAGTTTGGCTTAATGCCCTCAAAGAAGGATTGATGTTGTGTTATTTTGTTATCTGCTTTAGAATCTAAAGCCTAGGGTTACTTGTGCAATATGTCTTGAATTGTTTAGTTCAATTCTTTCATAGTCATATTCTGTATAGAAAGAATTGCCTGTTGAATATGCGTAAGCAAAGTCAAGAAGGAAGTGTTTGTTTCTGATTCCAATACCTCCTGTAAAGTATTCTCTGCTATCGTCGTTTATGCTTTTTTCGTATGGATTGCCCATATTGGCATAACCTGCTCTCAATGCAAGATTACCTATCTTAAGCTCTCCTGCTACCCTAAATGTATTAGTAGCTCTAAACATTGACTCAATACTTCTATTTAAGCCAAGGTCTTGTATTGTGTTTCTTCTAAACTTCATATACGAATAGTTAGCGTATTCGTAGTCTGCGGATAATGTTCCTTTTATTGGCGAGTCTTTTTCACCAAATACAAGGGCTGCTGAACCCAAGAATCTGAATGGGGTGTGTAGGTCGTAGATGATTGGCTTCCAGCTTCCACCAACAACTCTTTCGTAGTCTACTTCGCTATATAACTTATCTTCTATTGAGTAGAAGGTCGGAGTGTGAACTGCAACTCCTAGCCTTAAGAACTGAACTGGCTTTGCAATCAAACCTGCTTTGAAGTTTACTCCACTAGCAAATAGATCATATGTCTCATTATATATATATGTATTTGTAGGTTTGCCATTTACATCTAGTTTTGATTCTGAGAAAGAAAGATGTCTATGGTATTCAGCAATAGGAACTCCTATGGTTGCTCCAAGATAGAGTAGGTCTTGATAGTTTGTTGAAAGAGAGAACGTCATTTCATTAATTCCACCTGACTCTGTAAAAGAACGAATCTGAGAAAAGTTTCCTGTTTGGAAAGCCGATGTGTAAACTCCTAGGGTTGTGTCGTAGTCCAAAACATAAGACTCGAAAAAGTCGTGCATAAAGACCTTGTCGTAAGAATAGTTGTCTATAATATATGATATATAAGAAGAAGCGACATTGTCTCTTTCATATACAGTTCTATTGCCAAATGATTTTAATCTATTTAATGCGTATGTGAACTGAGTGTTTTTGAAATTTCCATTTGGATTTCCAAAATTGAAGACAGCACCTATTCCTCCAAAATTCATATTAGAGCGATTTTCATTTAGCTTATTACCCGCAGATATTGATTCAGTAAAACTACCAAAATAACCTAGGGACATACTAAACTCACTGCTGCTAAACAGTCCTAGCCCAGCAGGGTTATAGCTTGCTGAGGTAATATCTCCACCTAAGGCACCAATTGCTCCTGCCTTGGATATGTAGTTGGCTGTTCCGTTAAGCCCAAAGGATGAAAACCTAAGTGCGTCTTCTTCAAGCTGAGCCTGAAGGCTATTAAGCATTAAGATGCTTGCTATAAATAAAAAGATTCTTTTCATAATTATTACTCTTTGTTTGTTTGATACCCTCTTCTTTAATTAATTATCTTCTTCCTCCACCGCCTCTCGAAACACCGCCTCCTGATGAGCGAGTGCCAACGCTTCCACCTCCATAGGAGCGTGATGGCGTGCTTACGCTTCTAGATCCAGACGACCTATTGCTTGAAGGTTGCTGTATGCTTCTAGTTGGCCTGCTCTGTTGAACATTTCTAGTTGGCCTACTTTGCTGTATGCTTCTAGTTGGTCTGTTCTGTTGAACATTTCTTATAGGTCTATTATTTTGCATTTGTGGTGCTACTCTATTATTACCAGGATTTCTCTGTGTTCTATTATTGGTATTTCTATACTCATTATTGTTTCTTGGCTGACGTACAGATGGTGGTGTATAGGTTCTTGTGTTTCTAGTACTAGGCTCTACTCTTTGAGTGCTCGTGCTTCTTTGAGCATTATTATTAGGTTTAGCTAGTCTTTGAGCGTTATTATTAGGTCTTTCAACTCTTCTGTTATTTTCATTGCCTTGGCTTTCGTTCCTTCTTTGAGGTAGTGCGCTTTGGTTCTCATTCCTTCTTTGAGGTGCAGTGGTTTGAGTGGATGATGAGGTAGTTCTTGTGTTTTGTGTGGAATTATACATCTCTCCAAAGCTTCTTGTCTTTAAGCCAGAGCTATTGTCTGCTAAAACTCCTGTTCTAATGCCGGAGGATCCATCTCTCGGTCCGTTTGGACTAAACTGACTTCTTCTTCCATTGCCGTAGAAGTTTGAATTATTGTCTCTACTATTATGGTAGTATACATAATTATTATATCCCCATGGATTATAGTATCCGTAGTTCCATGCCCAATAAGAGCTCGGGTGATAGCCCCATCCCCAATGGCCCCAATGTCCGCAATATCCCCAGTGACCCCAATGGTATGGCCTGTAATAATAGGAAGGATACCACCAAGAATATCCAAAATAAATACTTGTTCCCCAATAATAAGGATTATAGGTATACCAGTATAGGTCTGTATAATAGTCGTGGTAGTAACTAGACCATATCATTGGTCTATGAAATCTTCTAATTCTAGCAGTATATGCATAGTCGTAATAGTCATCCTCATCAAATTCTGAATAGTCGTAAGAGCTCTGATACTGGTCGTCGTAGATTGTATCAGTCCCTACCTTTTCGTAATGAGACTTTGAACCACTAGCATAGTTTGGGTCTTGGTAGACTCTTTGTGCTTGATTACTTCTCGTTGTTGTTCTTGCTAGGTCATAAGACCCATACACATCATCATAGTAAACACCTGATAGCTCAATTGAACAGCCGCTTAAAAAGACAGCCATACCAATTGCTATTGTGGCTAAACTGAGTTTAATTCTAATCTTGGTCTTCATTTTAATCGTATTTTTCCTATTAATTATCTAATTAAAAGGCATCAAAATCTATGCCAATCCTTTGTTTTTCGTTAGAATAATGTTTTGTCGTTCTATTCTTCTAATTATTACGCTTTTAAATACAGAATATATTCTAGAAGATTATTTCTATTATTCTCATAGAACGGAAGTTCTCCTTGTTTTAGTTTATCTATCTCTTGTTTTCTTGTTCTGCAACCACCGTTTAAGAGGCTATATCTCTACTTAAGAATAAGATTACTTTGTTGTTTTGAGAGTAAAAGATGTATAATTAGAAGAAATATCTTATATTTGTAGTTTGAATAATACTAATATGAATGATAAAGCATATTTGAGGCGTTGTTTTGAGCTTGCAAAGTTTGGTGAAGGAAGAGTGAGTCCTAATCCTTTGGTGGGCTCAGTAATAGTTTTTGAAGACAAGATTATAGGAGAGGGTTTCCACCGTAACTATGGAGGACCTCATGCAGAGGTTAACGCAATAGACTCAGTTTTGGACAAATCCTTACTTTCTAGCTCAACTCTCTATGTAAACCTTGAGCCCTGCTCTCATTATGGAAAGACTCCACCATGTGCGGAGCTGATAATTAGATCTGGTATTCCAAGGGTTGTAATTTCTAATATTGACCCAAATCCAAAGGTGAGTAATAGGGGAGTGAGGATGATGAGGGAAGCGGGAGTAAACGTGGTTACTGGTATTCTTGAGGGAGAGGGTTGGGAGGTTAATAAGAGGTTTTTTACTTATCATACCAAGAAAAGACCTTATGTGTTTTTGAAATGGGCTAAAACAATGGATGGTTATATGGATATTGATAGGAGTATTGAAAATCCACCCTATTGGATAAGTAATGATAATCTTAAGATATGGGTTCATAAGCAAAGGGCTTTCGAAGATTCAATACTAGTAGGCAAGAATACTATCCAAAATGATAATCCAAGTCTTAGCACAAGGCATTATCATGGTTCTAATCCTATAAGGCTAGGTATTGATAAGGATTTAAGTCTTAGTACAGACCTTAAATTCTTTGATTTATCTCAAAAGGTCATCCTCTTTAATTCCCAACGAGATGATGATACTAATCCGATGTTTACATATAAGAAGATTGATTTTGGACCTTCAATGTATAGGAATATACTAGACTATCTTTACCACGAAAACATTACTAGTATAATAGTTGAAGGAGGGAAGGCCACCTTGGAGGGATTTATTAATAATAGCCTTTGGGACGAGGCTAATATTTTGGTTGGAAACAGGAAGTTTGGAGGAGGTCTTGTCTCTCCAAGTATAGACGAATCAATGATGGATGAAATTATAAGCTATTCGGATAATTATATAATGTATTATAGGAATAAGGATAATCGATGAATTAAATCATATAGGAATGAGTGAATATACATATTATACAATTGCAGATAAAGCAGAAGGATTATATAGGGAAAAGGGTAGTAGGTTTATGGCTTTTGCCTATCCAGTACTAAGTTCGGACGAAGCAATGGAAATAGTGAAGCAGGTGAAAAAAGAATATCATAATGCTAGGCATCATACCTTTGCGTATATAATTGGTTTTGACCAGGAGGAGTATAGGCTAAACGATGATGGCGAGCCTAGTTCAACTGCAGGTAAGCCCATTCATGGACAGCTCCTGGCTAATAACCTGACCAATGTTTTGGTTGTAGTAATACGTTATTTTGGTGGGGTGAAGCTTGGGGTTGGAGGTTTAATCAATGCATATAGACAAGCAACTATAGATGTGCTAAATAATTCGAAGATAATAAAGAAAGAGGTTTTGGAAAGGCATTCTATAAGATTTGATTATTCAAATATGAATGATGTAATGAAAATATTAAAAGAATATGACCTAAAGCAAGAGAATCATCAATTTGACTTAGAGTCTTATCTTGAGTTTATTCTTCCGAAGAATCTTTCAGAAAAAGTATTGGGCGAGTTTGGAAATATTGAAGGAGTAAAACTAGAATTTATTTCAGAATTTTAAATTAGTTTTCACTATAAAAAGCTATGCCATATAATAATTCTTCAATAAACCCCTGCAGAGTAAGGGTTTGTAAGGACAAATAGCTGTTGATAATTTATAGATAAAATCTCCCTTCAAATTTTTATTTTCAAATTTAATTTTGTATGATATGCCTTGGACAATTAAAAACAGAAATAAAACAGTGGTTTCCTATTTGTAATCAGCACAATTAGAGATGTGTCCAAATAAGGGAATTTGAGAACTACAAAGTTCTATACAAAATAAAAATGAATTGCACAAGCCCTTATTTTTGTTCTTGTTTTTATATATTTGTCTATCTTTGTGTTTCCAAAGCAATAAGCTTTTTATAAATACTAATGTGTAATTTTATTCTAAATCAACTAACTATGCAGAAAAATCATGTGGATGTATGGAATGAATGTCTCGTTATAATTCGAGATACTCTCAATAATAACTATATGTACAAAACATGGTTCGAACCTATTAAACCACTGCAATTGGAGGATAAAATCCTTACAATTCAAGTGCCTAGCCCGTTTTTTTACGAATGGCTAGAAGAAAATTATGTAGACTTACTTAGAAAAACAATTAGAAGAGTAATTGGTCCTGAGGCCAAACTTCTCTATAGCTATGTTGTGGACTCTGGAGCTCCTCGCAATACTGTTCAGCCTTCTTCAAATAAGCTATCAACTCAGAATAGACCAGTAAGTGTTCCAGTCGACATAAATAGAGAAAAGACTAAAGATTTTCCAAATCCATTTATTATCCCAGGTCTTCAAAAACTTAAGATAGACTCTCAGCTCAACGAAAACCTCTCCTTCGACAATTTTATAGAAGGAGAGTGCAATAGACTTGCAAGAAGTGCGGGCTATGCGGCTTCTAAAAACCCAGGCAAGAGTTCCTTTAATCCTCTTTTTATATATTCTTCAGTAGGTCTTGGCAAGACTCATCTGGCTCATGCAATCGGTCTCGAAACCAAAAAGAATTTTCCAGACAAAACCGTATTATACGTTACATCCGAGCAGTTCTTCCAGCAATACACCCAATCCATAATGAATAACTCAAAGAACGATTTTATGCGTTTCTATCAAATGATAGACCTCTTGATTATTGACGATATACAGTTCCTTGCTAATAAAAACAAAACCCAAGAGGCATTTTTTCATATCTTCAATGCCCTAAACACTTCAGGCAAACAGCTAGTAATAACCTCAGACAAAAACCCATCCGAACTAGAAGACTTCGAACAAAGAGTTATTTCTCGCTTCAAATGGGGTCTGAACTGCGACTTGCAAGTGCCTGATATCGAAACCAGAATCAAAATACTTAAGAGCAAGCTCTATAATGATGGGATTGATATAGACGATGAGGTGGTAGAATATCTCGCCTACAATATTAATTCAAGTGTAAGAGAACTTGAGGGAGCTCTTATATCCCTTTTGGCTCAAAGCTCCTACAACAAAAAGACCATTACCATTGACCTGGCTCGTGAGATGATAGATAAGTTTGTCAAAACCAATAGTAGGGAAATTACCATTGAATACATCCAAAAAATTATTAGCGACTACTTCAACCTTCCTATCGAAAGAATGAACTCTAATACTAGGAAGCACGAAATAGTTAGAGCAAGGCAGCTCTCAATGTTCTTTGCCAAAAAACACACCAATAACTCCTTAAAGATAATAGGTGAAAAATGTGGTAACAAAAACCATGCAACAGTTCTTCACTCTTGCAATCAGGTTGAAAAATACTACGAAACGGACAAAAACTTCAGGGTATATGTCGATGATATTGAAAGAAAATTAAACGAATAATATATACAAATTAATAGAGTATGAAATACGATATAATAATAATAGGAGGAGGTCCTGGTGGATATGTAGCTGGGATTAGAGCATCTCAACTAGGAAAAAAGGTAGCCATAATTGAGAGAGAAAACCTAGGGGGAATATGTCTTAATTGGGGATGTATTCCAACCAAGGCCCTTCTTAAGTCAGCACAGGTCTACAACTATATCAAAGGATCAGAAAGCTATGGTATAGAGGTAGAATGTGAGGCTAAGCCAGACATGACTAAGATTGTTGCTAGAAGTAGGGGAGTTGCTAGCAATATGAATAAAGGTGTTATTCATTTGATGAAAAAGAATGATATCGATGTAATAGAAGGAGTTGGAAGGATTAATTCCAATAAAGAAGTAGAGGTGGAGTTAATTTCATCCAAAGAGAAACAAACTTATAAGGCCGACCATATCATCCTAGCAACGGGAGCCCGTTCGAGAGAATTGCCTAATCTTCCGCAAGACGGTAAAGATATAATAGGCTATAGACAGGCCATGACCTTGGATCATATTCCAGAGTCCATGGTTGTTGTAGGTTCAGGAGCTATAGGTTCTGAGTTTGCTTATTTATATCAAAGCCTTGGCACAGAGGTTCATCTGGTTGAGTTTATGCCAAAAATAGTACCTAACGAAGACGATGAGGTTTCGTCTACACTTTCTAGAGCATTTAGAAAGATGGGAATGAAGGTTAAGACCTCTACTTCTGTAGAAAAGGTGGAAAGAGAAGGTGGCAAGCTAATGGTTACCCTAAAAGGCAAGAAGAAAGAAGAGATAATAGAAACAGATATAGTATTATCTGCTGTAGGAGTTACGCCAAATATTGAAAACCTCGGCTTGGAAGAGCTGGGAGTAGAACTAGAAGGCAATAAGATTAAGGTCGATGAGTTTTACAAGACCAATGTTCCGGGCATATACGCAATTGGAGATATTGTTCACGGGCCTGCTCTTGCCCACGTTTCCTCCAAAGAAGCCCTGGTCTGTGTTGAAGCCATATTAGGCGAGAATCCAAAACCAATCAAATACGATAATATACCAGGCTGTACCTATACCCTCCCAGAGATTGCCTCTGTAGGCATTACCGAAGCTAGGGCCAAGGAAGAAGGACTAGACGTAAAGATAGGAAAGTTTATGTTTATGGCCTCAGGCAAGGCGTCGGCTTCAGGTGTTAGAGATGGATTTGTAAAAGTTATTATCAATTCCAATACCGATGAGCTCCTAGGTTGCCACATGATTGGAGATAATGTTACAGAAATGATTGAAGAGGCCGTTCTTGCAAGACAAAGCGGAATAAAGGCCAATGATATTGCAGACGCAATCCACCCTCACCCGACAATGAGCGAAGGAGTAATGGAAGCCATACAAGCTGCTTGCTCCAAGGCTATTCACGGATAGTAAATCCAGTATATATGAAAATAATTAAAACTCCAATACAAGGGCTTTTCGTAATTGAGCCAAAGGTTCACTACGACGATAGGGGCTATTTCTTCGAATCTTATAACAAAGAGAGATTTGCCTCCCATGGCCTAGATATGGAATTTGCTCAAGACAATGAGTCCAAGTCTTCTAAGGGAGTAGTAAGAGGCTTGCATTTCCAAAAACCACCTTACGCACAAGGCAAGCTAGTCAGAGTCTTGCAGGGTAGGGTAAGGGATGTAGCCGTAGATATTCGCAAAGGCTCACCGACTTATGGCAAGTATTATTCAATAGAATTAGATTCCGAAAAGAAGAACATGTTCTATATACCCGAAGGCTTTGCCCATGGGTTTATAACCCTAGAAGACAATACAATCTTTTCATATAAATGTACCAATATATATAATAAAGAATCGGAGGGAGCAATTATCTGGAATGATGAAGCGATTGGGATAGACTGGAATATCGACAACCCAATACTCTCCGAAAGAGATAGGCTTAACCCAAGCTTCAAGGAATTTGACTCTCCTTTTGAATATTAGATGGTAGGCAAAGAGAAACTATTAGAAATACTAGAGCGATATTGGGGGTATAAGGATTTTAGACTAATTCAAGAATCTGTTATATCCTCAATATTATCCAATAAAGACACCCTAGCTCTTATGCCAACAGGGGGAGGGAAAAGCCTATGCTATCAGGTCCCTGCCCTTGCAAGACCAGGTCTTTGCTTGGTGGTCTCACCTCTAATCTCCCTAATGGTCGACCAAGTAAATGAACTTAAAGACAGGGGAGTTCCAGCAAGGTATATCTCCTCAGGAATGAGTAGGACTGAAATGGAGATAATACTCAATAACTGCATTAACTCTAGGGTAAAGCTCCTCTACGTATCTCCCGAAAGACTAAAGTCAGAACTCTTTTTATCCTATTTCTCCAAGATGAGAATCAATCTAATAGCCATAGATGAAGCCCATTGTATTTCGCAGTGGGGCTATGATTTTAGGCCAGCCTATCTCCAAATTAGTAGCCTTAGAGACTATCATCCTAGCGTTCCATTCCTTGCCCTAACAGCCTCAGCTACCAAAGAGGTATTGGACGATGTATGTGATAAGCTAAACTTCGAAGAAAAGAACATACTCTCATCCAAGCTCGAAAGAGATAATATATCCTTTTATGTAATTGATTCTAACGAAGAAAACAAGATTCCAAAGATGGTTGAGCTAATCAATAGAATAGATGGAATAGGTATAGTCTATGTTAGAACTAGAAATAAGGCTAAGCTCCTTGCACAACAATTAACCTCCTATAATATCAAGGCCCTTGCCTACCATGGGGGAATGACGATTGCAGAACGGAACCATAATCAAGAGGCCTGGATGGAAGAGAGGACTAAGGTAATTGTTGCTACCACGGCCTTCGGTATGGGAATCAATAAACCCAATGTAAGATTCGTTATGCACTACCATCTTCCGCTCAGCCTAGAGGCTTATTTCCAAGAAGCAGGAAGAGTGGGTAGAGATGGAGAAAAAGCCTATGGAATAATATTCAATGATGAGTTTGATAAGATTAAGCTCAAAGATTTCGTCGACTTTCAGTACCCTAACATCGATATGCTTAAGACCATTTATAATGCAATGGGCAACTACTATAAAATACCCATAGGAACAGGAAGGGATAGAAGGTTTGATTGGGATATATTTACCTTTTCTGAGAATTATAGACTAGAGCCTTTCTTAGTAGCCAATAGCTTAAGGATATTAGAAAACTCAGGCCTTGTCAAGATAGAAGATAGAGGAAACCTATTCTCTAAGATATGGATGCCTGTCTCAAAACAAGACCTATACAGTTTTATACAAGATAATCCTGCCTACGAAGCCCTTCTAAACAGCCTAATGAGTCTATATCCATTTATAATGATAGACTTTGTGAAGATTAGTGAGAAAAGGCTTGCCAGAACCCTATACCAAGCAGAGACCGACATTATAGACAGCCTTGACAGATTGGAGCAATACGGCATAATTCACTACGAGCTAAGGTCGATGCATCCTCAGCTTATATTCTTAGATAATAGAATAAAAAGCCAAGACCTAAGCTTTTCGAAAGAGTCCTATTATATGATGAAGGAGGTTAGTAATAATAAGGCCAAGGAAGTGATTGAATATGTTAATACCAAAGAATGTAGGCAAGAATACCTGCTAAACTATTTTGGCAATAAGTCCAAGCCATGTAGTATATGTGATAATTGTATAGATAGTTATTCCCAAAGCAATATGGATGAGGTAAGAAAGAAGATACTATCTATACTAGAAAAGGGTAAAAGACCTATTAGTTACTTCGTTGATGTTTTTGGCTTTGGAAAGCCCGACACCATTATCCCCCTTCTTCGTCAAATGCTGGACAATAAGGAGATAAGCTATAAGAATGGACTCTTGGGTGACTAGCTCTTATCCAGCCTAACCTCAATTATATCATTAATATCTGTGGTATATTCTCTTGATAGTTTCTCCTGCCTCATCTTCCAGTCTCTGCCCTGACTCTGAGCAGCTAGCTTAATAAGTGACCTTCCGTATTTATTATTAATCTTATCAGTAATTCCAATGATTTTCTCGTATTTTGGATTACCCTCATCAAATAATGATAGCTGGTCTTCTTTATCAGAACAAAAGTCCATAAGCACTACACCTGCCCTCTTATACAAATAACCTTCCCTAAATATTCTATCCAAACAAATCCTAGCCTGTTTAGCAATCTCTACACTATTATTACTAGGGTAGGGTAGCTTGTGAATCATGGAGTTCCTGTATTGCTTTTGGTCCTTTCTATGTGGATTGCTAGCAATAAACACCTGAATGCTTCCCGCCTTAGAGCCTTGCTTACGAAGCTTTTCCGATGCCTTACAAGCAAAGGTAAATATCCTCTCCCTAACCTCTTCGTAGTCCGATACGGATTCATCGAATGTTCTAGTAATTGAGATGGACTTTCTCTTATTATTAGTATCTAATTCAAGGCTTACTATCCCCTTCATATCCCTCATAAGCTTCAGCCCACTAATGCTTAGGCTTTCTCTTACCCAATATTCCGACATCTGAGTAAACTCAAGCGCATTATTAATATTTACTGCTCTTAGCTTTTTGGCATATCTTCTTCCAATTCCCCAAACATCTCCAATATCCAACCATTTCAATGCCTTTACCCTTAGCTCCTCATTGGATATATAATGCACCCCAAGGGTTTCTTTCCTATATTTCTTAGCAATACTAGTAGCTGTTTTGGCAAGGCTTTTGGTAGGTCCAATCCCTACGCTAATAGGTATATGGGTTGACTTTTCAATATCTTTCTTAATTCTAAGTCCTAGCTCCCTAAGGTCCTCATCTATATCAGAAAGCTCCAAAAAGGCCTCATCAATACTATATATCTCAATATTTGAAGAGTATTTGGAAAGCAAGGACATAACCCTATTGGACATATCTCCGTAGAGAACGAAATTAGCAGAAAACACCTCTATATTATATTTCTCAACCTTATCCCTAAACTTAAATGCTGGCTCTCCCATCTTGATTCCAATAGCCTTAGCCTCATTGCTTCTCGATATGGCACAACCATCGTTATTGCTAAGCACAATAACAGGCCTGTTCTCCAAAGATGGATTAAAGGCTTTCTCACAAGAAACATAGAAATTATTACAATCAATATGAAGGAAGGGACCCATAGCGAGTTGTTTATAAATGTTTTCTAAGGCTCCAAGTAATAATCCCAAATATCCTAATCTCCGATTCAGGCATCACTTCAATAGGCGGAAAGTCTTTATTAGATGAAATCAAAAACATCCTATCCTCTTCTATCCTAATCCTCTTTACAGTAAAGTCCCCATCGGTAAAGATTAATGCGATACGATTATCCTCATACTCTAGGCTGGAGTCTACCACTAGCAGGTCTCCCTCCCTAAAGTCCTGATTCATTGACTCACCCACTGCTTTAGCAAAAAAGGTAGACTCAGGATTATTAATACAGAGCTGGTTAAGGTCAATCCTCTGTCCGGTAAAATCAGCTGCAGGCGAAGGGAATCCAGCATTGGCTGCACCGAAATAAGGAGATAAAACCTCCTTTGCATCCTCGGCCTTATAAATCTTAAAGCTATCCGAATCTATATAAGATTTACTCATCTAAAGCTTATCCTCCTTACTCTTCTTTTCCGGATGTCGTCCGCTTAAATAGAAAAGCCTCGACCAATACTTATCGCTTAGGTTGGATATCATAACACCCCTTGAG
>FZPS01000062.1_pt3921 | contig 13112 bp, 10 predicted proteins | sample 1817821 | NCBI WGS metagenome assembly FZPS01 (sample SAMEA104158645, study PRJEB21678) | metagenome | place: Germany | collected 2015-04-21 | reverse complement strand
GCCATATATAAATACCTTTAGGGTATTGGAAGCGACTGCTAAACCCTTGATAAGAAAGTTTGCATTAATAGGTAGTAAATAAAAAATAATAGAATGTTTTTATAAATACTGGTTTACATGGTTTTGCCAGGTAAACTAGTATTTTTTGGCTTTTTTCCCGTTCTTAATACCAGTAGTTCAATCTTGACATTGGCTATAGAAGAGGATATACTAAAAATTAAGTTGAACCGGTTCAATTATAATGTCATAGAGGAGACAATCCTTTTATGAAACCAACAATTCGAGATGTAGCACAAAAAGCAGGTGTTTCTGTAGGAACAGTTTCACGATACTTAAACGGGCTTAAGCTTAGAGAACACAATAGGATCAAGGTAGAAAAAGCAATAAAGGAATTAAATTTTAAAGAAAATATAATAGCTAAAGGCCTTAAAAACAATCGATCTATGACCATAGGTGTGGTTATAGTAAGTTTGACTGATATTTTTGGCACATCAATAGTAACTGCTTTAGAGAGAACAGTAGAAAAGGAAAATTATAGTATTATTTTATGCGATTATGAGAACGATCTAGACAGATTAAAGTATAAACTCCAATTTCTCAGAGATCGGTCTGTCGATGCATTAGTCTTATTTCCCAGCATATGGCCTAATGAAATTACTGAAAGTGTAAATGATTATTTGCGCGATGACATACCTGTCGTTGTTATTGATGATGATTTTCCTACTCTGGAAACGGATAAAATTTTGGTTGACAATATGAATGCTTCATTTCAGGCAGTAGAGAAATTAATTAAAATGGGACACAAAAGAATTGGCATTATTAATGGACATAAAAATTCATATACCAGCAAGGAAAGATATGCGGGATATCTAAAAGCTTTGCAAAAATACCAGATTGATGTGGATGAGGACATAATAAAATGGGGGAATTATTCCAATCATGGTGGCTATTCCGCTGCTAAAAAGATGTTACTTAGTTATAAGCCTCCAACTGCCATTTTTGCAACCAATTATTATATGACTCTAGGTGCTATAGCAGCTGTTCAAGAATTAAATATAAGTATCCCTCGGGAATTATCAATCATTGGATTTGATAGATTTCCCTTATCAGAGGTTATAAAGCCTACACTAACTCTTATCGAACAGCCTGCCTCTAGGATGGGAAGATTAGCAGGCCAAATAATTCTTAGACGACTTAAAGGCGACTATTCAGACTTTCCTATTCATCAACAAGTTCCAACCAAACTCCTGATTCGGGATTCAATTTCTTCTCCCATCAACTCATAATAGCTGGGAGAAGGCTATTATATTAACTTTAATTGGACCGATTTAAAATAAATGTAAGGAGGAAGGCTAATGGGTAAATTACGTTTCCGTCAAGTTCACCTGGACTTTCATACTTCAGAACAAATAATGGGGATTGGGGAGGACTTTGATCCAAAATTATTTGCCAAAACCTTAAAAGAAGCTGGGGTAAACTCTATTACCTGCTTTGCCAGATGTCATCATGGAATGATCTATTATGACACCAAGTTTCCTGCTAAACACCCCGGGCTTAAATTTGATCTTTTGAGAGCGCAGATAGAGGCATGCCATGAAGAAGGTATCAATGTCCCCATATATATTACTGTAGGCTGGGACGAATATATAGCCAATCGTCATCCAGAGTGGCTGGCGCGTAACGCTGATGGCACTCCACAAGGTGCTGGACCTCTTCAAGCAGGCTGGAAAAAGCTTTGCTTTAATTCGCCCTATATTGATTATGTAAGAGAACAGACAGTAGAGGTATTAGAAAAGTTTGAAGGTCAGGTAGATGGACTGTTTTTTGATATTATTTCACAAGCCCCCTGCTATTGCAGATACTGCATGGAGGGCATGCTGGAGGAAGGTCTGGATCCAGAAAGCATAGATGATGTGAAAGCTTATGCAAAGAGAGTAATTAATGATTTTAAGAAGAATATGACAGCTCTTGTAAGGCAGTATGATAAGGACTGTACAATATTCTATAATGCTGGTCATGTAGGTCCTTCTATAAGAGAGACTATTGATACATATAGTCACTTAGAGCTGGAATCCCTGCCTAGTGGAGGCTGGGGATACAGCCATTTCCCCATCACAGTAAGGTTTGCACGTAATTTGGGTAAGGAGTACCTGGGTATGACAGGCAAATTCCACAAATCCTGGGCAGACTTTGGTGGATTTAAAAATCAGGCATCCCTGGAATATGAATGCTTTATGAGCTTAGCCTATGGTGCAAAATGTTCCATAGGGGATCAACTACATCCATCAGGAGCTATAAATCAGGCTACCTATAAGCTTATTGGCAGTGTATTTAACCAGGTTAAGGAAAAAGAGGCCTGGTGTGATGATGTTACTGCTGTTACTGAGCTTGCCGTATTTACTCCTGAGGCCATTGAAGAGGGCCATATAAGGCTTCATCCTTCCATCCAGGGAGTATTCCGAATGCTTACCGAGGCTCACTACCAGTTTGATATTATAGATGGTTGTATGGATTTTAACAAATACAAGGTTATCATACTTCCTGATGTTATAACACTGGATGATGAATTAAAGAATAAGATTGAGGATTATTTAAATAATGGGGGCAAAATATTAGTTTCCTATAAATCAGGAATGAACAGAGATGAGACTGAATTCCTTCTTGAAGATCTAGGAATTGAACTGGCAGGAGAAGCAGAATATTGTCCGGATTATGTAGTTACAGGAGCAGCTATAGATAAAGATATTATGGATACGGAATATGTTATGTATGATCGGGGTTTATGGGTAAAACCTGAAGAAGGAACAGAGACTCTTGCAGATATCTGGAATCCTTACTTCAACCGAACTTACAAGCATTTTTGCTCTCATTTCCAGACTCCAGTAGAAAAGAAAAGTGAATACCCAGCCATTACACGTAGAAAAAATGTAATATATTTCGCTCATCCTATATTCTCCATGTACTACAGACATGGTGCAAGAATATACAAGCAGCTTGTATTAAATACCCTGGACCTGCTCCTTGATGATAAGCTTGTGGTAACTAATGCACCTACTACAGCACAGGTCAGCCTGAATTATCAGTCTGAACATGACAGATATGTGGCTCATATTCTACACTATATACCAGAGAGAAGATGTGAGAGCATCGATATTATAGAGGATGTGATTCCACTATATAATGTTGATCTAAAGATAATGTTGGATAAGGAGCCTGCCAAGGTATACTGTGCACCATCTATGGAGGAATTACAATTTACCTATGATGGCAAATATGTTCATGTAGTAGTTCCTGAAATTGTAGGTCATCAAATGGTGGTATTTGAATAAACAAATTTCCCGGGCATTTAGTATTAAATGCCCGGGAGTATGCTGGTTTTCATAAAAAGATTTGAGATATGCAAAACTTCCATTGCATGGAAAGAAGAAGTCTAGGGTATGTATGGATTGGTAGAGCATGAAGGAGGTACTAAATGTCTGATAATAAATCAACTTGTATGAACAATTATAATAATGGACAGACAATAGAAAACCATATTAAAGGTATAAAGGGCGAGATAGGATATAGTTCAGATCAAAGAATCGCTGCATGGCAGCGTTTGCAATACGGTATGTTTATTCACTGGGGAATATATTCTCAGTTTGGTGGAGTTTGGAATAATGAACCAGTAAAAGAGGGTTATAGTGAACAGATTCAAATGTGGGCAAACATACCTAAGGAAGATTATCTCCAGGTAGCCAGATATTTTACTGCCGAGAAGTTCAATCCTAAAGAAATTTGTTCCCTGGCCAAGGAGGCCGGAATGAAGTATATTGTAATTACTTCCAAACATCATGATGGCTTTGCCATGTTTGATACAGCTACTACAGATTATAATATTGTGGACAGTACTCTTTACAAAAAGGATCCCTTAAAAGAACTGGCAGAGGAATGCCGCAGACAGGGATTAGGTTTTGGTGTTTATTTTTCCCTGGTTGACTGGAGTCAGGGCCATACCTTTGATAAAAGAAACTGTAATCCCATACCAGAGTCCATGGAGCCATTAATTGAACAACAGCTGCGTGAGCTAATGACCAACTATGGATCAATCGTTGAGGTATGGTTTGATATGTCTTCACCAACCCCGGAGCAAAGCTGTAAATTTGCAAATATAGTTCGAGAGCTGCAGCCCCAAGCCGCTATAAATAGCCGAATCTTCAATAACATAGGCGATTTTCGAACTTTAGGAGACAACCAGGTTCCAGACACAACCTTAGATGGTCCATGGCAGACTCCTGCTTCCATCTATCATTCAACCTGGGGTTATCGAAGCTGGCAAGTACGGGATGATTTTGAAGGCAAGGTAAGGGAACTTGTTACTGGCTTAGCCAGTATAACAGCCCGTGGAGGAAATTATCTTTTAAATATAGGGCCTCGTGGAGACGGTTCCGTAGTTGAATTTGAAGCTGATGTTTTGAGGGAAATAGAAGCCTGGCTTAAGCGTCATCCGAACGCAGTAATAGGTGCATCGGCAACTCACTTTGGAGGACAACCTTGGGGTGAGATAACATTAAATAATCGTGACTTATTCCTCCATGTTATTAATTGGCCTGAAACAGGAGAATTAAAACTTTCCGGATTAATGACCAGGGTAGTCAAAGTACAGGAGGATGGAGACTCCAATGAGCTGGAATGGAAACAAGAAGGCAGCGATCTTATAATCAGCTTACCAGAAAAGCCCAAAGATTCAATACTTCCTGTTATAAGGGTTAAACTATCTGGAGAACTGCGTATAAAGCCAGAAAAAACCCTTACCCCATCTGAAGATGGAACATGGACTATATATCCTGAACATATTTATCTAGGGCGCAGTTATGCAGATCAAGGCAATTATTTTAATGTAAGACAGACTGTTATTAGACAAACTGCCTATATATGCTGCTTAAAGGATAATCAGGTGTACCTACAACTAAATGGAGAGGCAAACCCTGATGAAAAATATCGTGTACAGATTGGTAAGGATTCTTATGTTGTTACAGGCCAGCAATTGACTAAGGAAAAAATAGGACCATTTACGGTTCCCGCTAATGAGATTACTCCTTTTACAATTACCCTTGACGAACCGGCTTATGCTACTAAGGATATTGAATTAAAATTTGAATCTGCTTACATAACATCCATAGATGGCTAGATGTAAAGGCCAGATAAAGTCTAAATCTAAGTTTTCCTATAAATATATGACAGAAACTAGTATTTGGGAAAGGAAAAGTGTAGAAGTGGAAGGATTAAGGGAAATAAAGGGATGGGAGTTAATAGATAGGCGGCCGATACCGGCCTGGTTTGATAATGTTAAGTTTGGAATATTTATCCACTGGGGAGTGTATTCTGTACCCGCGTGGGGACCTAAAAAAGCTTATGCTGAATGGTATGGTCATGCCATAAAGGATCCTAATTCTGATTTTTATAGATTCCATAAAGAAACTTATGGAGAAAAATTCGAATATAAGGATTTTGCTCCAATGTTTAGAGCCGAGCTTTTTGATGCAGACAGCTGGGCTGAGCTTTTTAAAGAAGCAGGTGCTGGCTATGTAGTATTGACAAGCAAGCATCATGATGGTTTCTGCTTATGGCCCAGTGTTCAAAGTCCAAATTGGAATAGCTGTGATGTTGGCCCCAGGAGGGATATTGTTGGAGAGTTAACAGCAGCTGTAAGAAAGCGAAATTTAAAAATGGGATTATATTATTCATTAATGGAGTGGGATAACCCACTGTATTTGCAGGATCCCAGCTTATATGCTACCAAACACATGATTCCGCAGATGAAGGATATAATTAACACCTATTCTCCTGATCTTCTTTTCACCGATGGGGAATGGGATCATTCTAGCCATGTATGGCGCAGTCAGGAGTTTTTAACCTGGCTTTTCAATGAATCAAAAGTCAGGGATCAGATTGTTGTAAATGACAGGTGGGGGAAGGAAACCAGGAGCCGGCATGGAGGCTATTATACGACAGAATATGGAGAGGTAACGCCAGGTGTAGAGTTGGACTATGAAGATGCAGAAGGTATGAGAAAATGGGAAGAATGCCGGGGTATAGGTTCATCCTTTGGATATAACAGAAACGAGAATTTAAAAGATTATATGACTGAAACGGAGCTTATTCATTTGTTAGTAGATACAGTTAGTAAGGGCGGGAATTTGTTACTGAACATAGGTCCTGCAGCGGATGGTACCATCCCTGTTATTATGGAAGAGCGCCTGCTGCAGATAGGTGATTGGCTCAAAATAAACGGGGAAGCAATATATGGTACCAAGCCCTGGACATATAGTTGGACATATAGCTCATATAATGACAATGTACGGTTTACCAGGAATGACAGACATCTTTATGCAATATGCCTGGATTGGCCTGAGAAGGATTTAAAGCTTAATATTCCTAATCTGGATCTGCAGGATCCTGTAGTTAGGCTTCTAGGATATCCGGAAAAACTGGATTCCGTTTACAGGGATAATGAGTTATATATTAAAGTACCAACATATCCTGCCAAACATTTACCTATCGGGAATGCCTATGCTTTTAAAATTGAAAAGGCATTTAAATAAAAGTCTTAGAATCATAAATAAAATTTGAAAGGAGAATGACAGAATGTTAAAAGGTATTCCATCTATATTATCACCTGATCTTCTTAAGATCCTTATGGAGATGGGCCATGGGGACGAGATTGTGATTTCTGATGGGAACTTCCCAGCAGCCAGCCTGGCTCAAAGGCTAGTTAGATGCGATGGCCATGGAGTTCCAGAAATTTTAGATGCAATCTTACAATTGTTCCCACTAGATACATATGTAGAGCATCCTGTTGCTCTAATGGAAGTGGTACCTGGAGATCCAGTAGAGCCAGTGATTTGGGATGAATATCATAAGATTGTTGAAAAGCACGGTGGAAAGGCAAGTGACTTTGAGCACGTAGAGCGTTTTGCCTTTTATGAGCGTGCTAAAAAAGCCTATGCTATTGTTGCTACAGGTGAAACCGCCTTATATGCCAATATTATATTGAAAAAAGGCGTTGTCACAGATTAACTTTTATAGTAAAGGAGATGATTGTTTATGGAAGATAAGAAATTTACTATTGCTCCTGATGGAGTAGATCCTAATTTAGTACCAAAAAGGAAGTTGTACACCGGGGCTGAAATGCCAGCCATCGGACTGGGGACTTTTGGTTCAGACCGTTTTTCAGGGGAAGATATTGCTAAGGCTGTAAGAGGTGCTATTTCTGTAGGTTACAGGCATATTGATTGTGCAGCAGTATATGGAAATGAGCATTTAATAGGTGAAGTTCTTCAAGAGGTTATGGATGCGGGTATAAAGAGGGAAGAATTGTGGATTAGCTCTAAACTGTGGAATGATATGCATGGGGATGGAGATGTCCTTTTAGCTGTAGCTCAAACATTGAAGGATCTGAAGCTGGACTATCTGGATATGTATTTTGTTCACTGGCCATTTCCTAATTATCATGCTCCAGGGGCTGACGTAGATTCCCGTGATCCCAATGCAAAACCCTATATTCATGAGAATTTTATGAAGACCTGGCGTCAGATGGAAAGATTGGTGGAAGCGGGTCTTGTAAGGCATATTGGTACTTCCAATATGACCATACCCAAATTAAAGCTATTATTAAGAGATGCAAAAATAAAACCGGCATGCAATCAAATGGAGCTTCATCCTCACTTCCAGCAGCCTGAGTTCTTTAAGTTTGTCATGGACAATGGAATTGTACCCGTGGGTTTTGCTCCAATAGGTTCACCTACACGACCTGATAGGGATAAGACACCTGAAGATACATCACCTATTGAAGATCCAGTTATTATAAAAATAGCAGAGAGACTAAATGTTCATCCTGCAGTGGTATGTGTAAAATGGGCTGTACAACGAGGTCAAGTGCCTATTCCTTTCTCCATCTATCGTAATGAATACTTAAGCAATATACAGGCTACAGTGAAAGATCCTCTTACAGAGGAGGAGATGAAGGCAATCGAAGGCATAGACAGAAATTGCCGCCTGATTAAGGGACAGGTATTCTTATGGGAAGGTGCCAAAGACTGGACTGATTTATGGGACATAGACGGAACTATTCCCACTGTTTAAAATTTAAATATTGCATTACATTATATTTTTCCCAAGAGAGATATAAGACTTCATTTATAGAAAAATGAAGGAGTTTTTTGATAGTATAATCAACGATTTGGAATAAGCTTTGATTTAGGAGCGTAAGGATATCTAAACCTTACGCTCATCATTTTATAAATAGATTCTATGACAGCAAGGTTATTGTCATGCCATAGGGAGGTTCAACTCTACCAGAGTTTTCCCTTAAATAAATTTACACTGTCAATAGTCTAATATGCTTGTAGGCTAACAAAGTACATGTTAGAATAAAGATAGATATCCACTTCTAAAAGAAAAATTTATCTGATACATGGAATAAAGCTGCATGTAAGTCGTATTACAGGAGGATATTTCATGATTAAACTGCAAGATAAAAGGAAGATATGCTTTGCAATATTTTCTCTAATGATATTTTTATTTTTACTGTTTCCTGCAAGTGCATTATCACAGTCAAATAATCCTAAGGTCACAATAACATATTTCTATGAAAATGTTTGTGGTTCATGTAATCCTGAAAAAGAATTTATTGATCTTTTCAATCAACTAGTCGGAGACCATAAAGAGGGTATAGAAGTAGAGGTTTCCATGCATAATATTTTTCATGACAGTGGTGCTAAACTCATGGATGACTATTTGCAAAAATTTGATGTTCCAGAAGATAAGCAAAGTAAGACCATGGTATTCATTGGTGATTCATTCTTGTCAGGACAGAAAGAGATTGAAAATCGCTTAAAGGATGAGTTTATTAAAGTCAAAGATTCCCTTATGCAGGACTTATTATCTGTATCACCATCCAGTGTACCAGCTCTTCAGTATTTTTATATCACAGGCTGTAGTTCCTGCCTTGAAGTAGACAGATTTTTAGATAGCATCCATGACATAGATGTCAAAAAGTTAAATATAAGCGATGCAGAAAATTTGGATTTAATCAAAATGTATTTTAAGGCCTATGAAGTTCCCGAAGAAGAACAATCTGTACCTATTATATTTATAGGTGATACTTATCTTGCAGGGGAAAAGGCTATTAAAGAATCCTTAATTACGAAAATCAAAGAGGGAGTGCATCTGAATACACCGCCCATAGAGGCTGTAGAAGGTGATCAAGTCTTAGAAGACAGGCTTGTTGGATATGATGCATTTGGCGTGCTGTTGACTGGTTTAGTCAATGGTTTAAATCCTTGTTCTGTATCAATGCTGTTATTTTTCCTTTCTATACTAATGGCCAGAAATGTAAGTCCACTGAAAATGGGGTTTACTTTTATTGCAGGAAAATTTATCACATACTTCCTTTTAGGTACCCTGTTTTTTAATATATTTGCAAAGCTGAACATACCTTGGTTTGACAAATGGGTTAAGATGATTATGATTATGGTGCTTTTTGTTATAGCACTTTTTAACCTTAGGGATCTGTTTGCTGCCCGAAGGGAAGAATATGACAAGGTAAAGATGCAGCTGCCTACCTTTTTGAGGAAGATCAATCATCAATGGATAAAAAGGTTAACTAACATCCAGCAGGATAAGGTTTTGATGCCGTTAAGCTTTGGCTTAGGGGCCATAATATCCGTTGGCGAATTTTTGTGTACCGGACAGATCTACCTGGCTACTATAATAACCGTTCTTCAAAGCGGCCAAGCTTTAGATTTTAGGGCTATGATATATTTTTTAATATATGGAGCAGCTTTTGTTCTTCCTCTCATACTCATAACTGTATTTATTCACAAAGGACGGGAGATATTTGATTTAACAGAATGGATGCGGGAAAGGATGCCCCTTATTAAGTTAATTAATGCTGTTGTCTTTATTTTGTTTGGCATAATAATTTGGGTATGGTTCTAATGGAGGCGATAAGATGCGGAAAACTAGAATATGTATAGTGGGAGAAGATGACCAGGTAATTTTGGATAAAAAACTAACAGCCCTTCCCCTTAAAGAGGAGTTTGTAATAAAAAGAAGCATTGAGTTCTTTAATGATCCAGCGCCATGTATGATTCATAGGTCAGCTGTATTGAAGAGGACATATATGGAGTTTTTCGAGTATTTTAGTCAGCTAAAAAATCAGGGGAAGAAAGAAGTTTTTTGGGAACAGTTGCCTCCGGTTTTTAAAGAAGCCTTAAACTTAAAAGATAAGCCCTTTAAAGTAAAATTTTGCTAGATATCATGTAGATAAAAATAGCGGACTATTTTAGTCCGCTATAAGTTTATTCAAACTCTAACTCTACTACTGTATCCCTGTCATCAGGTAATTGAGAGCTTGGCAGATTAATGAAGATTGCATCACCATAGTGCATGGATGTCCAGGGGGTTTGAATATTGACTTCTGATTTATCAGCTAGTAGGCGGGCTCTCTTTACTTTCTTTTTAAGGCCTTGGACAGCGATTGGGCCAATTCCTCTGTCAAAAATATGAGCATATAGTTTGTTGCCATTTTGGGTATAGCGGCCCCACTCAGGTTTAGGTAGTTCAGCTATTTCACAACCGTATATACTATCGCCGTTTTGTTTCATCCATTCACCAATTTCAGCAAGTATGTCCAATGATTCTTTTGGTATTTGTCCCTTGGCATCAGGTCCTACGTTAAGGAGCAAGTTGCCACCCTTGCTAACACATTCTACTAAAGCACGGATAAGTTGTTTTGGGGATTTAAAGTCCTTGTCACTTGATGCATATCCCCAGTGATTGTTCATTGTTATACAGGCTTCCCAGGGGATAAGTTCACCTTTTGAATTTCTTATGCCCTCTGGAGGTATAATCTGTTCAGGTGAGGCAAAATCTCCTGAATAGGGTTTTGGATCGTCAAAGTCACCATGGAGTGTAAGACGGTTGTCAATAATTATATGTGGCTGTATGGATCTTATCATTTCAACTAACCTGGTAGCTTCCCATTTTTCACCTACCATATCATCATAGGAAAAATCAAACCACATAATGTCTATTTTACCATAATTGGTGACAAGTTCTTTAACCTGGCCATGAAGATATTCAATATATCGTGAAAAATCCTTATCCTTCTCTTTATCTTTCCAATCTTCATTATCTCTCATAGGATGGGTTCTATCACCATAAGCAGGATAATCTGGGTGATGCCAGTCGATTAAGGAGTAGTAAAAGCCTACTTTTAAGCCTTCAGCACGAAAGGCTTCTACATATTCTTTGATTAGATCTCTTCCAGCAGGAGTATTGGTTGCTTTGTAATCTGTAAGCTTACTATCGAAGAGGCAAAAACCATCATGGTGTTTGGTGGTCATAACAGCATACTTCATTCCCGCATTTTTAGCTGCCTTTGCCCATTCTCTTGGATTATAATAGATTGGATCAAACTCTTCAAAGAAAGGTTGGTAGTCTTCAATGGTCAGTTTTTCCCTGCTTCTAACCCATTCACCTCTAGCTGGGATAGCGTATAGTCCCCAGTGAATGAACATGCCAAACCGATCATGCATAAACCACTTAATGCGATCTTGTTTATCTTGCATTTACAGCCCTCCTAATATTAAAATATTAACAAACATGGGGAATCATTGAGAAAAAAATTAAAAAAAGTATGAAAATTTATTTCTACATAAAATTCTAATTAGTTTATGATATAATTAAAATGTAATTTTCTAACCTAATCTTGTATAATTCTAACTTTTAATACAATTCTTGATCCATTGATTCGGGGGGTTAGCATTGCATGACAAGGAACTTCTAATGAAGAACTTCTTTTCACATCTAAACGTGGACGTCAAAATGGTAGGATATACAAAATGCCCTATAGATTGGTGTGATATTGAATACAGACCTGAATATAATAAAATATATTTTATTATAGATGGAGAGGGATGGTTAAAAATTGGTGACAGGGAATACTATCCCCAACCTGGACAGCTTTACTTTATGCCTTCAGGGGAACTTCAATCATATTCATCCATAAGCCCAAATACCTTTCTTAAATATTGGTGCCATTTTACAGCCAGAATAAACAATATAGATATATTTAACATACTTAATATACCTGATTTCTTAAATGTAACTGATAAAAGAGAATTAAATAACTTATTCCAACGATTATTATATTACTACGGGAAAGGAACCCCTTATTCCATACTTAAGACCAGAGGAATAATGCTAGAACTTCTGGCCTGGCTATTTGAACAGGTAAATATAAGGGATATAAATTTACAATCATATTCATTTGCCAATGATTTGCTAAAAGTATTAAAATATATAGAGGATAATCTATCCAAGGATATAACAATAGAACAGCTATCCAATATTATACACTTCCATCCTAATTATTTTATCAGGTTTTTTCGCGATCATATGGGCTGCTCACCTATTCAGTACATAAACAGGATGCGGCTAGAGAAGGCTAAAAATCTCTTAAAAGCAACTAATCTTAGTATAAAAGAAATTACTGATCTTACAGGATTTAATGATGCCAGTTACTTCTCAAAAAAGTTTAAGAAAGATATAGGACTATCCCCATTGGAATATAGGAATACGTGAAAACAGGAGCTTGGAGGGAAATCATTTGAAATTCTTTAATGATAACTTAAGAATTCGTGTGATAATAAATTTTATGATTAGATATGTAATGATACTATTAATTCCCTTTATACTATTTTCCATGATTTATATTAATTCTGTTAAAATAATTGAAAATGATATTATCAGCTCAAATATAAATATGCTGGAAAAAACACGTGAAATTTTAGAAGACCGAATTTCTGAGTTGGATAGTATTGCCGAACAGGTTAGCTGGAATACAAAGATAATACGCTACATGAACGTGAATCAGCCCTTTGAAGGTGCTAACACATACAGGACCTTAGAGACCTGTTCTGAACTATATAATTATAGTTTGACTCATAATTTAATCTATGATTATTATGACGATAAAGGTCTTTTAGATGAAGACCAAGATGATGAAATCGAAATTGATGAAGACGAGTTGCTAGAATACATATTTGACAATGCCCGTGTAGATA
>FZPS01000039.1_pt14 | contig 13113 bp, 12 predicted proteins | sample 1817821 | NCBI WGS metagenome assembly FZPS01 (sample SAMEA104158645, study PRJEB21678) | metagenome | place: Germany | collected 2015-04-21 | reverse complement strand
TGGACAACAACGTCAAAACGCTTTATGACACTATCGGGCTGCTGGAAGAGGAGGCTGTTTCCCGGGCAGTGCAGATATTGTCTGGGGCAAAGACGATTTACCTGCTGGCTGCGGGCATTTCCGGGATTGTTGCGGAGGACATCCAGATCAAGCTGATACGGCTTGGCTTCAAGGTCGTCTTTCACCAGGACGCCGAATTCGCCAGGATTTTTCTTGGCTTGTGCAATCCCGACGACGCCGTGCTGGCTATCTCCTTCAGCGGAGACACCAACCATGTCTGCGAAATGGCCGAAATTGCCGCGAAGAAGAAAGTTCCGGTGATAGCGGTAAGCAATTATCCTGATTCAAAGCTGGCGAAGCTGGCAGATGTCAACCTGCTTACGGCGTCCGATGAAAAGATTTTCCGCCTAGGCGCCATGACTTCTCGGATTGCGCAGTATTTTGTGCTTGACTTTTTGGTTATCAGCTTGGTTTCAGAAGACTTGGAACGCGCTGAAGAATATATTCTGCGCACGCATGATATGATTAGCAAGAAGACAATCAGCAAGAGGACAATCAGGGGGAAACGTGATGAAAAGGAATAAGCCGAAAGTCGGTGTTTTGCTGGTGGGCTGCCGTCGTTTTCGCCAGCTCGGCGCTGGTTGTGAAGACGGCACGTATGAAGAGCGCCGGGGGCGTTTTGGGGAGGAATTGACTGCTCAGCTGGGCGAATTGGCCGAATGTGCTTTCCCAGGCGTTGCCTACGAACGGGAAGACATGGAAAAGGCTATCCTGTTTTTTATGCAGGAAAAAGTCGATTGCGTCATTTGCACATTTTTGTCCTGGAGCGAAGACTCCCCCTGGATTGCGTTCTTGCGCGATATGTTCGATATTCCCTTGGCCTTGTATTTGCCGACCCGGGACAAAATGCCCTACAGCGATACGCGAGATGAGAATGACTTTATCGAATTCCTTGCCCAGGGCGGACTGGTCGGCAGCCTTGAGGGGTCCGGCTCCATCCCGCGCCTGGGGCGGAAAGTCGAGGTGATGGTGGGAAAATTCGCCGATGTCCAAAGCCGTCTGGCAACTTTCATTTCGGCATCGTACGCCAAGGCGCAGTTGCGCCGGGCGCGCTTCGGATTGCTGCCGGTTTACAATCGAATCATGTGTTCAACCTACGTCGATCCCTACAAAGTCTTTTCCCGCATCGGCCCTGAGCTGGACTTTATCAGCTATGCGTCGTTGAAGGCGGCCACAGACGCGATCAGCGACGAAGCCGCTGATGCCTGGGTGGCGGAACTCTCCTCGCGTTACTTTGTCGAGCCGGATGTTGACGCGCGGCTGTTCCGGGAGTCGGCCCGGGCATCGCTGGCGCTGGGCGCCTTGCGCGATCAATATGAGCTTGACGCACTGATTTTTAATGATGTTGACCACGAGTTGTTTCATACCATCGGGTTGCGTCCCGGCTTTTATCCGCCGACTTTCCAAGCGCATGATGCGATCTTGACTCCGGAAGGAGATATTGGCGCCGGCGTTATCTTTTATATTCTGAGGCAACTGACTGGCAAGCACATCAATTACGTCGAGCCGTTTTATGTTGAGCAAGGCGGCAACACCTTTTCCGCTGGTCACGCCGGACCGCATGATTACACAGACGAACGCTTTGCCGATCATGTGCGAATCTCCCGAGACACCCGTTTTGCCAAAACTTCCTTCAAATACGCTGGCGCGCCCTTTGCCTGGTATCGCATTCCAGCGGGGCTGAAGACGTTAGCGCATTTTTCCCAAGGCAAGGACAATTTCAAAATCGTCTGTTTCACGGCAGAGGCGCTGCCTGGTGAACATGCTTTGTGCAGTTATTCGCACGCTGATTTCCGTACAAAAGGCCCGGTCAGCGAGCTGTTCGAAAACATCCTCCGGGTCGGCGCAACTCAGCATTTTGCTGCGGTTGAAGGAGATGTGCGGGCGCAATTGGAGCTGTTCGCCAGGCTCAATGCTTTTGAGTTTTACGCATTTTAACCGAAAACAGGGAGTGTTTTGCGATGAGTTTTATGTTCAATCCGTATCCGTATGAGGACCTCAATCCGGTCAACCGTCCGAAATTGCCGGCGCAGGTCGCCGAGGGTGTGATTTCCGGCATCCAACCGGTCAGCGAACGGCTGGTCAAGGAAATCCGGCAACGCTTGCAGACTGCGCCCCGTGTGACGGTTTGTCTTGATGGCTATGTCGGGGCAGACTGGCGTGCTTTGGTCAACCTGGTGAGCGGCGCTTTGAAGAAGCAGCTTATTCCGGTTACGATCAGTGATTTGTCAGCCTGCTACAAGAGCTCCCAGGAGCTGGATGCGATGCTAGCGGACAACCTGGAGCAGGACCTGGAAAAGGACCCGGTGCTTCTGTTCGGCAAGCTTTTTGAGGGCGGCTACGAAACTTTGTTTGATTCCGGCAAACTCAAAGCACTGAAAGAGAAGATTTCCGGCAGCGCTGGCGTGCATCTTGTGTTTGGCGCGGGCGCCTGTTCGGATGAGTTGCGGGAAATCTGCGGCATCGCAGTCTACCTGGACGTCACCCCAAAGCAGGCCATTTTGAGGATTAAGCGCGGCGCCTACCGGAATCTTGGCGATGCGACAGCGCGGCCCTTCAAAGAAATGATGCGGCGCTGTTATTACTATGATTTTGAGCTGGCCATGCACCTACGGGCAAAACTCCTGAAACAGGATTTGATTGACTTCTACATTGCCAGTGATGATCTTGTGAAGATGCAGATGCTTCCGCGTGAGGTGTTTAATGCGATTTGTGCTTCCTTGGTCAAGTATCCCTTCCGCTGCAAGCCGGTCTACCTCGAAGGCGTCTGGGGCGGATATTACATCAAGAGACTGCGCAATCTTCCTGAGGCGATGAAGAATTGCGCCTGGGTTTTTGATTTGATTCCGCTCGAAGTGAGCCTGCTGATTGAGGCCGGGAAAACGATAGTCGAAATTCCGTTTTTCACCTTTGTCTGCAAGGAAGGCGATGCGCTGATGGGGCGGCAATGCGTTGATACTTTCAATGGTTATTTTCCGATTCGGTTCAACTACGACGACACCTGGCACAGCAATGGTAACATGTCCATCCAGCTGCATCCTGGCAAAACGTATATCAAAGAAAACTTCAATGAGCATGGCCGACAGGATGAAAGCTATTACATCATCGCCACTGGACATGGCGCACGCACCTTCGTAGGACTGCGGGAAGGAGAAGACCCGGCGGAATTTATCGCCGCAGCCAAGCGCTCAGAAAAGGACTATTCCCAGGTCGATTACGAAAAATATGTGCATTTCGAAGAGTCCAAGCCCGGCATGCAGTTCCTGTTGCCGGCAGGAACCATCCATTCCTCTGGGCGCAACCAGCTTATCCTGGAGATTGGCAGCCTGACCGTGGGTTCCTATACTTTCAAAATGTACGACTATCTGCGTCCGGACTTGGATGGCATTCCGCGCCCGATTCATACGTATCACGGCGAACGCACGCTGGAAACGAGCCGGACGTCATCGTGGGTGAAGGAGAATCTGGTGCAGAAGCCCCGCAAACTGCGTTCCGGCGAAGGCTGGGCTGAGTATGTGGTAGGTGAACATGACTTGCTGTATTTCAGCCTGTACCGCTATGAATTCGAAAAGCGGATTGAAGGCAATACTGACGGCGTCTTTCATGTCCTGAATCTGGTGGACGGTGAACGCGTCGTGGTTTATTCGAAAGCCAATCCGGAATACCGCTTTGAGCAGAATTACCTGGATATGGTCGTCGTGCCGGCAAACATGGGTGAATACGTCATTGAAAACCTCGGCGACCAGCCGGTCTGCGTGCACAAAACCTGCCTGAAGAAAAACTTCACCGAGTTCGTTTGAATGAATACGTTGTTAATGTGCGAAGTTTTGTGATGAATGCTTGTAGGTTTTTAGGCTGATGTATGTGAGATTGGTCTCATCGCGGATGGCCATGACTTCTGTGCGTATTATCAAATACCGCTTCAACAACTACATGTTGCTGATTCATAGTGAGCTGCTTAACATGCATTTGTGCATGCAGTCTGCGCCGTAGGCGCTTGACCATGCTTAACCCCAGGCTTCAGCCTGGGGGAAGGCATACCCCAAAACTGGTGCCCTGTAGGGGCACTACCGGACGTCTAACAAACAGAATCGCTGTGCCAAATCTCTCTTTCTATCACACGTTCTTGCACATTACCAGTACGTTGGATGACAATGCAAAGTCCGGTGTTGTCCTAGCCATTGATGCAGGCGGCACTAGCTTCAAATCGGCGCTGATTGAAGCGTCCGGCGGCATTGTGCCCGGATCGTTTGCCCAGTATCCGGTCTGTTCAGATGGAACCCTGGAAGCGGTTCTGGCGACATACACGGAGCTGATTCGGCACGCGTTGTCGCGTGGAATAGTCATTCGCGGCATTGGCGTATCGACTCCGGGTCCTTTTGATTATGAGCGTGGCATCAGCTTGATGAAGCACAAGTTTGCCTGTCTTTACGGCATCAGTCTGAAAGACAGCTTGGCGAAACTTTTGCCGGAGATCGCCGGCATCCCTTTTTGGTTCCGGCATGACGCCAATTCGTTTCTGGCGGGTGAAATGTGGCTCGGGGCAGGGCAGGGCTGCAAGCGGATTGCTGGCGTCACCCTAGGAACCGGCATTGGAGTCTCTTTCTGCGCTGATGGCAAATTCTTCAATAACGAAATGGGCAGCCCGGCAGTGGAAGTCAGCGTCTGGAATAAGCCATATCGCGATGGTATCGTCGAGGATTTTGTCTCTGCGCGGGCGCTGATTGCAGCCTATCAAAAGTTGAATCCGTACTATGATTCTGCTGGCGGCGCCAAGGGCATTGCCGAGGCGGCCAAAGCCGGAGACCCGCAGGCTGTCCAAGTCTATGAGCAGTTCGGCGCTGATCTTGGCAATGTCCTGACACCTTGGTGTCAGCGCTTCAATCCCGAAAAAATCGTCTTTGGCGGCCAGATTGCCGCCAGCTTTGATTTATTCGCAGAAGCGCTTCGGCAAAATCTGCAACCAACGTCCTGTCAGCCCGATTTGCAAGCCGCAGCCTTAGGGTCTAACGCGGCGCTGTTTGGCGTCGCCGCAGAAGGGTGAGCCTCCAGTTCAAGATATGTCGCGTCGTTGGCCTGAGAGCATCGGGAATAGGTACGCACGCTGCATTCTACGGCCACGCCGCCGACGCAAAGAGACGTAGACATCGTCTACGGCAGCGGAGCAGCAGAAGTACTGGAAACGTGCTGTCAGGATGGCCATTATCAATAGCTGGCCGACTCCCTTGCGCCCAAGGGAAGTTTGTCCCCTGAGTTGCAAAACACCAAATTCATGCTAATTTTTTCTTGTATCTGGATCTCCTCACTTCGTTAGAACTTAGAAATTTCTTGAAATAAAGATTCAGATGCACTTTGTCAAATGCTTACTTCTATCAGAAGATTTCGCACATTGCCCATGTAATTCATAAGCCAAGAATAAAATGAAAAGTTCCAATTATAGCGAATATTTCAGTGTTACCGAGGTGGCGGATATACTCTCTGTCTCAAAAGAGACCTTGGAGCGATGGAATGCCAATGGAAAGCTTATTCCTATTCATCATCCTGTTAGCAATTATAGAGTTTACCACCGTGATCAGCTGCTTGTTTTTGATGAGGCAAGACAGATGTTCAATACACGGTGGGATGATGAAATGAAAACAAAACCTAAAAGAAAGTATACAAGCATAGAATTATTTGCCGGAGCAGGCGGCTTAGCATTAGGCTTGGAGAAGGCAGGATTTGAACATGTTGCCTTGAATGAAATCATGCCTGATGCATGTGATACCCTTCGCAAAAATCGCCCTCAATGGAATGTTTTAGAGGGTGATGTGGCTCAAATTTCCTTTGAGCAATATAAGGGTACAGTGGATATGGTTTCTGGAGGCTTTCCATGTCAAGCTTTTTCATACGCTGGGAAAAAGCTCGGTTTTGAAGATACGCGCGGAACACTTTTTTTTGAGTTTGCCAGAGTGGTCAAGGAAGTACAACCCAAGATTTTTCTCGGTGAAAATGTCAGAGGTTTACTTGAGCATGATGAAGGAAGAACCCTGGCAACAATCAAAGATGTCATCAGTGAACTTGGATATACTCTTGTAGAGCCGCAATTCTTGAAGGCTATATTCTATATGGTGCCACAAAAAAGAGAACGGCTATTCCTGGTTGGGATTAGAAACGACCTAACTGATAAACTTCAATTTGAATGGCCTTCTCCATACAAACGTATTTTAACAGTAAGAGACGCCTTAAAAGCTGGCGACCTGTATCCTACCGATGTTCCTGACTCTCCCGGACAAAAATATCCTAAAAGAAAGCAGGAAATATTGTCCTTAGTTCCCCAGGGGGGATATTGGAGAGATTTGCCGTTAGAAATCCAAAAAGAATACATGAAGGGGTCGTTTTATCTGGGTGGTGGAAAAACAGGAATGGCTAGAAGGCTTTCTTGGGATGAACCGAGTCTAACGTTAACATGCGCCCCGGCTCAAAAACAGACAGAGCGCTGCCATCCGGAAGAAACGCGCCCTTTGACAACTCGTGAATATGCCAGAATACAAACCTTTCCGGACGCTTGGGAATTCCAAGGAAAAATTGGAAGCATATATAAACAAATAGGAAATGCGGTTCCTGTAAATTTAGCATACGCAATGGGACGTGCCCTTGTCAGAATGCTTAACAATCTGGATTGATCGGGAGTAATAAAATGGCTTTTTTGACCTGGATATCTGACGAGAAGCTTTTAGAAGCGTTTGCAACGCTTGCGGATTCAATCAAACGTGGTGCAGACAAAGCGGAAAAAGATAGGGCACGTAATATAATTGATCCCTTTTCTGCTGTTTTTACCTTGTCATTTTTGAAGATGAATCATCTACATTGGTTGGAAATGGAAGTATTTCGCCAAAAAGAAAAATCTCTAACAAATGCAATTGGAAATTTTCATCAACAGATTCTCGGAAGTGTAAATGGCTGGGAAAATCTCGGAACAAAAGCAAATGTCGATATTGTTAACGATGAAAGAAAAATCATTGCTGAAATAAAAAATAAATACAATACGGTGAAGGGGTCTGAGCGTATAAACATATATAAATCCCTGTATGATTGTATTTACGGAAAAGTAAGTAAATATAATGGGTATAAAGCATACTTTGTCACTATTATCCCTCGGAAGCCGGAAGGTATATGCCGTCCTTTTGTCCCTTCGGATAGCAAGAGCGGGAAAAAGCCACTTGAAGACGAAAATATAATTGAAATTGACGGGAAGAGGTTTTATTCCCTTGTAACAGGGTCTGAAACCGCAATGGAGGATTTATTCAAGGTTATTCCGCAAATTTTAGCAACAGACCACTTTCATTTAACGCTTGACAATGAAAGCAAAGTATATGTCAATAAACTATTTGGAGGGGCTTTCAACAGGAAATAAATTTTCATGGACACCCTTACTTCTGAGCAGCGCAGTGCGGTTATGAGCCGGATTCGGTCGAAGAACACCAAGCCGGAGATGGTGGTACGGCGACATTTGCATGCTCTGGGTTTCCGCTATCGTCTGCATGATCCGAAATTGCCGGGACATCCGGACATTGTCCTGCGTAAATGGCGTACGGTTGTCTTAGTCCATGGTTGCTTTTGGCATCGGCACGAGGGATGCAAGACCGCTACTATGCCTAAATCCAATGTGGAGTTCTGGACAGCGAAATTCCAGCGGAATGTGGAGCGGGACGCCAGGAATCGGGCGGCGCTTGAAGCAGCTGGCTGGAAGGTGATTGTGCTCTGGGAATGCGAAATAAAAGAACACCTTCATCTTCTGGCGGACAGAATAAAATCTTCCGATTGTTGTGAAAATAGTTAATGTGAGAAATCCTGTACTGCTCTTAGCCAACTTCTTGTTTTTTGGGAAAGATTATCTGCAAGTCAGTGCTATTGTGTCGCCTCCGAGGCTCAGGCTTAGGGTGCATCAACCCCCAGGTTCCGCTTTGCTTCACCAGGGGTTACTCATGGTTGCGCTCTCCGAGGCTCAGGTTGTGGACGGTAGTCCACCCCAGAGACTTGGTGGCCAGAGTGGACGGTGGTTGCCTTAATTTCGCGCTTTTAGCGTTTCAGCCGCCATGCGGCATACTCAAAAAATCTTGGCGTCCTTGGCGTCCTTGGCGGTTAATCTTTAAATGACCGATTCCCAGACTGCCCCTCCGCCACGTTATTTTGCAGGCGCCGGAATGCCATTGCTGAAAATCACATTATATTGGTTGCTGTCATGTGTTTATACTGTGATTTAGCGGGATTTGATTGAAAATGCGCTGGTGGTTGATTTCTGCGATTGCGACAATTCTTCTGACAACGGCGGCGTTTGCTGAGACTACGTTGCGGGTGGTGTCGCTGTCGCCTTCGTTGACTGAGTTGATGTATCACCTGGGCCGCGGCGAATGGCTGGTTGGGCGCAGTGACGCCTGCGACTATCCGGCCGAAGCAAAAGCAAAGCCGATAGCGGGAAAATTCGCTGATCCGCATTTGGAAGCCATCATTGGCCTGCGGCCGGACCTGGTGATTGCCAACGATTTGATGAATCCCGGCATTATCAAGACGCTCGACAAGGTCAATATCCGGGTTGAAGTCCTTCCCGGGGAAACGCTGGAGGAATACCGCGCCTGCGTGGTGCGCCTGGGAGAATTGCTGTCAGCAAAAGAGGCTGCCGCTGCTGAGGTGGCCCGCATTGACGCGCTGTTGACCCAGCTGCCGCCGCCGCTGCCAATCAAAGTCCTCTGGGTCATCTGGGACGCGCCGCCGATGGTTGGCGGGAAAAATTCTCTCCCGGATGCGTTGATTCGCCTGACAGGCGCGGAAAACATCGCCGGCAACGTTGACCAGCCCTATTTCAAATGTTCTTTTGACTGGCTGCTGGAAAATCAGCCTGATGTCATCATCTGGTGCACGCACGACCGTGACATCAGCGAGCACCGTATTTGGAAGCAGATGCGGGCCATTCGCGAGAACCGCGTGGTGAGCAATATTGATCCGGACATCGTTTTGCGACCGGGGCCGCGCCTGCTTGGCGGCGTTGCCTTCCTGCGACAGCAGCTGGCGGCCATGGCCAAACAAATGGCAGTCCAATGAGGTCGTGGTGATAACTCTATTGCGTCGCAGTTATGTTCTTTTGCCCCTGGTGGCGGTTATTGCGCTGGCGCTGCTTGGCCTTTGCGGCGGTTCGCGCTGGCTGTCGCCGGCTGAGTTCTGGCTTGACGTCGGCGGTTTGCACCCAGTGCTGGAGCTGCGCTTGGTGCGGGTGACGGCGGCGCTGGTGATAGGCGGCGCGCTCGCCTTGTCAGGCATGGTGTTTCAAGCGGTCTTGCGCAATCCGCTGGCAGAGCCGTTTACGCTTGGACTGTCCGGCGGTGCGGCGGTTGGCGCCACTCTGGCGTATATCCTTGGCTTGCGCGCCTTGAGCCTCTATGCGGTGCCGTTTGCAGCGCTGGCCGGAGCGCTGGTGGTCTTGAGCCTGGTGCTGCTGGTCAGCCGAGGCGGCAATTGGGGCGTTGAAAGCCTCCTGCTGAGCGGAGTTATCGCTGGCACAATTTGCTCCAGCCTGCTCATGTTTCTGTTGTCGTTCGCGCAGCAGAGCGAATTGGCAGGAGTCACGTGGTGGATGTTAGGCGACTTGCAGGGCGTTGACCCTGACCTGCTGTGGCCTGTGGCAGTTTACACGATAATCGCGCTGATCGTGCTGCGAGTCCTGGCCGGTGATTTGAATGTGCTTTCCCTCGGCGACGAGGAAGCCTTCTACCTCGGCGTTAATCCGCGCCGGCTGGTCATATTTATGATTCTGATCGCCTCGCTGCTGGCAGCGTCAACCGTATGCCTGGCTGGAATCATCAGTTTTTGCGGTTTGATTATCCCCCACATTGTCCGACGGCTGTACGGCTGCGATCATCGCCGGATTCTCTTTACGGGTTTTTTGTGGGGCGGCGGCTTTTTGATATTGTGCGACCTTTTGTCGCGAGTCGTCTTCCGCGAGCGCGAGATACCGATTGGGGTGTTGACGTCCCTGTTGGGAGGAGTCGTTTTCCTGATGATTCTGAAACGGCGGAGGCCTCATGATGCTTGAGTGCCGCCAGGTTAGTTATGCGTACGAGCCAGGCCGGAACGTGGTCAGCGGGGTCGATCTGGCATTGACCGCCGGCGACTTTGCGATGCTGCTGGGGCCGAATGGCTGCGGCAAGAGCACGCTGTTGAAGCTGCTGGCAGGCTTGCTGTCGCCGCAAACTGGCCAGGTTCTGGCCGGCAGCCGGCCGGTCAATCGCCTGCCGCATCGTGAACGAGCCCGGATGATTGCGGTGGTCTCGCAAAGCCACGCGCCAGCGCTTGATTTCACGGTGCGGGACATGGTGATGATGGGGCGACATGCCCGCCTGTCACGGATGTCGCCGCCGACGCCGGAAGACCACCGGCTGGTCAACGAGGCCATAGGGCTGCTTGACTTGGTCGAACTGTCCCAGCGGCCTTGCAATCGGCTTTCCGGCGGCGAACGGCAGCGAGTCGCCATCGCCGCTGCCGTGGCTCAGCAGGCACAGGTGATGCTTCTGGATGAGCCAACCTCGGCGCTGGACCCGGCCCACGCCATCAGCGTGATGACGCTGCTGCAAGAACTCCCGAAACGACCGGCTATTCTGATGGTCTGCCATGACATCCAATTGGCTGCCCGCTATGCCAAACGGATTGTGCTGATGAAACAAGGCTGCGTCTATGCCGACGGCAATCCGGAAGAAGTGATGACTCCCGCTAACATCGACCGCGTCTATGGCTGCAACGCCCAGATTCTCCGCGATGACCACGGCGCACTGTGCGTCGCCCTACGACAAAAATGACGCCGGCTTTCCGTAATATCGTTGTGCTTTCTCTTGGAATGTAGTCACCAGAAAGGATTTTGACCATGAGCGAAAAAATTGCCCGCCGCGCACCATCGTATTTGACCAACGGCATTATCTATCAGCTTTTCCTACGGCCCTTTACGCCGCAAGGCACCCTCGCCGCCGCCACGACCATGCTGCCCTTCCTGGCCGAAAACGGCATTGATATCGTCTACCTCTGCCCGGTAACCTGGGCGGATGACGACCCGCGCGAGGAATTCTGGAGCGACCGCCAGAAGAAGTCCGGGCTGAAGAATCCCCAGAATCCCTATCGCGTCAAGGACTACTATCGGATTGATCCGGAGTACGGCACGGACGAAGACTTGCTCCTTTTCGTCAAGGAAGCCCACGCGCTGGGCATGCGTGTGATTCTTGACCTGGTCTACTACCACTGCGGTCCTGCTGCGGTTTTCATCAAGGACCACCCCGATTTCGTCAAACGTGATGAAAATGGCCAGGTCAAAAATGGCAGATGGCATTTTCCTGAGATCAACTTCGAGTCCGCCGAACTGCGCGAATATCTGTGGAAAAACATGGAGTACTTTATCGAGAAGTTCGATGTGGACGGCTATCGCTGCGATGTGTCACCAAGCGTGCCCCTGGATTTCTGGGAGGAAGGCCGCAAACGCATGGAAGCACTCAAGCCCGACGTGATGATGCTCGCTGAAGGCGACACCGTTGACGAGCAGCTCTACGCTTTCGATATCAACTATGCCTTCGGCTGGCGGAGCACGCTCGCCAAGGTCTTTGAGAAAAAAGAGCCTGCCAGCAGCATCCGCACCTATTGGCAAAACATGGTGGACAAGTTTCCCCAGGGCGCCCGCTTCTTGCGCGCTACCGACAACCACGACGTCAGCAATGACGAATACGACCAGCGCCACGAACTCACCTGGGGCGCCCGCGCCCACGAAGCCGCGCTGCTGCTCAATTTCACCATGGACGGCGTGCCCTTTGTCTACAACGGCCAGGAAGTGGCTGACAGCAACCGCCACAGTATCTACGGCAACCGCAACTTCGGCAAAAACCTCTTCATCCACTGGCACAATGTCCTCACCAACGAGGGACAAGACCGCCTGGAATTCTTCCGCGAAATCGCTCAGCTGCGCCATGACAACAGCGTGCTCACAGAAGGCACGGTGGAATGGCTGGAAAATGACCAGGCCGATGCCGTCGTCTCTTTCCGCCGCCGCGGCTGCGAGGGCGACATGGTGATCATCATCAACGTCAGTGACAAGCTCATCAGCAGCACGGTCAGTCTGGACGAGAGGGTCTCGCCCTTCCTGGAACCGGAGTTGGCCCGTGGCGTCGACTTCAGCGTCAAGGACAAGGGCATCAAGGTTGACATGCTGCCATACGGCTTCATTGTCGCTTCTCTCTGAGCAACAGCTGCTACGGCAATGCGTAGTGCATGTTTCAGTCTGCTGTATGTCGTTTGGACAGACTCTGTCTCTTCGCTCCACAGGCCACTGACGTCCACCGGCGCTGAGCGGCGAGTGCCTTGAAGGCTACGCTGCCGACAATCACTTTCGGAAGGGGACGCAGACGTCCACCGGCGCTGAGCGACGAGTGCCTTGAAGGAGCGACACATAAGATCGTCACTTCGCGCGCGCGACAAAATTTGGGAGGGTGGCCCCCCTTTGGGTGGGTGGGGTCTGATTTCTAAGCCCGCAGGAAAAATAGGCCACCAAACGCTCTTTTTCAAACGGCTTTTTGCAGAATCATAGTGATTTTGTGCTTGAGTAGGATTCTGCATGCATGCTGGCATGATGCTTTCCATCTCCTGAAATGGCGCACGGATGCGACCCGATGACTTGAGGGAACCAGAATGGGATAAGGCGAAGAGGGCGCCGTTCAACGGCTCAATTATCAATGGTGGAGCGATTACGAAAAAAGCAATAAGACCTAGGTGGACTACCCGTCCACAACCTATTTTATGTGTCACTCTTTCAGGGCTCCAAATATATGCCATCTCACCCAGGGCTGCGCCGTGCCTGCGACCCGGCTTACCCTGGGCTTTTATGTGTCGCCCTCCGGGCTTTTGCCGCTTTGCGGCTGTTGTGGACGTTGTGGACTGGGTGGACGTTGTGGACGGCGGCTGATGTGCGTCGTACTGGCGGCCCAAAGGGCTAGCAACATAGAAGCCCAGGGTGAGCGTAGCGAAGCCCTGGGTAAGGCGGATAATAAT
>FZPS01000187.1_pt94 | contig 13114 bp, 13 predicted proteins | sample 1817821 | NCBI WGS metagenome assembly FZPS01 (sample SAMEA104158645, study PRJEB21678) | metagenome | place: Germany | collected 2015-04-21 | reverse complement strand
GAAAAGGTTGAAACTGAATTTGGAATTGTGGCAATGGCCCACAACTTCCTGAAATTAGCAGGCCATGCCAAGCTAATTTCAGGAAAATTAAAAAGAGCGAACTGGAGAAATTATAGATTTCCCAATTTGCTCTTTTTTTAAGGACTTTTTGGACAGCCCCTTTATGTTGAAATTAAAGTTATGTTAGGAAATTTATTCTATTGGTAGAAGATAAAAACCAAATTACTTTAAAAGATACCGAAAGTTAATTGAAATTAATAATAGCAATAGATAACGTATAAAAATCTAAAGAATGACTATTAAAATAGTGAAAACTTTGTATAAATGTACCCTATTTTACTAATATCTACTTGTTAACCAACAGTTTTACGCATAGACGGACCATTGCACTTCTGTTAAAATTAATTCAAAGAAGATTGTCTAATTTTGTATAAGAAAGATGAAAGGAGGAAGAAAAGTGAGTGAAGAAATAACAAAACAAGATATACTTGTAGCTATAAAAGAATTAGCCAATCAAATATCAGAAACGGATGCTCGGAATAAAGATAGGCTAGATTCATTAGACAAGCGTTTAAGTAGCAAGATAGAGTCGTTAGATAAACGATTGATTGGTAAGATAGAAGCGCTAGATAAGCGATTGAGTGGCAAGATAGAGTCGCTAGATAAACGCATGAGTGACAGAATTGCCACACTTGAAAGACGGATCGATACAATGGATCAAGATATTAAGCAAGAGTTAAATAAAATTAATCATAAAATTGATGTGATTGATAGTCAACTAACTATACTGTCAGGCAGCTTAACAAAAACGCAAGCAGAAGTTAAAGTTTTACAAGATACGAAATGATATATATAAATTATACCAATATAGTGACATACTCCGTTTTAGATAAGCAAAACATACTATCTAAAACGGAGTATTTGTATTTCATAAAGCCCTATTGATTTCACTTATTTTCCAATAAAATTAATGATTTAGCGGCCAACCCTTAGTATTATTAACGATCTGAAATCCTGGATTATCGCCAACATAAAAATATTGAATCCACACGCCATCAAGGAATTCCACTCGTGAATCAAGTAAGATATCAATATCTTTATCAGTTTTTACAATTTCATCATGTTCTGTGGGTGTGTCAAGCTTCATATCATAGTGTGCATGATTTCCATGAACTTCAGTAACAAATACACGAATCATCTTCCCTTGAGCTTCTTCTGTAGCGAGGATTTTTTTCAGTTCTTTGGCGGCATTGCGGTTAATTTTACATTTCATGATCTTAATCTCCAATCAATTTAAATTAGTTGTTATATTATCGCACAGTGCGATACTTATTGTCATGAATTTTGATTGATTTTATGCAAGAGATTATTGATAAGATCATTAGTAAAGAGGCTGATACAAGACCCACCTAAAATCTCACTACATTATTCTGATTTATAAGTCGAACTTGTGTGTATTTTCCCAAACTTGAGTGTATTCTCGAAAACTGGAATGCATTTTACCAAGTTGAAAATAAAAATAGACAAACAAAAAATGGCTTTGACCAAATTATTGTTTGATCAGAGCCATTTTATCCTTTGTTGGCTAGTTATGAACCGGCCTCTTTGGTTTAAAGTAACAGATAAATATTTATTTATATTCCCCGTTTGTTTCGGGTGGAAATGATTAATTTCGTTAATTGATTCAAACTTTTATGATCTAATCATAACGATTAATAAAAACTTCGCTTTACCGCGGTACATCATCTACTGGTTGTTCTCTAACCTAAGCAACGCAAGCCCTACCTGCTCTTACGTCCTTGCGACCCTATAATCGCTCCAGTGTGAATAAGCATCTTCAAAAACATTGTAGAATGCCAGATTTTTTATTTGTTACTGATGTTTGATCATATCACTAATGTATTTGATTAGCAAGAGATTTTATTTTTCAGTGTTACTTTGTCCGCGATTTTTTAATTTAAAACCAAGTAGTCTCATACCGTTAAAGATAACTGCTAGTATACTTGCTTCATGTACTAACATACCAATCGACATATTCATCCAGTCACTGAAGAACACGCTTGCTAATAGTACGAGCACTACTCCAACTGCGATAACAATGTTTTGTAGCATATTATTTGCTGTTGCCTTTGTTAAGCCTAGTGCATGTGGAAGTCGACTCATGTCAGAGTTCATTAAGACAACATCAGATGTTTCAATTGCAACGTCTGTTCCGCTTCCCATTGCAATTCCGATATCAGCTAGTGCTAATGAAGGACTATCATTGACACCATCACCAACGAAAGCGACAATTTGACCTTGTTCTTGAAGGTTCTTTAGGTAAGCTGCCTTGTCTTCTGGTAACATGTGGCCATGTGCCTCCGTTAGGCCAAGCTCTTTACTGACTAGATCAACTGTACCTTGATTGTCTCCTGAAAGTACGATTAAGTTCTTTACACCGAGACGTTTTAATCTTCTTAAGTCAGCTTTAACTCCTGGGCGAATTTGGTCCCGAATCCCCATTAAAATCTTCAACTCGTTATCTACTGCTGTTAGAACGATAGAGTTACCGTTTTTCTCAAATTGTTTAACATCTAACAGTGCTTGTTTGCTAAATTCAACATTTTCCTTTTCCATTAAGGCAACATTGCCCACCGCAACTCTGTGGCCGTTAACTGTTGCAACGATTCCGCCACCTTTAACAACTTCTGTATCTACAACTGGAGAGTAATTTGTTTCACCAATATCTTTTATGATAGCTTTAGCCAATGGGTGGTCTGATTCACGTTCAATACTTGCAAGATAACCAAGTGCTTCATCTATATTAGTTCCATAATATATTTTTTCAGCAACTTCTGGATTACCAACTGTTAATGTTCCTGTTTTATCGAATAAAATTGTCTCGACACGACTGAAATCATGGATAACTTCGCTACCTTTTAGCAGGACACCATGACGTGCACCGTTTCCAATGCCGGCGACGTTTGAAACAGGAACACCAATGACCAATGCACCTGGGCATCCGAGAACTAAGACAGTAATTGCTAACTCAACATCTTTTGAGAAAATCCAAACAAAGAAGGCCAATACTAATACTGCTGGTGTGTACCATTTGGAGAAGCGGTCAATAAATCGTTCTGCTTCTGATTTTGAGTCCTGAGCTTCTTCAACTAATTCAATAATTTTACCGAATGTTGTATCTTCACCAACACGATCGGCACGAATTTGAATTGTACCGTTTTCTAATATCGTTCCTGCAAAGACATTGGCTCCTTTTTCCTTACCAACTGGTTCTGATTCTCCAGTGATACTTGCTTCATTAATATAGCCTTCACCAGTTAAAACAGTGCCATCAACTGGAACTTTTGCACCTGTTTTAACGAGTAAAATATCACCTTCATCAACATCATCAACGTCAACTTCTTCAAATTCACCATCATCCATTAGTTTTAAAGCACTTTCTGGAGCAATTTCAGTTAATTCCTTGATTGCAGACCTTGTTTGATTAAGTGTTCGTTGTTCTAAAAATCCACCGAATAAGAATAAGAAAGTGACAATTGCTGACTCTTCATAATTTTGAATTAAAAAAGCACCACCAACAGCAATCGTGACTAATACATCGATGCTGACAACCTTAACTCTTAAGGCTTGATAGGCTTGAATTGCGATTGGCGCAGCCCCTAATATTGAGGCGGCAATAAATGTTATATTAAATATAGTTAAATTATTAAAACCAAAGCGAAAAATGAAACCTAGAACGATGAGTACACCACTAATCCATGTGATGCGATTTTTCTGACTTAAGATCTTTAGTTGCATCTTGACTACTCCTTTTGTAAATTTATTTTATCTTTATTTGTTAATTCAACTATATCGAGTTTAGAGAACGAATGAATTGATTAAGATCAAGTTTTAAAATAAACATTCATTGTTCAGTGACTCATTTATCGAATAAAAAAACTAGAGCATAGCAGATATGCAAAATATTTAAGAAAAATCTGATCTGCATAAATCTAAGCTCTAGCATCGCTAAACTTGATATTTAGTTAATTCAAGCATTATGAAGGTTTAACTTTTGATTTAATGACTGAATAGCCCATTTTTTCAATAGCTTGTTCAATTGATTCAATTGGTGTTACGTCAGCATCAAAATCTAACTTTACTTTGCTTGAGTTGAATAGAACTTTTACGCTATCTTTATCAACACCCGCAACATTTTTTACAGCACCTTCAATTTTTTGCATACATGATGGACATGCTAAATCTTCTAAAGAAATCGTTGCTTTTGACATAGTCAGATTCTCCTTTAATTAAGTTAGTCTTTTATGATTAAGTTCATGATATCCTGTTTTCCTAATTAAATAATTGACCTAGATCAATTTTTGAAAAATAGTCTAAGATAACTTTTGTTAAAAGAATGATTCTATAACTAAATCACACGAAAATTCCAGCTGTCTGCTTGAGCCTAACTCAAATTGGATTGCTAGTCAGTCTTAGCCAGTTATAGTATAATGAAATCTGAATATAGTAGAAATGAGTGAGTCAATTTGCAACGTGTGACTAATTGTTTAATTATCAAAGGTGAGGAAGTTTTACTACTGAAAAAACCTCGACGTGGTTGGTATGCAATGCCAGGAGGAAAGATGGAAGCTGGCGAATCGGTGTATGAATCAGTAATTAGAGAGGTTAGAGAAGAAACTGGTTTAACGATCATAGGTCCTCAATTATCTAGTGTTGCGACAATGACAAAAGCTTCTGCATCAGCCGCGTTAAAAGAGTGGATGATGTTTACATTTATTACTGATCGCTTTTCAGGTGAATTAGTTGATGAGTCTCCTGAGGGTGAACTTGAATGGATCCCAATTTCAGAAATTGATTCTATTCCAACTGCTCCGAGTGATCGCTTTATCCATCAAGCACTTTTAACTAAGAAAAAACGTCTGTATGCAAGTTTTGATCTTGATGAGGATGATCAATTAAATGATTATCGAGTGAATGAACAATAAATTAGAGGGAGGAAGTTTAATTATGACAAGCAGTCAAGAAACGAAGCTCGTCATTATAACAGGGATGTCAGGTGCGGGAAAGACTGTTGCTGTTCAAAGTTTTGAGGATTTAGGTTATTACTGTGTTGACAACTTGCCTCCAGCTCTATTACCGAAACTGGTTGAACTTATGAAGGACGCAAATAATACGATCAATAAAGTAGCACTTGTCATGGATTTACGTGGTAGAGAATTTTTTGATTCATTGTTTGATGCGCTTGATCATTTAGCCGAATCTGATTGGCTAGAAGAACACATATTATTTTTAGATGCCCAAGATAAAACGCTTGTTTCAAGATATAAAGAAACAAGAAGAAATCATCCATTAGCTCCGGAAGGGTTACCTCTTGAAGGAATTAATCTAGAACGAAGAATGCTTGCTGACTTACGTGGTCGTGCACAATTCTTTATTGATACGACAAACTTAAAGCCCAAAGAATTACGTGAAAAGATTATTGCTAAGTACGGCGAAGAGAAACAAAAAATATTTTCAATTCATTTTGTTTCATTTGGATTCAAGTACGGTATGCCGATAGATGCCGATTTAGTTTTTGATGTCCGATTCTTACCGAATCCTCACTATGTTGAACATCTACAGCCGTTGACTGGTTTAAATAAAGATGTGAGTGATTATGTATTGAAGTGGACTGAGACACAGAAATTTAACGAAAAATTATCGGATTTATTAAGTTTTATGTTGCCACAATATAAAAAAGAAGGAAAGTCTCAACTTGTTATCGCGATTGGCTGTACGGGGGGACAACATCGTTCTGTAACACTTGCTGAATACTATTCGAAGTATTTTTCAAATCAGTATATTACTCATGTTTCACATCGAGATATTGATAAAAGAAAGGGCCGTTAAACTAATGAAATCCAAAAACAAAAAAGTCACCGTTATAGGTGGTGGGACAGGGATGCCTGTCCTTTTACGTGGACTAAAGCATTACCCAATTCACTTAGCAGCAATTGTGACTGTCGCCGATGATGGCGGTAGTTCAGGTCGGCTAAGAACAGAAATGTCAATGCCAGCACCTGGCGATATTCGAAATGTAATTGCTGCATTATCAGAAGTTGAACCGATGATGGAAAAGTTATTTCAACATCGATTCACTAATGGAGAAGGACTTATGGGTCATTCAATGGGGAATTTATTCTTAGCTGCGATGACTGCCGTAACAGGTGATTTTTACACTGGAATTAAGGAAATTGCCCGAGTTTTTAATGTTAAAGGTAGAATCTACCCAATTGCAAATCAAAATGTTGTACTAAATGCAGAAATGCTCGATGGTGAAATTGTTACAGGTGAATCTAAAATTCCATTAGCAAATAAAAAAATCAAACGAGTTTTCGTTGAACCTGAAACTATTGTCCCTTTACCAGAAGCGATTACATCTATTAAAGAGTCGGATCTTGTCGTCATTTCTCCAGGAAGTTTATATACAAGTACATTACCCAATCTAGTCGTTCCTCAAATTGCTAGTGCTTTAAGAGAAGCAAAAGGAAAGGTTGTTTATGTTTGTAATGTGATGACCCAAGTAGGCGAAACGGCTGGTTATACAGCTGCTGATCATGCGCAAGCAATTATTGATCATGTTGGTGAAGGCTGTCTTGATAAGATCATCGTTCATAATAAACAAATTACCGAATCCGTAAGAGAAAAATATGCTGAAGAAAATGCAGAACCAGTAGAATATGATTTAGATCGATTGGCTTCACTTGGATTAGAAATTATTGAAGCAGATATTATTGATGAAAACCAAAAATATTTACGCCATGATAATAAAAAGGTGGCGGAAATACTTTGTTCTTTAATTGGTATCGATCCTAAAAATTAGGGAGGTGAGATCACCATGTCGTTTGCATCAGAGATTAAAAAGGAAATGACTCAAATAGAAAATGATGCTTGTTGTAAGGAAGCAGAATTAGCAGCATTGATCCGGATGAATGGGGCGATTTCAATTGCTCGTGAATCTTATGTGTTAGATATTCAAACAGAGAATGCTGCTATTGCAAGACGTATTTATACATTAATTAAATCAACATATCCATATCCAATAAAATTACTCGTCCGTAAAAAGATGAAGTTAAAGAAAAATAATGTCTATATTGCCCGAATTGAAGAAGGGGCAAAGGATATCCTTCAAAGCTTACATATTCTAGCTGAACCCTTCTCATTGATCCGAACTATATCTGATAAATACTTAGCAAAAGATTGTTGTAGACGAGCATATTTGCGAGGGGCTTTTTTAGCTGGTGGGTCAGTTAATAACCCTGAAACGTCATCATATCATTTGGAAATTGCTAATGCTTATGAAGAACATAATCAGTCACTTTGTGAGTTAATGAATCGTTTTGATTTACGAGCGAAAATTCTCGAACGACGTAACGGATACATTACGTATATTAAAGAGTCAGAGAAAATAACAGAGTTTCTCAACTTAACAGGTGCACACCAAGCTTTATTTAAATTTGAGGACGTCCGGATTATGCGGGACATGCGTAACTCAGTTAATCGGTTAGTAAACTGTGAAACTGCCAACTTAAATAAAACTATTGGTGCAGCCTTTAGACAGGTTGAAAACATTAAATTAATTGATCAAGTTGTTGGCCTAGAAACTTTGCCCGTTAAGCTACAAGAAATTGCTAAGCTTAGGGTTGAACACCAAGATGCATCATTAAAGGAACTTGGGGAAATGGTTACTGGTGCTAAGATTAGTAAATCAGGAGTTAATCATCGCTTAAAGCGAATTGATCAAATCGCTGATCAAATTAGACAGGAACAAGGACTAAAAAAGCCATATTAATTAAATGATTATTTTTTACATTTTTTAAACGGGTTCTTCAAATCAAGTCATTATTAGGTTATAATTAAGTTGTAAGTCATCATATACTTAAATAGCTTTAATGGTAAATTTGAGAGGAGCGCTTTAATATGGTTGAAAAGTCAGTAGTTGTTGCGGTTGAGCCGGGATTACAAGCAGATAAGGCCGCGAAATTTGTACGTGAAGCAAATCGATTTGCAACAGAAATTTATTTAGAGAAAAAAGGCCGTCGCATTAATGCGAAAAGTATAATGGGCGTGCTAAGTCTAGCCATTGCAAGCGGAGATACGATTACGCTATTTAGTGATGGCTCTGATGGAGAAGAGGCAATTGACGCATTAGTTGCATGCGTAACGGAGACAAATTAATTCCAAATAATAGATTTATCCAGTTATATTAAGCCATCCAATTAAGGGTGGCTTATTTTATTTTACTGAAATTAATTACATAAAGTAACATATCATGAAAAAAATCAATAATAACATGCTAATTAGAGCATATCCTTATGAAAATGAGAGGAAAACAGAGCAATTCTAAGAAAACTATCTAAAATGGACAATCAATATAAACTGACCGTATTATACATACGAAAATAACGAAATTTGTTGTTTGAATGTTACCTGCGATAAAGGTTATAGTAACAAAGTGTCATTTTTATGGATATAGAGATGCCGAACATATTAGTTTCAAAGTAGACAAAAAAATAGTCGGGTCTTTATAGAAGCAGGGCTAAAGCAAGAAGGGGTGGACAAAGTTGCCAATCATAGAGATAAAAAACCTATCTAAAATATTTGGAAAAAATATTAAGCAGTCAATAGAGCTATTAGATCAGGGAAAAAAGAAAGAAGACGTATTAAAAGAAACAGGTGACACAGTAGGCGTAAATCGTGCAAATTTTACAGTTAACCAAGGTGAGATATTTGTCATCATGGGCTTATCTGGTAGTGGAAAATCAACACTTATTCGTTTGATTAATCGATTAATCGAACCGACAGAGGGAAGTGTGAAGGTTAACGGCGAAGATTTAGCAACGATGAACAAAGAAGACTTACGCCGTGTGCGACGTCAAAAGTTAAGTATGGTTTTTCAAAAGTTTGGTTTGTTTCCGTTTCGAACTATTTTAGAAAATGCGGTATACGGTTTAGAAGTGCAAGGAATGCCCAAGAAAGAGCGATTGGAAAAAGCAAAACACGCACTTGAATTAGTTGGATTAGGTAATTACATTGATCAGTATCCAGATCAATTGTCAGGTGGTATGCAGCAGCGTGTCGGCTTGGCGCGTGCATTAGCTAATGATCCAGAAGTTTTATTAATGGATGAGGCATTTTCTGCATTAGATCCGCTGATCAGAAAAGATATGCAAGATGAGTTAATTGAATTACAGCAAAAAATGAAAAAAACGATTATATTTATTACTCACGATTTAGATGAGGCGTTGAGACTAGGTGACCGAATTGCATTAATGCGAGATGGATCAATTGTTCAAATTGGGACGCCTGAAGAAATTCTTGTTAATCCAGCAAATGATTATGTTGAGCGATTTGTCCAAGATGTTGATCGTTCAAAAGTATTGGTTGCTGAAAACATCATGAGACGACCTGAAACTATTAATATTGATAAACACGGTCCTCGTGTTGCGCTAGAACGGATGCGAGAAGAAGGGTTATCAGGGATATATATAGTAGATAGTAATCGTAATTTACAAGGCTATTTAACTGCTGAGGCTGCTTCACAAGCGATTAAGGATAATATCCGAGATTTATCTGAAGTGATAAATCCAAGTGTACCAACAGTTAATCGTGATAAGCCAATGCAAGAGATATTTGATCTTATTCATGACTCACCCATTCCAATTGCTGTTATCGATAATGGGAAATTGGTTGGTATTATCATTAGAGGTTCTGTGTTAGCGGCTTTAGCAAGTGAAGGAGGGGTCGTTAATCATGTTTGATTTTATACCAAAGTTACCAGTAGCAGAGTGGGTCGATAAAATTGTTGAGTGGATTACGAGCACATTCGCATTTATTTTCAATCCGATTAGAGAAGATTTCGGAGATTTTATGTCATGGATTGCAGATTTTCTTGATAATATTCCGGTCGCAATTGTCATACTCGTTGTTGTCGTTGGAGCATTTTTCATTAGTGGACGGAAATTTGGTTTAGCAATATTTTCGTTAATTGGTTTATTGTTTGTTTATAATCAAGGATTATGGACTGAATTTATGTCGACATTCACACTTGTTCTGATAGCGAGTCTGCTGTCAATTATCATCGGTGTGCCAATCGGTATCTTAATGTCGAAAAGTCGTACAGTTGAAGCAATTATGTTGCCTACATTAGACTTTATGCAAACAATGCCGGCTTTCGTTTATTTAATTCCAGCAGTTGTATTCTTTAGTATCGGTATGGTACCAGGAGTGTTTGCATCATTAATCTTTGCAACACCACCGACTGTAAGATTTACCAATTTAGCTATTCGCCAAGTTTCAACAGAATTAATTGAAGCGGCTGAAGCATTTGGTAGTACTGGTTTTCAACGTTTATTTAAAGTTGAATTACCAATGGCTAAGACAACAATTATGGCAGGAATTAACCAAACGGTTATGTTGTCACTATCTATGGTTGTCATTGCTTCAATGATTGGAGCACCAGGATTAGGTCGACCAGTTATATCAGCACTTCAACGTGCACAAGCAGGTCCAGGGTTTGTTGCTGGTGTATCAATTGTAATTTTAGCGATTATAATGGACCGCTTCACACAAAGTTTTTATAAGAAATAAGTTTGAAATTAAAGAAATACTTCCATTAAGGAAGATTAAATAGATAATAGGGGAGACGATTTAATGTTTAAATTTACATGGAAAAAAACAAGTTTAGCTTTAGTTCTAGTATTATCACTATTTTTAGCTGCATGTGGTAGTAATGGAGATAACGATGCGAATGATACAGCAACAGGTGATCAAGCAGCAAATGGTAATCTTGGAGAAACAGAATTAGAATTAGTTTATGTTGAATGGGATACAGAGGTTGCATCAACACATGTTATTGCACACGTTCTAGAAGAACAAGGTTACGATGTTGAGAAAACACCAATTGATAATGCAATTATGTGGGAAGCTGTTGCAACTGGTGATGCAGATGGTATGGTAGCAGCATGGTTACCAGCAACACATGGTGCACTTTATGAACAGTACCATGATAAAATGGAACACTTAGGTGCTAATTTAGAAGGTGCAAAAATTGGTCTTGTCTTACCTGCATATATGGAAGATGTGAATTCAATTACTGATTTAAATGATTTTACTGATGAGTTTGGCGGTTCAATTACAGCGATTGAACCAGGCGCTGGTGTAGTTCAAGCAGCTGAGCAAGCACTTGAAGATTATAACTTAGAAGGCTGGACTGTTGATACATCATCAAGTGGTGCAATGGCAACAGCATTAAGACAAGCATATAATAATGAAGAGCCAATTGTTGTGACAGGTTGGTCACCACACTGGAAATTTGCCGAGTTTGATCTAAAATATTTAGAAGATGAAAAAAATACATTCGGTGATGCTGAAACAATCGATACAATGGTACGCTTCGGACTTAAAGAGGATAGTCCTTTAGCTTATGAAATTTTAGATAATTTCAATTGGAGCTCTGAAGATATGGAAACAGTAATGTTAGAAATTTCTCAAGGTTCATCTCCAGAAGATGCTGCTTCAGCTTGGGTTGAAGCAAACCGTGACAAAGTAAACGAATGGATTCCAGCTGAATAATAGTAAGTTTGGTTTTATGGTGTTGTTACGTCGATTGACGTGACAACGCCATTTTTAATTAAAACTTTTCTATCAACTATTTCGGGATGATTGGATCATACATATTAGCAATAACGAAAGAAAATACATTAACAACTGATTTTTTATGCTATAATAATTATTTGTGAGGTTGTTCCATTCAGTCACGTATGCTTAGCTGATGAGGACTGATTTAGGAGCATTTTTTTATGGAGATTTTTTAGTAGTTTAGAATGAGCATATTCAAATAAAACTGGTTTGATTTTTAGTAAGGAGCATATAAATGGAAATGAAAAAATCGATTTACGATTTAACACAAGCACAATTAACAGCTTGGTTTATTGAACAAGGACAGCAGAAGTTTCGAGCAAAACAAGTTTGGGATTGGCTCTACGTTAAACGTGTAGATAGCTTTGACCAAATGACAAATTTAAATAAACAAACACGTGAATTACTCAATAGTCATTTTACACTTCATAAATTAACAGAAGAAATTAGACAAGTATCAAAAGATGGTACGATGAAATTATTATTCAAACTGACAGATGGTAACCTAATTGAGACGGTATTGATGCGTTTTCCATACGGTCTATCAGTCTGCGTGACTACACAGGTAGGCTGTAATATTGGCTGTACATTTTGTGCAAGTGGTTTACTAAAGAAAAACCGCGACTTAACAAGTGGTGAAATTGTTGAGCAAATTGTTCGGATCCAAAAATTATTAGACGAGCAAGGTAAAGGTGAAAAGGTTAGTCATATCGTTGTGATGGGAATTGGTGAACCATTTGACAACTACGACAATACGATGAACTTTTTAAGAACGGTAAATGATCCAGATGGTTTAGCAATTGGAGCGAGACATATAACTGTTTCAACGAGTGGCTTAGCTCATAAAATTAGAGCATTTGCAGATGAGCAGTTACAGGTTAATTTAGCTGTTTCTCTTCATGCACCTAACAATGAGTTACGGACAAGCATTATGAAGATTAATCGAGCTTTCCCAATCGAGAAGTTAATGGATGCGATCGATTACTATTTAGAAAAAACAAATCGTCGTGTCACATTTGAGTATATTTTATTAAAAGGTGTCAATGATCAAAAAGAGCATGCACTTCAGCTGGTTAACTTATTAAAGGATAAGCGCCATTTATCATATGTGAACTTGATTCCATACAACCCTGTTGAAGAACATAATCAATACGAACGAAGTGAAAAACAAACGATTGTAGACTTTTACGAAGTGCTATTAAAACAAGGCATTAACTGCGGTGTCCGCGTCGAGCAAGGCTCTGACATTGATGCTGCTTGTGGTCAATTAAGAAGTAAGCAAATGAAGAAAAAATAATTTATAAAAATCACCTCAATGTATGTACTGAACCCATAAAGTTAGACTTAATATTTAAGCTACTAATTGGCTGGCTTGTTTCCGGTATTCAACCGGACTCATGCCAGTCAATTTTACTTTTATTCGTCTATTATTATA
>FZPS01000023.1_pt122 | contig 13115 bp, 16 predicted proteins | sample 1817821 | NCBI WGS metagenome assembly FZPS01 (sample SAMEA104158645, study PRJEB21678) | metagenome | place: Germany | collected 2015-04-21 | reverse complement strand
GTCCAGAGCTGCACCCTGGACCAGTACTTGCAAATTGACGCCCACAGCCGGGATAACCTGGAGCTGGTCAAAACGATCAGGGACGGCAAAAAGAAGGGCTCCCTCCTAGGCGTATTGGATAATACCGTTACCGGTATGGGTGCCAGGCAGCTGCGTTCTTTCTTAGAAAGGCCCCTGCTGGATCTGGAAGCCATCGAGGCTCGCCATGATGCAGTTGAGGCCCTCCTGGAACAAACTGCCCTGCGTCTGGACCTGAAGGATCTCCTAGGGGAGGTCCATGATTTGGAAAGGCTTCTGGGGCGTTTGGTGGCAGGCAGCGGCAATGCCCGTGACTTGAAAGCGCTGGCCAACTCCCTGGAAAAGATTCCGTCCATCAAGGAGCTCTTCAGTCAGGAAACGTCACCTCTGTTGACAGACCTGGCGGCTCAGTTGGACCCTCTGACGGAGTTCACAGAGCTTGTGGGCCGGGCGATTGTAGATGAGCCTGCCATTACCCTCAGGGACGGCAACTTGATTCGCGACGGTTATAACTCCGAACTGGACGCACTGCGCCAGGCCAGCAAAGGAGGGAAGAGCTGGATCCGTGATCTCGAAACCAAAGAACGGGAGCGGACCGGCATCAAGTCCCTTAAAGTCGGATTTAACAGGGTTTTTGGCTATTACATAGAGGTTACCAATGCCAACCGACACCTGGTCCCCGAGGATTACCAGCGCAAGCAAACCTTAGCGAATGCGGAGCGCTACATCACCCCTGAGCTGAAAGAGCAGGAAGCTATGGTGTTAGGGGCGGATGAGCGGATCAAAGAGCTGGAATATGAGCTTTTCATGGAAATCAGGAAAAAAGTCCATGACCATGTGGATGCGGTGCAAACCAACGCCAGGATTATTGCCAGCCTGGATGTGTTTCAAAGCCTGGCGTCTGCAGCGATTAAACATAATTTTGTCAGGCCTAGAATGTCCAATGATTACGCGTTGAGCATCAAGCAGGGGCGCCACCCGGTGATTGAGGCAGTAACCGGCCATTTTGTACCTAATGACGTTTTCTTCGACGACAATCAGCAGATCATTCTGCTCACCGGCCCCAATATGGCGGGGAAGAGCACTTACTTGAGGCAGGTTGCACTGCTTGTGATTATGGCCCAAATGGGCAGCTTCATTCCCGCCCAGGAAGCCGAAATCGGCTTGGTGGACCGCATCTTTACCCGCATCGGTGCCAGCGATGATTTGAGCACCGGGCAAAGCACCTTCATGGTGGAATGCTCTGAGACAGCAGACCTTCTGCTCAATGCCACCGAGCGTTCCCTGATCATCCTTGATGAGCTCGGGAGGGGGACAAGCACCTATGACGGGATGGCTATTGCCCAAGCGGTGATTGAGCACATCCATGCCAAAATTAAGGCCCGCACTCTTTTTTCCACCCACTTCCATGAGCTCACTGCCCTGGAGTACAGCTTAAAACGGCTGGTGAGCTACCGGGTCGAGGTGGAAGAAAAGGACGGGGAAATCTACTTTCTGCATCGGGTCTCCCGGGGAAGCACTGACCGCAGTTATGGCATTAATGTTGCCCGCATGGCAGGGATGCCCCGCTCAGTGATCAGGCGTTCATTGAACCTGCTGGAGGAACTGGAGACCAGGGGCAACGGGCCGAAGCAGCTGGATCTGTTTAAGACATTGGATTACGATACATCCGGCTTGGAGAGTGAACCTGAGCCCGCTGCCGCCGGCGTGCTGGAAAAGGAGCTTATGGAGCTCGATCTCAACAGTATCACGCCTTTGGAGGCGCTGCAGATTCTAGCCCTCTGGCAGAAGAAAATAGCGAAGGAGGGTGCCGGCCATGGCTCAGATTAAGGTATTGCCTCCTGAAGTTGCGCACAAAATAGCTGCAGGTGAGGTCATCGAGGGACCTGCCTCCTGTGTGAAGGAGCTGGTGGAAAACTCGGTAGATGCAGGGGCAACCCAGATTACAGTTGAGATTAGCAACGGCGGTCTGGATTTGATCCGGGTCCAGGATAACGGTTCCGGCATCGCCAAAGAAGAACTCAAGCTGGCCTTTCAGCCCCATGCTACCAGCAAGATTGACAGCGCTGACGATCTCTTTGCCCTTTATACCCTGGGATTCCGCGGCGAGGCACTGCCGAGCATGGCCAGCGTTGCCAAACTGACGCTGTACTCCCGGCCTGCAGAACAGGAAAAAGGCTTTAAGATCTGGCAGCAGCAGGGGGATTGGTTAGTTGAACCGGCAGGGACACCGCCGGGAACAACAGTGGAGGTCAGGGATTTATTTTATAACGTGCCGGCACGGCTGAAGTTCCTGAAGTCTCCGTCTACAGAAAGGCGGCGGGTGTTGGAGCTCAGTACAAGATTAGCCCTGGCCCATCCCCATATTGCCTTCAGGGTTATCTCCGAAGGGAAGACTGTGCTGGCTACACCGGGCAATGGAAGGCTCCTGGATGCAATCCTGCTGGTCCAGGGTAATAATGTGGCCCATGAACTGATCAAGTTCAAGAAAGGCTTCGCCTGGGGCCAGGTCCAGGGGTATCTTGGTTCGCCCCGCCTGGCCAAGGGCAATCGCAGCGGCCAGATTTTTGTTATGAACGGGCGGGTCATCCAGAACAACACCATGAGGGCGGCGCTGGAAAAGGCCTACGAGGGGCGTCTGCCCAGCCGCACCTTTCCCTGGGCTGTACTTGTGCTGGAGCTTGATCCGAAGCTGGTGGACTGCAATGTACATCCTGCTAAATCCGAAGTTCGTTTTGCCCAGGACCAGGCGATTTTCAGTGATTTGCTGCATGCTGTAACCTCCGCCTTGGCAGGTGAAAACTTGGCGCCTGCCCTTCAGTCGCAGGAAAAGGAGGAACGTTCTGCTGCCGCTCCGTCAAGACCCCAGGCGCCGATCCAGGCGCAGCTGGCCTGGAATCCCGAGAGCTGGGAACAGATGGATCAGGTGTTGAAGAGCTATCGAGAGCGCAGAAAGGACCCAGGCAAGGCAAGTCCGCCGCTCCTTCGGGAGGCAGCGCCGTCATTTCAGCCCCCCGCAAAGTCCACGGAAGACGAGGACGTCCGAGTCCTTCTGCGCACCGGACGCATCATCGGACAGCTCCATCAAAGTTATATCCTGCTGGAAGTGCCCCAGGGACTGTGGCTTATAGACCAGCATATCGTCCATGAACGGATCCTTGTAGAAAAGCTGAAGGAAGACTGGGAGAAAGCAGCCGTTCACATCCAGGAGATTCTGCCTCAGCACTTGGACTTCACCCCTAGTGAAGCCCTGCTGGTGGAAGAAGCATTGGGCCTTTTGGCCGAGTTTGGCTTGGAACTTGAACCTTTTGGCAGCAACAGTTTTCTCCTGCGGGGAGTGCCGGCCTCTTTGGCCGAGAGCGGCGGCAACTGGAAGGAAGAAATCCTGGAAATTGCCTCGAGTGCCAAGAAGACCACTGCCCAAAAGGAACAGGCCCTGATAACCCTGGCCTGCAAGGGAGCGGTCAAGGCAGGCCAGTACCTGGACGAAAGGGAAATACGGGCACTCTTGGACGGTCTGGCCGAAACCGAAAATCCCTTTACCTGCCCCCATGGACGCCCCATAATTATTCGGCTTGAGAATCAGGAACTGCTGCGGCGCTTTGGCCGCATCTAGGAGTGAAATCGTGTGGCTCAGCAAAAGATTCTGGTCATAGTTGGACCTACTGCTGTGGGAAAGACCGAACTAAGCCTTGATGTTGCCGAGCGCTTCGGCGGAGAAATCATTTCCGCCGACTCCATGCAGGTCTATCGCGGCATGGATATCGGTACAGCCAAGGCCGGCAGGGAAGAGAGGGCAAGGGTGGTGCACCACCTGCTGGACGTTGTGGAACCAGATGAATCCTTTAACGTAGCGGACTATGTAGCGCTTGCTGAAGAAGTCCTCCAGAACTTGCGGGAGCGCGGGGTAATGCCCCTCTTGACAGGGGGAACGGGTCTTTACATCGACGCCCTCCTCAAGGGGTTTTTGTTTCCCGATGCCTCAGCAGATCCGAATATTAGGGCCAGACTAGAGGAGCAGGCAGAGCATGACCCCCTGAGCCTGTTCCAGGAACTGGAAGATGTGGACCCGGCCAGCGCCGAAAGGCTCCATCCCAATGACCTGCGCCGAATTATCCGGGCTTTGGAGGTTTACTACCGCACAGGAGAGCCCATCAGCGTCCTGCAGCGCAGGCAGGAGGCAGAAGACAGTCCTTATGACCCGCTTTATATAGGTCTAAACCGTGATCGGCAGGAGCTTTACAATAGGGTCGATCTGAGGGTTGACCAGATGATTCAGGAAGGCTTGGTTGAGGAAGTGGAGGGGCTGCTCAACGCTTACCCCGAGCAGCCAACTGCTCTGCAGGCCCTGGGCTACAAAGAAATTGCCTATTACCTGCGGGGCGAAATGACCCTTGAGGAAGCTGTTGAGCTTCTAAAGAGAGATACCCGCCGCTATGCCAAACGGCAGATTTCCTGGTTTAAGCGCAATAAAGCAATCAACTGGTTCAACCTGACTGAAACGTCCGCTGTCAGTGTCAGGCAGGCTGTCTGCTCGCTTTGGGAGGAATTCTGCCAGGAACCTTCCTAGCTCCATCCGCGTATAGATAGGTTGGAGGCGGGAGGTGCTTGCCGTGAAATCCCAGACAGCCTTGGCAGAACTGGAAATAAACCAGAAGGTGCAGCTGCGCAAATTACAGGAGCAGCTGGATTCTTTGGTCGGATTGCAGTCAGTCAAAAAGGTTATTGAAGAAATCCAGGCCTTTGCTCTCATCCAGAAGTATAGGGAAATGATGCAGCTGAGCTGTGAACCCATGGTCTTACATACAATCTTTACAGGAAACCCAGGTACAGGCAAGACTACAGTTGCACGCATCCTCAGCCAGATGCTGAAAGAGCTGGGCATATTGCAGAAAGGGCATACTGTAGAGGTGGAACGGGCTGACTTAGTAGCACAATACATCGGCCAGACAGCCCAAAAGACCAGGGAAGTGCTGAAACAAGCCCAAGGAGGCTTACTTTTTATTGACGAAGCTTATTCTCTGGCCAGGGGAGGAGAGCGGGATTTTGGCAAAGAAGCCATTGATACGCTGGTGAAAGCCATGGAGGATCAGAGGGACAGCCTGGTGGTGATTCTAGCCGGCTATCCCAAGCCCATGGAAGATTTTCTGGAGACTAATCCGGGACTTCATTCCCGTTTCCCTTTGACTATTCATTTCCCGGATTATACGGATATAGAGCTGTACAAAATTGCCCTGGGCATGCTGGAGCAAAGGGAATACACCCTTACTGCCCAGGCTCAGCAGGAGCTGGTCAGGGCCATCAGGCGGCTGCGCAGCGGCGATCCTGCTCGCTTCGGCAATGCCCGAGCGGTACGCAACTTGGTGGAGCAGCTGATCCGCAGGCAGGCAGTGCGTTTGGCCCGTAAACCGCGCTTGACCAAGGGGGAACTGACGGTGATCACCCCCGTTGATTTTAAATGATCCCGGAATCGGGAAGGATTTTGACTGCCTTTCAAGAAACCTAAACCACTATTACTGCTGGTTGTCAAGGAACTAACAGGTCAGGAGGATAAACATTGTATTCCATCGCTTTTGAATTTGAAACTGAAAAGGATATGCAGCGCGTTGCAGATCAATTATGGAACAAGCATGGCATCACAGGCGAGTTTGAAATGTACCCCACCAATGACGGCCGTTTCCGCCTGCAAATTAATTCTGAAAAACAAATCAGGGCCAACATCTTAGATAAACTACCGGGAAAAGTTGTGCAAGTTAAGGGAAATTTCGGAGTTCCTGCTCCCAAAGAGGTTCTCAGTGAAGATGATTAATGAAGCCAAAGAACAAATTCGCCCTTACTTAGAACCGGTAGAAAAGATTGCTTTGGCGAATCAGGAAAAAGTGCTCAACGCTTTTCATGCAGCTAGAGTAGGCAGCCATTGCTTTGGTGATTCCACTGGATACGCCTATTCGGACCAGGGGCGGGAGGCGTTGGAGGAAGTCTATGCCCGCGTGTTTCGAGCTGAAGCTGCTCTGGTCAGGCCCCAGATTGCCTCTGGCACACATGCCATTTCCATCTGTCTTTCCATGCTCGAACCTGGAGAGGAGCTCTTATCAGCCAGCGGACCGCCCTATGACACTCTACAGGCGGTGATTGGCACCCGCGGCGATTCCCCAAGGAGCCTCCTGAAGAGAGGCATTGTTTATAAAGAGGTGCCCTTGACTGCTGACGGCCGCCTGGATCTGGAGGCTGTTGAAAATGCCGTCAACAGCCAGACAAGGATGGTTATGCTGCAGCGTTCCCGGGGATACAGCTGGCGTCCGGCCCTGAGTATCGCAGAGCTCGCCCAGGCGGTCAGAGTCATCAGCAGGAAAAACCCTGAAAGCATTATCTTTGTAGACAACTGTTACGGAGAGTTTGTCGAGTATTATGAGCCCCTTGAAGTCGGTGCCCACCTGATTGCAGGCTCCCTCATCAAAAACCCTGGGGGAACCTTGGCGGTCAGCGGCGGGTACATTGCGGGGCGCAAAGACTTGGTGAGTCTCTGTGCGGAGATCCTGACTGCTCCAAGTTTAGGGGACAAGATTGGACCTACTTTTGGCCTAATCCGCCAGCTTATGCACGGCTTTTTCCTGGCGCCCCATGTGGTTGGGGAGGCGGTCTCCGGCGCAATTTTGGCTGCCCAGCTCTTCGAGTCGCTGGGATACTCGGTTTCGCCCTCGGCCAGTGAGATGCGCAGCGACATTGTACAAGCCATCCGATTTAACTCCCGGAAGGAACTGTTGGATTTTTGTCACGGAATCCAGAAGGCTGCGCCGGTTGATGCCCATTATATGCCGGTTCCCAGCCTGATGCCGGGTTATGTAGATGAGGTAGTAATGGCAGGGGGCACCTTTATTCAAGGCTCTTCCATCGAGCTGAGCGCCGATGCGCCGCTGCGTGAGCCTTATATCGGCTACCTGCAAGGCGGCATGTCCAGACAGCATGTGGAGATCGGACTGAGATACGCTTTACAGGAAATGGGTTTAGCGCAAGTTTGATCTTTCTGTTTGATTTCAGCCCTTTAGGCAGGTTTTCGAAAGGGAAAACCCCTAAAGTGGCGAATATCATGGAAAATTAGCGTATCGGAGGTAGTCTCGTTGCAGATCACAAATGTAGAAATAGCAGTTAGGCTTTTTTTGGCTTTGATCCTTGGCGGACTGATAGGATTAGAGAGAGAAAGCATGGGACGACCTGCAGGCTTTCGTACGCATATTTTGGTGAGTGTAGGCTCGTCTCTAATAATGATTATTTCTGCCTACGCCTTTGGCGGCGGGTCGGAAGGGTATGATCCCGGCCGCATCGCAGCCCAGGTCGTGAGCGGAATAGGTTTTCTTGGCGCGGGTACGATCATGCGTGAAGGGGCAAATGTCCGCGGCCTGACCACTGCAGCCAGCCTCTGGACTGTGGCAGGCATCGGCCTTGCAGTGGGCTCTGGCTTTTACTTTGCCGCAGTGGTGGCCACGTTTCTGGTGGTCCTGACCCTGATTGCCCTGAATCAGCTGGAGTGGGAGTATCTCAGCACCAAGCACGAGATCATGACCCTGTTGATCCAGGACACTCCAGGCCAGTTGGCCAGGGTCTTCGCGGTGTTGGCCAAGTACGAAGTGGATGTTTCCAACGTGGAACTCTCCTCCGATGACGCTGGCGAAGCAAGGCTGGAGTTAGAGGTGGACATTTCTCAAAAGTTCAGCAGGGTGCAGATTATTGAAGAATTAGTCTCCACGCCCGGCGTCAAACGGGCCAGTTATAAATAGGGGCGGATACGTATGAAGTTGCTTCTGGTCAACGATGATGGAATTCATGCTCCGGGCCTTGCAGCTCTCAGACAGAGTGTGCAGGGCCATGGTGAGATTAAAGTGATAGCGCCGCACCAGGAGAGAAGCGGTATGAGTCAGGCCATTACAGTTAATGCGCCTTTGCGCCTTACAGAGGTGGAAAGTGGGTACATGCTTGACGGCACACCTGCCGACTGTGTCAAGATGGCGCTGCAGGGGCTGAAGCTTGCCCCTGATTTTATTCTCTCCGGCATTAATCTGGGCTCAAACTTGGGCTGGGATGTTTTATACTCAGGCACGGTGGCAGCCGCTTTAGAGGGCGTGCTGCAGGGAGTACCCAGTATAGCCTTTTCCCTTTGCGGTTCAGCAGGGTATTTTTCCGTGGCTGCAAAGATAGTCAATGAACTGCTGTTTCGGCGGCCCGGTTTTTTGGTCCGTCCTGAGCTGCTCCCTAAGGAAGGGGTATTAAACATCAATATCCCGGGGATGCCCCGTGACAAAATCAAGGGAGTGCGCGTCACCAGGCTTGGAGTCCGCAATTACGAGGGAGTAATGCAGCGCAGGGAGGATCCCCGGGGCAATCATTATTACTGGATGGGGGGCGAGCCGGTTCCCCCTGATTCAAAGGAGCTCGATGTCGATTTGGTTGCGGTGGAGCAAGGCTATGTATCCATTACGCCCCTCAAGTTTGATACAACATTTCATGAAATCATCCCTGATCTCAAGGGACAGCTCGATCAGGAATAGGACTGCAAAGATGGGGATTGCCCCATCTTTTCTGCATAATGGGGTCGGGGGTGAGCGATACTAAAGACAAAAAAAGGAGGAAGCCGATGATGAAGGATCTGCAGGAACTCGGAGGTCAGGCACGGTATATTGGCTCCTTGCCAAAGGATGATCAGATGTGCGATTTTTACGAAGTAGAGGTCGACGGCAGCATTCGCTATGTATACGTACCAGTGAAACCGGAGGAGAAGAATGCCGACTAGTCTGAACGTGAAAGGAGAAGAGCCGATGGTTGCATTAGGGAGAGAAGACGTCCTGCGGGCGCTCAAACGCTGCCAGTGCCTCGCAAAACAAGATCTCGTCCTGTGCAATTACTTAAAGGACTCTAAGTACTGGAGGGACTGTGCCCTGGCTCGATATGCCCTCTACCGCTGGCTGTATGAACAGGTGCAAACTAATGGGGTGAATCAAACCTATCTCTTGGCTTCGCAGAGATATGCTGATTTGCCCCTTTTTACTTCTAACGTGCAGGAGAGGGGAGAACGTGAGGCCCTGGAGGTGTTTTTTCAGGTTATAGAAGGAGAAAGGCCCATACGTGCCAAAGTAAAAGCCTGAGATCAAAATACAGTTGGAGGCAGCGTATGGGCTTCTTATCGAAACTGTTTTCAAACCTGACAAAAAGCAAACCAAAGGGAAAACCCGGCTACACAACCCTGGACGGGCCGCATGGACTGTGGTTTTACGTCCAGTGTGACAAATGTGATGAAAAGATTCCCGTCAGGGTGAGGACGACCAGTGAAATCCAGAGGCGGGAGGGACCGGAGGCCGACTTAGGCCCGGGACAGTATTTTGTCCAGAAGACAATTGTCGGTTCCCGATGTTACCAGCGCATCGAAGCGGCCATAGAGTTCGATGCCAGATATAACGTGGTGGAAGCAAAGGTTAAGAACGGCAAGCTAATCACGCACAAGGAACTCAACGCAAAAGACGAGCCCTAAACTGCTCGTCTTTTTGTGTCTAATTCTTATTGAATACGCCGGAACACACCAATCACTTTGCCTAATACAGCCACATCATTAGAGTAAATGGGCTCCATAGCCGGGTTTTCAGGCTGCAGCCGCACTCGATCCCCTTCATGGAAGAAACGCTTGACGGTCGCTTCTTCGCCATCCAGCAATGCTACAACAATCTCTCCGTTGTCAGCGGTCTCCTGTTGGCTCACCAGGACATAGTCTCCGTCAAAAATGCCGGCTTCAATCATACTGTCGCCTTTGATCCGCAGGATGAAGACATCTTCATGGTTCACAAAGTTCTTAGGGATTGGGAAGTACTCTTCTATGTTTTCCACGGCCAAAATGGGGGCTCCGGCGGTCACCCTGCCCACTACCGGAACATCTATTGCTCGAAGCTTCGGTACACTTATGTCATCCAGCACTTCAATCGCCCTTGGCTTGGAAGGGTCCCTTCTGATGTATCCCATTTCCTCGAGCTTGAGAAGATGGCCGTGTACCGTTGAACTGCTCTTCAACCCTACAGCCTCCCCTATTTCACGGACCGATGGGGGATACCCCTTTTCATCGACTTCATCTTTTATAAACTGCAGGATTCTTCTGCGTCGCTCAGAGACTTTGCCCATATGATGACCTCCCACGGCTGTTATTGCGCTTGCTGTCCCCATTATAGCACAGCGGGCAAAGAATGGTCAAACAATTGTTCTAAAAACCCTTGACAAAACATTTGTTCTGTTATAAGGTATAGCCAGACGATAAACAGAACATGTGTTCCGGGGGTGCAAAAATGGCAAAAAAGGTCCAGGACGTATTGATTTCACTTTCTGCTGTTGGCTTGCTCATAATGCTGGTTGTAAGCGCGGCTGCTATAGCCGGCAAGCTGGTGCTGACCAAAAATCCGACGATACTGAGCGAAGAATATGCCTACGTTGAAATAGTTGTTCAGCCTGGCGACACTTTGTGGTCGATTGCCAAAGCGCAAGTTCCAGGCAGTGATCCCAGGGATGTTGTTGGCACGATCAGGGACTTGAATCAGCTGGAATCGGCGGATATTTTCCCGGGACAAACGCTGACAGTCCTGGTTAAGCAAACCTTCCAGCCATTGCAGCTGGCTGAAGGCCGCAGCAGCACATTCTAAGCTTAGTGAGTATGAATGGGACCGGTGTGCAGGAAATCAGCACGCCGGTCATTTTGCTGTTGGCAGAACTTTTTCGAGCCTTTTAGAAGCCCGTAGAGCGTTTTTTATGAGGAGATGCATAGATTTACCCTCGGCAACAGTCAAAGTACGCCCAGGGGCCTGTAAACGCCCAGGATTGAGTTGGGGTTGTTTCAGGAGAGATTTTTAGGCAGTGTCCGCCAAAAAAGCAGCCAAGTCCATGGCGGATCAAAAATCTTCGAGCAAGACTCAATGCACTTTGCTTGTGTTGCCGGCTTTCGTCCAGAGGGTTTCGAGAGTTTGCTTTCTCTAGCGATCCCTCTCTCGAATCTTTTATAGAACTTCGCATAAGGTATATTATGTAAACCTAACTTTTTCTTTTGAAGGCGAAGGAAAATGCCCTCCTTCGCCTTGTTAAAATCTTACAGACTCTGCCTGTATAATCTATAGCGATCCTTGATTTTGAAACCTGCCCCTAGTGCCAGATCTAACTCCGAGCCTGATCCTTCATCAATAAAAAAGATCACTTCATCCATAGCTCCAAATTCACTGTACAACGCCAAGAGAAGTTGATTGATCAGCGCTTCCTTCTCGCTGGGCACATCTCCATCACTGAACAAGCCGACGATGTCTGCACCATTATCCGGCAAGATCCGTGCAAAGATGCTCCCGTATATCTTGCCGTCCCTTCTTCGCAAAGCTAAAACTCGAAAATGCTCTAGATCGCGCTTCAGATTTTTGCTGTGGTAGTACATCTCCGCCGGCAGTGCGAACTTGTCGTGAAAGGCGGCATACTCGGCAAAGTTATCGGCAGTGATCTTCTCTGCCGGCTTACTTGCGGTTACCTGAGGCGGCTGTAAGTTGTACAATCTAGTGTCGATACTGGACTCAATGCATGCAAAGCCCCTCTGTTCAAAGTAGTCGATAGCGCTGCTATTGGCGGCTGGCACACCTATCAGGAAATCATAGCCGCCTAAGCGTTTGGCCAGGAAAGAAATGAACTCGTCGGCAACCCGACTATAACTCCCTGCATTGATTAAGAAGTGGCTGGCCTGGGAATAGTTTTCTTCAGAGTCCCAGTGATACACACAGACGCTCCACCCTGGGATATGTAGCACTGCGGCTGTCCCTGCTAAGCTCCCAGGCAAAATCGATTATCTGTTCGGTTCGTTCAATTTCCACTATCATAATCGATCCCCTTTCTCGTCTCTAAGAAGGTTGTCGGTTCAGATCCGGCCCCCGCAACCAACATGATTATCTCAAAAACATATGCCTGATTGCTTGGATAAAGTCTAAAAAATCCCCTAGATGCTGTTCTACAATTTTTTGCAGAATCAGCAAATTTATCTGTTGATAGTCATGAACAGCAATGTTGCGGAATCCGATCATAGCACTGAGCCGGCCAAGCAACTCTTCGTCGATAATTCGCCTTTCGTGGAGCAGATGAAAAGCGTCTCGACTGTTTTGCGGTAAGCCCCATTTTTCCTGAGCGACAATATGCATAGCGATGTCGATGCTTGCTTCTATCGCTCGCTGAAGGTTTAGCACGATGGAATCCTGCTTGGTATAGTTCTGGAGGGTCGTCTTGTCGCCGGCATACTCTTCCTTAACCCTCTGTAAGCATCTTTCAATCGTTGCGATCTTATTGAGCAGGACATCATTCATTATAAACTGACCCCTCCTCCCGGATAGCGTCAAGGATGACATTACGTTCCTCATTCAGCTTGGCATAATCCTTCAACACTCGCATTTCATAGTAACCCTGGAACGTTTTGTCCTTACAATAGAGGAGTTTTCCACTTGTTATCACCTGTGCCCTGAACACGGTCGAAGCTCTCTGCAGTTCCACTAGATCAACGTCCCGCCTGAGGCGCTGGGCTAATTCATTGGCCAAGAGGAAAAGCGCGTACACTTCCCTAGGGTCTGTGCAATAGACGGCTAAGTCAATATCACTGTCTTTACGCCCTTCACCCTGAGCAAATGAACCATAGAGATAGATCAGCTCTGGATTCAACTTTTCCCGCAAGAATTTGACGATGGTTTCCTGAGAATCCTGTGATAATTGCATAGCTGCCCCCTTTCTTCAGCTTTTCGTTCCTGCTAGGTGCCGTATTCCGGCATAAATAGCAGGGATGATCCTGCCGTGCACTCTTGCCCTGCGATTGACAGAGGCAGCCGGAATAATGCCGGAGATGACGCCGACCAGTCCGACTAAGGGCACAACAATATGGTTGAAAGGCATTACCCTTCCGATGGGCAGTATGGAACAGACTGCAAAAATCCAGGCTGCCACAATCAATCCACTTCGTTACTATAGTCCCATGTTCATTACTTCACGTACCTCATTCAGTGTCGTGATAGCCTCATCCCGGGCTGCCTGGATGCCTTCCTTCAGCACTTGCTTGATAT
>FZPS01000094.1_pt348 | contig 13120 bp, 18 predicted proteins | sample 1817821 | NCBI WGS metagenome assembly FZPS01 (sample SAMEA104158645, study PRJEB21678) | metagenome | place: Germany | collected 2015-04-21 | reverse complement strand
GGTTGAGGCGGTTTTGTTTTGCGCTATTTGGCTGTCAAGGTGCGTAAGGCTTGTCCACGGTTTTGACGAAAAGAAAACGAACTTCTCCTGCCGTGTAGAAAAGTTCGTGGATCAACTCCGACGGCACCGTCGTAAATGTAGCGAAGTTCCTATCCTCGTCCAGCCGTGCAAACAGCATGTTTACTGCCAGTTTTCCGAGATGCTCTTTGTGTACACGCACGGATGTTAAGGGAGGGGATTGCTGAGCTGAGACTTCCAGATCATCGAAACCAATGACACTGATATCATCTGGAACCCGGCGATTGTGTTCGCGGAGTAGCTGTAGAGCTGCAAAAGCTAAATGATCAGAAGCGGCGAGTATGGCGGTAAACTCTTCTTTCTCAAGCAAATCGCAGACCGCATCCCTGGCCATCTCGAAGTTCCAGCCGCTGATCCGGATCAACTGGTCTGAAACTGACAAGCCATTTTTCTTGAGACCAGATATGTAACCCTCAAGGCGCTCTTGCGCGGGGTAGCTATCTTTTGATCCGCCTACGAATGCGATTCTCTTGTGACCTAAGGAAGCAAGGTAATCCACTGCTTCTAGACTGCCGGAATAGCTGTCGATTTTGATGATGTCCAGGAATTGAGAATGGATAGATGGACTGATCAACGTGGTGGGATACCTGTTGCGGACAATATGGTCATGCAGTCTTTGGCACCTGAGTTCGCCCAGAATCAAGCCATCAACCTTGGTCATTATTTCGTCTACTGCACTGAAGTCTCGCTCTAGTTCATCCATGGTGGACACGATGCACTGATAATTCATACTGCGCGCTGCCAATTCGATTCCGCGCAGCACTTGCGCATAAAACAGATTCGTGGTGACTGTGTACTCAGGTTGCCCCTCGTGCACACCAAAAAGGCTATGGTTCTTGAACTAGGGGTCCTTTTTGACTTTGTACTAACGTAGGTACCACTGCCAGGGACTGATACCAAAACGCCTTGTTCAGTTAAGTTAGCAATGGCTTTTCGTACGGTTGCCCTGCTTACTTTGTATGCCTGGGCAAGCTGCCTTTCTGACGGAATGCGTTTGCCGGGCGTCCACATCCCCTCACTAATCTTATTGATTATGGCATCTTGCAGCTCTTGGACTATGTTGGTTGGGGTCAAGCCGATACCTCCTGTGACTGCCGTTTATCCTTATGAGCAAACGGCGCGTATGGCACAAGTCCATGGCCTCCATGTGTTTCATACAGTCATTATTCTGGTTTTTGGGCTACAACTGGTTCAACCGGTTTGTTGTTATATTCTGTAGAAATTGCAAATATCCTTCAACCGATTTCTGCCTAAAATTGGATGAGACACTCCAGCTTTGAAAGCCGCCTCTGCAGCAGGGCGGACGAAAGGAGAACTAAACACGATCCAGAAAACCCAGACAGGGATCGGCTCATCTTCAGCAAAGGTCATTCGGTGCTGGCCCAGTCTGCAGCCCTAGCTGAGTGCGGGTACTTCCCGGTTGAGGTCCTGCCCACAACCAAGCAGCTGGGCTCCTTTCTCCAGGGTCATCCCGAGCGGGATCGCACGCCTGGGATTGAGGCCAACACGGGAAGTTTGGGGCAGGGGCTCTCCATCGGGCCCGAGAACGCTATGGCCTTCCCAAGCTCTACGAGAGCATGTACGATGCCTTGGCCGATGCAGAAGTGGAGATTATCGTGAACTTAACCCGGCTTCGGAGCACTTTGCCATTACTAAAGCTGCCCTGGAAGCGGGTAAGCATGTTTACACGGAAAAGCCTCTGGCGGCAGCAGAAGAGGAAGGGGAGGAGCTCATTGCTCTCGCCAAGGAACGGGGCCTGCGCATTGGCGGAGCGCCGGACACGTTTATGGGCGCTTCTATCCAAACCTGCCGCAAGCTGATCGATGATGGGTTTATCGGGGAGCCCATAGGCTTTACTGCTGCCATGATCTGCCGCGGCCATGAAAGCTGGCACCCCAGCCCCGGGTTCTATTACAAACGGGGAGGCGGCCCCATGCTGGATATGGGCCCCTATTACCTCACCGCTTTGATCAATCTCTTGGGACGGGTGGCCGGTGTAACCAGTGTGGCGCGTACTACTTTCCAGCAGCGGGTGATCACCAGCCAACCCTTGGCCGGGACAGTGGTGGATGTGGACGTTCCCGCCTATGTGACCGGGATTTTGGAGCTTGACAATGGAGCGGTGGGGACTTTGTTTACCACATTTGACGTTGTTTACCAGGAGCAGGCGCGTTTTGAGGTTTACGGGGCTGAAGGGACGCTTGTCGTTCCCGATCCGAACCATTTCGGCCAGAGCATCTATCTGCTCCGGAGAGGATCGGGTGAGTACAGAGAAATGCCGCTGCTCTTTGATTACAAAGACAACTTCAGAGGCTTGGGCCTGGCGGACATGGCTGTGGCTTTGAAAAAGGGACGCCCCATGCGGGCTAGCTTGGAGCAGTTGTTTCATGTGCTGGATGTGATGACTGCGTTTGATAGGAGCAGTGAGAAGCAGGCCCGGGAGGAAATCAAGTCACCGTTTACACGCTCGGCACCCATGGAGACGGCACGGGTTTTGGGGATTATTGAGGATTAGCGGTCAACTTGAAGAAACAGGGGAGGTAGAGAAAGTGAAGATCGCTTATACTGGCTGGACCTAGTTGATTCATCATCAGGACAATCAGAAGTACGAGTTTGAGCAGTTTCTGAAGGAAGTATCTGATTTGGGTTACGATGCGGTGGAAAACTTCGCTTTTATCACCAAGTATTTCGACAACGACGCCAAGGCCGTGAAGGAACTGCTCCAGAAGTACAACTTGGAGATGGCCAACCTCTACCATCACTATTCTGACGATCCAGAAGCAGACTACGCCAAGGCCGTGGAGTATGTGGAGTTCATGAAGGAAATTGGAGCTACATACATGAACACGCAGGCGGTGATGTGGCACGAGAAGCCGTACGATCGGCCCCTAGATGAGCAGGCTGTTCTTGGTTACGCTGAGCTGTCCAACAGGATCGGTAAGCTCTTGAGGGAGAACGACTTGGTTCTGTGCTTCCATCCCCATGCCAACACTGCCATTTACCGGGAGGAAGAGATCGATCTCTTCCTGGCCAACACTGATCCAGAGTTGGTGGGCCTCTGCCCGATACGGCGCACACCACCTTGGCTGGCATGGACTGCGTGCGGGCGTTTGAGAAGTACGCAGATCGCATCGCTTATGTACATCTGAAAGATGTGTATCCTGATGATGAGGAATATGCTGATCGGCAAATGAGCCGTTTCTGCACCCTGGGCTACGGCACGGTCGACTTCAAGGGCGTCTACAAGGTCCTGAAGAAGCATGGCTATGACGGCGTCCTGTGCGTGGAGCTGGATAACCCGCCCGTCTGCAACTACAAGACGGCCATGGATTCCCGAAGGTATCTGCATAACGTGTTGGGGATTTAGTTGAGGCTTTATGTGCGTTAGCACAACTGGTGAGGTGGCTGCCCAAGCTGGGTGGCCGTCTTTTCTATTTCGAGCAGGCGTGGATGGGTGGCACATCGGCTTAGGAACTGATAGACGCTGGAAGTTCGACTTCGGAGGAGGAAAGGCTGTCAGCGTGAAGAACTCGATGTAAGGAATTGGGCGTGGGGCGAGGTTCCCGGCTTGCGATGCCTGTGCTTCGCCGGGCATGTGCGTTCCCTATGGTCAACTTGCACAGTCTGCGATAGTTCAACCGGGGGTAGCAAAGGCTATCACTTGGGGAGCTGATTCGAGAGACGTTGAAGAGGCACTTGAGATCCAGGAAAGCATGAGGAGGTCCGAAATGATCAGGAGAAGCGAAGAACGAACCATTGCATTCAGAGAGGAAATGCGTGCAGGACAAGGGATTGTCAAGATAGTCAGCCTGCTCAATGGGGCTGAGGAGATGTACGGCAAAGGCCGGCTCTTTTCCCATTTCACGCTGGAGCCGGGCTGCTCCATCGGTTTTCACGTCCACGAGGGAGAATCGGAGACGTATTACATCTTGAGAGGAACCGGGGAGTATAACGATAATGGAACGTTGGAAGTAGTTCAGGCTGGAGATGTGGCCTTTACCGCCGACGGAGAGGGCCATGCCATCAAGAACATCAGGGATGAACCTTTGGAGTTCATAGGGTTGATTTTGTACAAATAGCCCGTTTTTCTCACGCGCTGCACCTTGTCGCTTCGGTAGGGTGCAGCGTTTTGCTTTATCCGACAGGCTCAACAGCTCTCAGTGCACGTGGGTTTAGAGTCGGTGTTTCTGGCAACCCGCCGCTTTTCCACTACTCTTTGTTAACATTGTCACAGGTTTATATTGACATGTACAACACACGATGTTATGATTCTATTGTCAGTGATGTTGGTCGTTCTACATCTATAAGTAGGGGTTGTGTATTGTGCCGAAGTCTCACTTTAGCGAAATCCGGCAGCGTTCTCTGTTGCGGGACGAAATACGCTTGGCTATCGTGGAAAAGATCAACCGCGGTGAGTTGTCACCTGGTGATAGACTCAGCTCCGAAACGGAAATTGCCCGGCAACTGAATGTGAGCCGCAACTCAGTCAGAGAGGCGCTTCAAGCTTTGGAACGAGATGGTTTAATAGAGAAGCGCCACGGGGTAGGTACTTTTGTTACCGAAAGCCTGCCGCTCTTGCGAGGAGGCATTGAGCGCTTGATGGGCATTAATGAGTTCATCGCTATGCATGGATGGCAACCAGAATCGCACGTTGTCTCCTTGAAACGCATCAACGCGGATCAAAAGCAAGCAAAGGCTTTCAATGTGGCGCCCTCCACCATGTTCTATGAGGCGAAGATGCTGAAAACGGTTAATGGTGAGCCTGTTGCCCTCTGTATTGACACCTTTCCTTCCACCATACTCTTACATGAGGTGACACTTGCCTCTTTTGGGTCGTCCATTTTTGATTTCCTCGAAGAACACGGTGTAAGCATTGCCTATGCAGATTGCGACATTATGGCTTGTTCTGCTGGAGAAGCAATGGGGGCGCTTTTCCAGGTGAGTCCAGATAAGCCTCTGCTGTTATTTGATCAAACTCACTACGACAGGCTGAATAACCAGGTCCTGCATAGTAAGACGTATTTCTTAACGGACAAGATCAGGTTTAACATAGTGAGGCGTCGCTAATCGGATCCTTGAACTCAGTAACAACAGGAGGTGGTTGCCGCTACCAGAGGCCTTTCGACCCACAGCTAATTCACAAGGAGGTATTGCAGAGTTGAGACGAAAACTGCTGGTGTCTTTCTTATTGATGATGTTCGTGTTGAGCGCAACGGTAGTCTATGCCAGGGATGTGGTCGACCTTGAAGTAGTTTGGATGGGGTGGCCGCGTGACAAGGTAATGACCCTGATTGATCAATTCCATGAAGAAAACCCTGACATTAGAGTTGACATTCAGCTCATACCTTTTGGTCAGCTCTTTTCTACTCTCGAGGTAAGATTGGGAACTGGGACCACACCAGACGTGTACATCGTTGACGGACCTTTAACAGCCTCCTATGCAGCGAGAGGCTATCTCTTACCGCTAGACGCGTTCTTTAGTGAGGATGAGTTGGCGGGCTGGTTCCCTGCTACAATTGACAGTGGTACGTATGAAGGCAAGCTATATTCAATTCCGTATGCAACCTCATCTGCTGCTCTGTACTTCAACAAAGAGCTGTTTGCCAAAGCGGGTTATGAGGTGCCGAAAGAGCGCTGGACATGGGAACAGGTGGCTGAAGCGGCCGCCCAAATTCAAGAAACGCTTCGTGCCATGGGTTACGCGGATGTATGGGGGCTGGTCATTGAGCAAATCGATCGTCCCTATCAACTCCTTCCCCTGGCGCAGTCTTTGGGAGCTGAAGTTATTGGCCCCGACGGCTTAACGGTAGAAGGTTATATCAACTCGCCACTTTTTGTGGAAGCAGCCAACTTCTACTGGCGCCTCTTCAATGAGCTGAAAGTGGCACCTCAAGGCGTTGACGACTCAGCCATCGCACGGGAGTATTTCGGCACCGGAAAAGCAGCTATGATGCTGGGGGCAGAATGGAACCTAATCAGGTTACCTAGCTCCTTCCCCGAGCTCGAGTTTGGTGTCGCGCCCCACCCATATTTCGAGGGAGGGACACCGGTTACTCCTACTGGCAGCTGGCATGTGGGCGTAAACTCCCGCACCGAACATGTAGATGAGGCAGTACGGCTGGTCAAGTTTCTGACCGGCTTCGAAGCCACAGTTCTGTGGCACAAGCTTCACGGGCATTCTCCTGCCAGACCGGACGTATATGAAGCTTTGCCCGATATTTTTGGTACAGACGAGTGGGCGATGTTCTTGAGTGAAATGGAGAACACAGCTGTACCAAGACCAAAAACGCCGGGCTACCTAGAATACGAGTTAATCCTGCGGGAGACGTTCAATGACATTCACTATGGTCGCGACCCTCAAGAGGCCTTAGATGCTGCTGTGCTGCGCATCGAAAGGGAATTCCGGAAATATAGGTAGTGCTTGAAGTTGGTGGCTCCGATCCTCGGGGCCACCAACACAAACGCAGTTTGCGGAGGAGGCTGTGTTTATTCGTGTTCAAAGATAAAGTGACACCTTACGTTTTTCTTTTCCCAGCGATTGTCTTACTCTTGGTGTTCAGGATTCTTCCCATAGGTGCCTCGCTGTGGGGAAGCCTACACTTTACGCCCATTGCTCGAGAACCTATGTTTGTCGGGCTTGAGAACTATCAGTTTCTATTCAAACACGATCCGGTCTTTTGGAACTCTTTGAAGGTGACGCTGAAGTACAACCTTATTGCAAATCCGCTGATAGTGATCATATCGCTTCTTATGGCGCTGCTATTGAACCGGAAAGCTCGCTACATACCGTTTTTTCGTAGTTTGTATTTTCTGCCCTCAGCGGTCTCCTATACAGTTGTTGCGGTAATCTGGAAAGTGATGCTGGATCCCTACTACGGACTTGTGAATAGTATCTTGGGCAAAATGGGTATTGCTCCTCAGCCATTCTTCTCGGATCCCACCCAATCATTGTATTCTTTGATTTTTGTCAGTGTTTGGCGTGCCGTTGGCTACTGGATGATGTTCTATCTGGCAGGGTTGCAGAGCATACCACAGAGCGTCTATGAAGCTGCCTCCATAGATGGAGCCTCCACCTGGCAGCAGACCCTCAAGATCACGCTGCCGCTGCTCAGCCGTACAACGGCGTTTGTTCTAGTAGGCAATGTCTCGTTCAACTTCCTTACGTTTGCACCGGTCTACGTACTAACGAGGGGAGGCCCAAGGGGGGCGACCAATGTGCTGATGTATGAGTCATACAAAAGCGCCTTCATAAACATCGACATCAACAGGGCTACGGCCATTTCAACTATCTTGCTGCTCATTATCCTAGCTGTGTCCGCCGTTAGTTTACGAGTCAGCAGGGTCCAATACGAGTACTGAGGGGAGGGGTGAGAGATTTGCGCTACCAACCATTAACGAAGACGGTCGTTTTTGTGGTCCTTTCTCTGCTTGCTGCGACCTTTATTCTACCGTTCCTTTGGACGATTGCCTCGGCCTTAAGACCTGCGGGACCGCTGTACACTTATGCTAACCCTTTGACCTGGGAAACCTTTTTCCCCAAAAGCCCCACTCTCAAGAACTTCGCGCACATATTCACCAAGCTCAAATTTGGACGCGCCCTGGCAAACAGCTTGTTTGTTGGAGTTAGCGTTGTGGCCTTAGGAGTTGTGGTCAACTCTATGGCTGGGTTCGCCTTCGCTAAGTTCCAGTTCCCTCTCAAGTATGTTCTCTTTGCATTGGTGCTACTGACCTTTATGGTTCCGTTCGAGTCCATCGTCATTCCGCTGTATGTAGTAGTGCAGCGCATGGGCATCCTAAACACTTATCTGGCGCTTATTCTGCCGGGAGTCGCCAATGGGATGGCCATCTTTGTATTCCGGCAGTTCTTTGCAGATATTCCTTCGGAGTTACTAGAGGCCGCCCGAGTAGATGGTGCCAGCTGGGCTCGCATCTTTGCTCAGATAGTTGTACCGTTAGCAAAGCCGGCCATCATTTCAGTGATGATCATGCTGTTCATGCTCAATTGGAACGCTCTGTTCTGGCCGCTTGTAGCCGTCCATTCCTCGACTCTTGAGGTCGTTCAGGTGGCGGTGACATCTCATGTGGCTCAGGAAGAAACTCACTGGGCAAATCTGTTTAGCTCCGCTTTTGCCGCAAGTCTGCCGCCCATGCTACTATTCTTGTTCCTCCAAAGGCATTTTGTAAGGGGTATTACCGCCACAGGCTTCAAATAAGGCACTCATGGAGAGGTGAGAAGACTGTTTAAGGACCATATTCAGCTCAAGGTGGAAAGGCTGCCCAGCACGGTGCTTCTTCCCGGCGATCCGGCTCGCGTAAATGAGATCGCCGGTTTGCTTGAGGATGTCCAGCCGTGCGGCGAGAATCGAGAGTACAAAACCATCATAGGAAGCACAGATGGTGTTCCTGTGGCTGTTTGCTCCACGGGAATGGGAGGTCCTTCCACCGAGATAGCCGTGGTTGAACTACTGTACAAAGGCGCCAAACGGTTTTTGCGCGTAGGTACTTCCGGCGCCCTTCAACCAGACATTGAGCCGGGCGACCTCGTCATTTCCACTGGTTGTATTCGTGAAACGGGCGCACCACGCAGTTTCGTCTCTGATGGCTACCCGGCCCTGGCAGATCACCAAATGGTAATGGCACTGGTTCAGGCGTGTGAAGAACTGGGATACCCTTATCACGTGGGTATAGGTGTTTGTGTGGATAGCTTTTATGCAACTAAGCCCCATCTATTTCAGGATAGAGATATACCCTCACAGATTGCGCCACGATTGGTTGAATACCAAAAGGCTGGAGCGCTGCACATGGAAATGGAGGCTGCCACCGTGATGGTTCTTGCCCAAATACTTGGGGCAGCCTCGGCGGCCATTTGCACAGTCGGTTCGAATTTGGTTACACTGAAAGCTCCTACAGCACCGATTACCAGTGAACGGGCGATCAGAGTTGTCTGTCGCAGCGTACAGATCATGAATGAGTGGGACTCCTTGTGTGCAAGGCACAAGAAGAAATACTATTACCCTAGCCTAGAAAGGACTGTGAGACAATGACTGGAATACTCGTTGGAAAGCAAGCCTTAGTTACCGGTGCAGCCGGACGGATCGGCCAAGCGGTGGCCAAAGAGTTGCTTCAACAAGGGGCGAACATTGTAGCGCTTGATGCGGCGGGCGAGAGACTTCGCTCAATGGAGAGCGCTAAGGTCAAAACATACGAAGTAAACCTTTTGGAGGAGCAGGGTTACGAATCACTCCAAGAAATAGTTGAACGTCTCCCTAAGTTGGACATCGTCGTGAATTGCCTGGGGGGGATCTATCGTGCGCCGTTCCTCAACCATGACCCTGAAGAGTTCAAACGGCTTTGGGTACTCAACGTTTACAGTGTAATGAGAGTCTGCCAGATTGCCTGCACCAAGATGGCGGAACAGAAGTCAGGGAAAGTGATCAACTTCGCCGCGGTTGGAGCTGCGCGTCCACAGCGGAACCACTCTGGATATTGTGCGGCAAAAGCAAGTTTAGTGGCATTTAGCCGTACTCTGGCCTTGGAAATGGCTCCTTATGGCATTCAAGTCAATGTCATTGCTCCTGGCCCGACCGAGACCATTCCGCCTACATCGGATTACTATGCTAAGCATCCCGAAATATATCAAGAGGTTATAAAAGGCACGCCACAAGGTCGGCTTGGTACTCCAGACGATCACATGGGATTGGTCTCCTTTCTTGCCTCCTCTAGATCAAACTGGATCACTGGCCAGGTCATTATGTCAGATGGTGGCCTAGAGTTGTCTTAGTAATGGATGGACGTTTAGTTGGGCGAAGTGCGATACTCATCCTTGGTTTTGTGGTTGTCAGCCTTGGATTAGCCTTGATGCTCCAGAGCACGCTGGGAATGGGACCCTGGGGAGCTTTTCAGGCTGCCATTGCCCGGCTCAGTGGCTTAACCGTCGGCCGCGCAACCCAGCTCTGCAGTGTGGCAATACTCCTTGTGGCTTGGTTCCTAGGAGTTGCCCCCACTCTAGCTTCTGTTATAAACATGGTGGCTGTGGGGTTGTTTATGGACCGTTTCCTGGCAATTTTACCGGCAGTGCAGACGTGGAGCCAGAGCATCATCTTCTTTGCTTTGGGTTTGTTCATCTATTGTCTAGGAGTTGCGATCTACTTAAAAGCAGGGTTGGGTTCAGGGCCTAGGGAAAGCCTAATGCTAGCCATACACCAGCGGTTTAGGGTGAGCATCCGCTTGTCCCGCACTCTGATCGACGGAACAATACTTCTGGTGAGTGCTGTCTTGCGCGGGCCCGTTGGTATCGGGACTGTCGTTTATGCTGTCTCTTGCGGTCCCCTCATTCAGTCTCTCATGACTCTGCTGTCTGTGGATCCCGGGCAGACAGAGCCAACTTCGTTGTGAGTATTACGTCTAAATAGTGGTTCCACCATGGTTATGCTAGTTTGGTGTCCATCGTAGCGAGGTTACAGCGGTGGGCATGCTAACTGCAGATTGCCAGCCAATGATCCACGAAACCTCTGCCAACGCAAAGGCAGGGGTTTTTCTTCCTTCAGCGGCTATTTCTCTCAACCTGACATAACGAAACCCTGCAGAAAGTTCAAGATCTAGCAGGACTTCCACGCGCAGTAGAGCATCTATTTAGCTAAGCGCAACATAGTTGCATACAGGGTAAATCCAAGAAAACAATGTCTGATCTTCATCACTGACCCCCAAGTAAAAGAAAGAATCAAGGGACTGCTTGCAGACTCACGGGTGAGAGCAGTGGATAAGAGATTTCTGGTATGGGGGTGCAGTGAGCAGTGATTGTTTACGCAGGCGCATTCAGCGTGGAGAAACAACTTCATGAAGCTACCCAGCCCGCAGGTGGTAGAAATATTGGGGCTGGCTGGCCTGGATTTTGCCATCTTCGACACCGAGCATAGTGCTCTCAGCTTTGAGAGTGTGGAAAGCTTAGTGCGGGCGGCCGAACTGGTGAACCTCACTCCGGTGGTTAGGGTTTACGACAACCGTGCCCCTCTAAAGCCAAGGCTTTAGACGCCGGTGCCAAAGGCGTATTAGTTCCCCACATATCATCTGCTGATGAGGCGGCAGAGTTAGTGGAAGCATCACTTTTTCATCCGGAAGGGAGTCGAGGTACTGCTGCGCCGTGCGTGCGGCGCGATATTCATCGTTGTCTCGCAACGATTACTTTCGGATGGCCAATGAAGAGACTTTGACGATGGCTATGATCGAGGGTGCCGTAGCAGTGGCCAACCTGGAAAGCATCTTAGATGTGCCTGGCGTGGATCTGGTATTTGTGGGTCCCTATGATCTGTCCCAAGCTTTGGGAGTTCCCGGCCAAGTTGGTCATCCCTTGGTGATGGAGGCTATGAACGAGATTGTGAAACAGGCGCAGGCACGCAAGGTTGCGCTGGGCACGTTTTCGGACGATGCAAAGACAGCTTTGCGCTGGGCAGAAGCTGGAGTACAGTTCAATGCTATCGCCAATGACGTCGGTTTGCTATATAAAACAGCAGGACAGCTAGTTAAGGACTTGAAAGGAGCGGTCTAAATGACGGTAGAAGAAAGGTTAGTAGAACTTGGAGTGGAGTTGCCCGAACCTGCCAAGCCTGTGGCGGCTTATATCCCCTATTCAAGAACGGGAAATCTCATCTTCATTTCCGGTCAGGATTGCCGTGTCAATGGGGAGTTGAAATACAAAGGCAAGGTTGGTCGGGATGTTACGGAAGAAGAGGCTTATGATGCTGCGAGGATCACGGCTATAAATCTCTTGGCGATCCTGAAAAGCGCGGTTGGTGATCTCGATAAAGTCAAGAAAATCGTTAATCTTCACGGGTATGTGAACAGCGCTGGCGGTTTCGTCAGGCAGCCCATGGTGATTAATGGAGCCTCTGAGTTCTTGATCGAAGTGTTCGGTGAAAAGGGTAGACATTCCCGCTGCGCGTTATCGTGCAACGAACTGCCTTTCGATACACCGGTGGAGATTGAGATGATCGTGGAAGTTGAGGATTGACAACGAGCAAAACCCTCCGTGCATGAACACGGAGGGATAATTGATCAGGATTCTATTTTCCCCGGTAACCCAGGGATGCGGAGAGCCCTGCACACACCTCTTTCACCAGCAATCCCGTTTCGTGCATTTTCTCCTCCGGCATCCTGAAGATGGGCGCCGATACACTAATGGCGCCAACCACTTCTCCGCTGTGATTGCGGATGGGAGCTGCCACACAGCGCATGCCTTCTTCGTTTTCCTCGTCGTCAAAGGCGAACCCCTGGCGGGCCACCTCCTGCAGGTGCTCTTTTAGCACCCCGGGATCTGTGATCGTCTTGGAAGTGTAGCCATGGAAGTGGGTTTTGGCGATGATAGCGTCCCGCTGGTTCGCTGGACGGGTTGCCAGAATCGCTTTTCCTAAAGCAGTGCAGTAAGGAGGAATGCGGGAGCCGATCCTCGAGCGCATGACGAAAATGTGTGTGGTGTCTATCTTATCGATATAGACGAGTCTGTCCCCTTCCATAATCGCTAGATGGATCGTTTCCTCTGTGCGGCGTGACAGTTCTTCGAGGTAGGGTCTGGCATGGGTGCGGATGTCAAACTGGTCTAATTTGGCTTTGGCCAATTCCACTACGCGGATGCCCAAAGAGTATTGGCCAGTTAGCTCACTCCTGGTCACATATCCTTCAGTCCTCATACTCGCCAGGAGCCTCGAAGCAGTGCTCTTGTGCACATCGAGCGCCTCTGCAACCTCAGTAACACTGGCTCCGGCGCTGCATGTCTCCAAGTAATCCAAAACTCGCAGGACCTGGGCCACCGAGCGCATGGTCCCTTGACTGCCGCTGCTGTCTGCAGGCTTCGCTAAGCTCGTCGAATTCTTTGCCACCAAACTTCCTCTCCCATATCGCTTCTCTGAAACTTGGTTCGAAATTCATTATATTATGAAGTCGCCTCTTTGACAATCCCGCGTCCCGAAATCGGGCTAATTAACGTAGTGGAAAAGCGATAATGTCTCACTAGAAGAAGAGGGAAAATGTCCCGACTATGGAATACAAC